>Ga0134128_10001839_pt1 | contig 26793 bp, 18 predicted proteins | sample KB31754_FD_96462 | JGI IMG/M metagenome (GOLD analysis project Ga0134128, IMG submission 96462) | Terrestrial soil microbial communities with excess Nitrogen fertilizer from Kellogg Biological Station, Michigan, USA - KB3-175-4 | ecosystem: Environmental > Terrestrial > Soil > Unclassified ...
CCGATTTCATCGGCGGCATCTATTGAGGCGAAGAAAGGCTTCTTACCCATATTCATGTGGCGGACGATATTTTCGATTTCGACGATTGCATCGTCCACCAGAATGCCGATTACAAGCGCCAGCGCGAGCAATGACATGTCATTGAGCGTGAAGTCCGCCGCTTTCATGAAGGCAAATGTGGGGATAACCGAAAGCGGCATTGCCAGCGCCGAGATAAGAGCGGCGCGCCCGTCACGCAGAAACAGCCAGATCACGACGACGGCCAACGCCGCGCCCAGCAGTAGCGATTCGAACGTGGCACCGCACGACTTCTTGACGTATTTTGCGTCGCTGAATATTTGTTTGAATTTTATGTCCGGGCCGAGCTTCTTCTGCAGTTCGGTGAGAGTGCGGTCTGCATCCTTCTCCATATCGACGATGTTGTGCCCGCGGCGCCGTACGATTTCAAAGCTGATGGCCGGCTTGCCATCAAGCAACGACATGTGCCGCTGTTCGGCCGCACCATCTGTCACTGTCCCCAGTGCGCCTAGCTCGACCCAGCGGTTACCCGGCAATACTATTCTGGTGGCACGCAACGATTCTACTGATGGGGCGCTCCCGAGCGTGCGAATTGATTCCTCGGCAGCGCCCACCTCGCCACGGCCACCCGGCAGGTTGACGTTGAGACCGCGCAGCTGTGTGTTGACCATATCGGCAGTAACACCGAGCGCCTCCAGCCGAACAGGATCGAGATTGACGCAAATTTGTCTGTCCACGCCGCCATAACGATAGACGTGCCCGACGCCGTTGGTGGCCATGAGTGCTCGGGTGATATCGTTGTCCACAAGCCAGCTCAATTCCATGGTCGAGCGCTTGGGCGAGGAAATTGTGTAATCGACCGACGATTCACCGACGAAGTCATTGCGCTGAATGATCGGCTCATCAATTCCCTTGGGCAGCTGCTGGCGAATACGCGTTATCGCTTCGCGCACATCATTGGTGGCGCGATCGCTATTAGTGCCGAGCTCGAATTCAACATCGGTATTGGACGAGCCGGTGTTGACGTGAGAATAAACGTGCTTGACGTTGGCGATGCCGGCTACGGCATCCTCGATTTGGCGGGTTACTTGTGTTTCCAATTCCGACGGTGCGGCGCCGCTTTCCGTCACCGATACGCTCACCCACGGGCGATCGATATTCGGCTCTTCTTCAATTCCCAGAGAAAATAACGCCGACACACCGGCTACCGTAAGCAAGACAAACAAAATGATCGACGGGATCGGATTGCGGATGCACCAGGCGGAGATGTTCCAATTCATAGCTAAACCTTACTTGGACGAGGTTATTGTCCAACGCGCACAATGTCGCGATCGGATAAGAAACGTGCGCCTTTGACGATCACTGGTTGATTGGCAGACAGACCATCGGTAATTTCCACGAACGCGTCCGACTGATATCCCCCTTTCACCAGACGGCTCATTGCTCGATCGCCGTCGAGGATGTAGACGAATGATTGTCCGTTGCGCGTCACCAGCGCGTCGACGGGCACCGTCAGTGATGAGTGCGTCCCTAACTTAACTTCGCCGCGGACAAACATGCCGGGTTTTAAGCCGGAGTCTTTGGGAAGCTCGACACGAACAACACCCAGGCGTGTGCTTGGATCTACTTGTGGGCTCACTAGCGTCACTTTGCCGACGATGTGCGATGTGCCGTCCTCGGTGGTGGAGATATCGACGTTTTGTCCAACGTGGAACTTCGGCAGGTCGATGTCATTCGCGGCTGCCCGCAGTTCTAATCGGTTCAACCTGATCATGGAGAATAATGTTTCGCCTGCCGCAGCGATATCACCTATGTGTGCATCGCGCTTGGAAATCAGTCCGTCATCGGGCGCGACAATAATTGTCTGTCTGATCTGCTCTTGCAGCTGTTGCACCTGACCGCGCATTTCATCGAGAGTCGCCCGCGAGACATCAATGTCTTCGCTGCGCCCGCCGCGCTGCGCCTCAACCAGGTGCTCGCGCGCTTGATCCTCAAGGGACTTGAGTGCGCGCAATTTTGCTTCAGAACTCAGCACTTCGTCTTGAGCGGCTTCGGCTGCCACCTCTTTGTTTTCCGCATCCTCATTGCTGACGCCGCCGACACTGGCAAGCTGCGAGTAGCGTTTGGAGTTGAGCAGTGCATTGCTCAAATTTACTTTGGACTGCTTGTGGTGCGCTTGTTCTTGCGCGGTGTTTGCTTCAGCTTCTTGCAGCGCCGCCTGCAAAGCTGAAATCTGCTCAGGACGATTCGGCTGAATAGATTTTTTCAGCGCTGCTTCACTGGAGAGCAAGCGCGCTTTCGCTTGATTGAGCTGCGCTTCGAGCAGCGCTGAGTTAAGACGTGCCAGCACCTGTCCTTTTTTGACGATGTCGCCTTCTTCGACATTTACTGACTGAATGCGCAGCCCGCTGATCTCGGCCCCGATGCTTAGCGGATCCCAGGCTGAGACGGAGCCTGTAACAGACACAGTGTCTTCTATATTTTTGTACTGTACCGGCGCGACGGTAACCGTCAACACAGGATTGTGAACCGCCGCTTTGCTATCGGCAGTATGTTTGCCGATGAGAGTGAAAGTGGCGCCGGCCGCAGTTAGTAATACCGTCGCTGCGACGATAGCCGCGACATGACGGCGCGACACGGCAGACGCCCACCGCGACGTCTGCTTTGATTGTTCGCTGGTTAGAGGATCTGCATTCGGCGATGTCGCATGCGTAGAATGCGAAAGATTCGGCTTCAACACAGTGAAGTCCTCCGACAAGTGTCATGCAGTTTGGCGGCCGTTGCCAACAAGACTGAAGTCGATTATGAGAGCGAATCAATCGTTTGTCGAGTTATTTGATATTCCTTTTATAATGCGCCTTATTGGCAACGTGATTTTCGGAACATCGCAAGATAAAAATCCGGCTCATCGCGCAATAGATCGAGCGTTAATTGCTGGCGCTGCGCCCAATCCAGCAACTTCTCTTGAGACGGCATCAATGTCAAAACAAGCTGCGGATATTGAACACGTAGGCTTTCAATAAAGTTATTGCCAAGCGGTTGGCTGAGAACGATGACGCCGTCTTGTTTTGCGATGCGCGTCGCTGTTTGCAACGCCCTGTCTTGATCAAAAATATTGCTGAAACATGCGTTGAAGAAAATCGCGTCCACGCTGTCAGATGCGCCGTCGAATTCCACGAAGTCGCCCTGGCGAAAGTTGACTTCGGGATATCTTTCGCCCGCTTCATTGAGCATATTCGTGCTCAGATCACATCCGGTGATATTGCCCGGACGCACGCCTGATTCCAAAAAATGCTTGATTAACACACCTGTTCCGGTGCCCACGTCGACGACGGTGGATGCAGGAGACAGACCTGCCGCTTTAACAATCAGCCTGGTTCTTTCCTCGATTTCGGCAGGGATTGGCTGCCGAAAGTACTCGCAATGGCTGTCGAAAAACTGCCGCTGGTAATCGATGTGGCTTTGTTTTTGGGGTATATCGGGCATTTTGGTAACCGTAAGTGCTACAAGTCTAGCGCGACCGGTCTCAACGGCGGGCGCTCGGAAACCTGTAACCGCGGGCGCAATCCCGCTTTTAATGTTCGCCATCCTTAAGGAATCGGGTCGATTCTTGGCAGCTTTTGCCTACAACTGTTATTGTTCAATTAATAGCGTCCTACGGAGTGCACGTGACCATGATGACCAGCGAACTGAGCGGGACTTTCAGCTCTAAATCGCGGGCAGGCGTGATTTTCTTGTTGGTGCTCGCCAGCTTCATATTGCCGCACATTCCGGTGCTCAGCCTGATCACTGCGCCGATTAGCAGCTTCACGACGACCATTCACGAAATGGGACACGCCATCGCTTGCTTGCTTACTGGCGGACAGGTGTCCGGCATGAGTATCGTCAACGACGGCGAAGGGCATGGCGGGCTCACTTACTGCCAGGGAGGCTGGCCGTTAATCTACGCTCAAGCGGGCTACATCACGACTGCGCTTGTCGGTTGCGCGATGATTTGGGTGGGGCAGTATCCGCGCTTGTCGAAGGGCGTTCTTGTGGCTATCGGCGGGGCATTTGCTGTGGCCGGTAGCACGTTTATGTTTGACACGATTCTGCACGGACAGATCATGTCCGGTTTGGGCAGCATGTTCATAGCGCTGGCGATAGGCGCGGGCATCATATTTGTTGCGTTGAAACTGAATTTTTACTGGGCGAATCTGCTGTTGCTATTCCTCGGCGTACAAACGGCGCTCAATGCAGTGAATGACGACGGCGTTCTGCTTATGCAAGCCTTTGGAATGTTTGGTAATACATGGTCTGATGCCAGCAATATGCAGAACATGACCGCCATCCCGGCGGCATTTTGGGCCGTTGCCTGGACAGGTTTTGCCGTAGTCCTGTTGTTTTTCACCCTCAAGGCTTCGCTCAAGAAGTCCTAGCAATTAACAGAATTTGACCTGCGCAGATTCGCTCGACGACTGTTTGTTCGTCATACTATAAGCACGTCTGACGTATGGAGGATTTCATGCGCATTGTTGAGTGCGTGCCTAACTTTAGCGAGGGCCGAGACAAAAAGGTTATCGACTCGATAGCCGAAGTCATATCCGCAGTCGAAGGCGTCGAGCTTTTGGATGTCGATCCCGGTGCTTCGACCAATCGTACAGTGGTCACTTTCGTCGGTGAGCCCGACCAGGTTGTTGAAGCTGCGTTTCAGGCAATTGCGCGTGCAAGCGCCCTGATAGATATGCGCCAGCACCATGGCGCGCATCCTCGCATGGGCGCTACTGACGTCTGCCCCTTCATTCCGGTCTCCAACATCACTATGTCCGAGTGTGTTGAGTTGGCAAAGCGGCTGGGACAAAGAGTCGGCAAAGAATTGGCGATACCGGTTTACCTCTATGCAGAAGCGGCACAGCGCGAGGACAGAACGAACCTGGCCGACGTGCGTCAGGGTGAGTACGAAAAACTCGCCGAACGCATGTCCGATGGATTCAAGCCCGACTTTGGACCCCAGCAATTCAATGCCGCGGCCGGTGCCACCGTCATTGGTGCGCGCAAGTTTCTGATTGCCTACAACGTAGATTTAAACACCCGCTCGCAGAAGCTGGCCAATGACATTGCTCTGACCATTCGCGAAGCGGGGCGGGCCAAACGCGACGCCGACGGCAATATCATCAAAGACGCTTCCGGAGTATCAGTGAAAGAGCCGGGCATTTTGCCGGCGACCAAAGCGGTCGGTTGGTATGTTGACGAGTATCAACGCGCGCAAATTTCGATCAATCTCGTGGACTATGAGCGCACATCGATGCACCAGGCATTCGACGAGTGCGTCAAACAGGCTGAAAAGCTTGGACTAAGAGTCACAGGCAGCGAAGTGGTCGGCATGGTGCCTCTAGAGCCAATGCTGATGGCTGGTCGCCATTACCTGGCAAAACAGGGGCGTTGTACCGGAGTACCGGAGTCGGAGCTCGTCACATGCGCTATTCAATCACTCGGATTGTCGGACGTGGCGCCGTTCGATCCCGACAAGAAAATAATCGAATATCGAATTGCACCTACAGAGAAGCTGTTGCGGAATTTAACCGTCACCGCTTTCGTTGACGAGTTGTCGTCGGAGTCACCGGCTCCAGGTGGTGGCAGCGTGGCGGCGCTTTGCGGATCGCTTTCCGTTGCCTTGAGTTCGATGGTGGCAAATCTCACTCACAGCAAAAAAGGATTTGAAAACAGCAAAGACCTGATGAATAATCTGGCTGAGCGAGCTCAAAAGCTGAAAGCCGGTTTCGTGCGAGCCATCGATGAAGATACTAAGGCGTTTAACCGCATCGGCGAGGCTCGACAGTTGCCCAAAGACACAGATGAGAATAAGCAACGCCGCGATGCGGCAATCGAGCAAGCCAACAAAGAGGCGACTCTAGTGCCGCTTGGCGTCCTCGAAGATGCGCTGGTCGCCGTTGAATTGGCGGAGACGGTGGCGAGCAAAGGCAACCCGAATTGTTTGTCGGACGCCGGCGTGGCAGGACTCACTGCTCGGGCGGCTGCGGACGGCGCCTTCTACAACGTCTTAATCAATCTGCCGTCGGTATCTGATACAAGCTTCACTTCAGATGTGAAGAAGCGAGCCGTCACTGCTGCCGATGAGATCCGTAAGAGAGCGGATGCCTTGCACCAGCAGGTGGTTGCCAAACTGCAATCGTAAGATCGTAACGACCTTGGCGATCTGCTACTAGCCAAGAACCGCCGGTACTTGGGACAATATACGCACCAAACGGAATCCAGTGATAATGAGCAAGAAGGTCGCACAAAAGAAGTCGCAAGGCTCGGAGCAACAAGAGTTTCCTGAGCTTCGCAATGAATGGGAAACTGAAGAATTTTTGATGGTCCAGAGTCGTCTGGACAAAGTCGCCAAAACTCTCAAGCTTGATCCCGGACTGATTGAGCCCATGCGTCATCCTAAGCGTTGCCTGGGTGTGGTGGTGCCGGCTCGCATGGATGACGGCTCGGTGCGCACATTCGCCGGCTACCGCGTGCATCACGACGTTGCACTGGGCCCTGCCAAAGGCGGAATCGCCTTTCATAAAAACGTCAGCCTCGGCGAAGTGGCATCCATCGCCATGCTGATGAGCTGGAAATGCGCTCTCATGAATCTGCCTTTCGGCGGCGCCCATGGTGGCATTTGTCTGGACCCGACTGAGCTGAGCACAGATGAGCTCGAGCGTATCACGAGACGCTACACGTCCGAAATCATAAACATGATCGGCCCCGACATCGATATTCAGGGACCAGACCTCAATACCAACCAGCAAACGATGTCCTGGATTATGGACACGTATAGCGTGAACATTGGACATACCGTACCGTCCATTGTTACCGGCAAGCCAAGTTCTATCGGCGGCTCGCTCGGGTTGGTACCCGCCACCGGCTATGGTGTCGCCTTCTGCGCGCAGCGCATTGCTGAACATTTGCAGATGCACGAGCAATCTCCTTCAGTTGTAATTCAAGGATCCGGCACGGTCGGTTCGGAAGTGGCGCGTTATTTGCACGAAGCCGGCTTTACGGTGATTGCCGTTTCGGATCGCTCGGGTGGAGTCTATAACGCGCAAGGTCTGGCCGTGCCCAAGCTTCACACGCACGTGCAAGAACATCGCTCGGTATCGGGCTTTGCCGATGCCGACAAAATCACCAATGAAGAGCTCCTCGAGCTGAAATGTGACATCCTGGCACCGTGCGCGGTGGCGAACGTAATTACCGAAGCGAATGCCGACAAACTCAAGTGCCGGGTTCTGGTCGAAGGAGCCAATTCTCCGACTACTCCTCAGGCTGACGAGATTCTCAATAGTCGCAACGTGCTCGTGATGCCGGACATTGTCGCTAACGCAGCCGGCGTTACGGCCGGATACTTTGAATGGGTGCAGGGCTTGATGCATCTGTTCTGGACGGATCAAGAAGTGTACGAGCGCTTGCAAGAACTCGTCGGGCGCGCTTGCACTCTCGTGTTTGATAAGGCGGATAAACTGAAGGTCGATCTGCGCACCGCTGCCGTAGCCATCGCGGTGGAACGCATTTCGGAAGCACGCAGGGTGCGCGGATTGTACCCCTAAGAGGGCGGGGCCTTGCCTGGCCGGGTTTCAGGCCGCTTCTTCAGCAACCGAAAAGCATAAACGGCCGGCACCGATTGGGTGTCGAGATTGCCGTAGCCCCCAATAATGATCGACTGCAGGCGTCCGCGCAAACTAATGCATGCACCGCCTGAGTCTCCGATACCGGTATGCATATTTGTCCAGACCAGAGGAAAGTTGGGCGGCAGTTGTTCGTTGGGAATCGGTGCTCCGGTTCTTGCGGCAATATCGGTCTGGCTGGTTTTACCGAGAATAATCCCCGGAGATAAGAGCATGTCTTTAGACCCGTAGCCAAAACCCAAACCGAACGCCGGTTGGCCCTTTTTGTAAGACGGCTTTTCGATTTCGAGGCCGGGCGGCGATACTTTGCGATCGGCAGGAAAATCCAAAATTGCCAATCCGGTCTTTGGATCACTGGAGCGCTCGTGCATGTGATACGTCGAACCATCCTGCAGTGTGGCTTTTATATTGAATGGCTTATCGTTGTTGTCGTGATTGCGTACGGCGTGGAATACCGTCAGAAGATGCTTGTTCTGCTTCTGATCACGAATGATGACACCAGATCCCACGCCGCTGTAAATGTGCAGGCCATCGGCATCAATTTTCCCGCCTAGCATGTCCAGGCGCGCTACATTTGGACTTGCTTCCTTGAACAGCTTCAAAACATCTATGCCGTTTACTTTCTGAAGCATGAAATCGGTGTGGTCGCAGGCATCCGGTGGTTCGCCTGTTCGCAGCGTTCGGATCTCGCCCTTCTTCAGCGGCTGATCGCATTTGAACTCTGCAGGGTCGGGGGCCATACAATCTTCCAAGATACCGATTTCGGCATGCTATGGAGCAATTGTGGCACCGATGTGGAATTGTCCGAAATGGTTGAGCAATGTTGCGTTCTGGTAGATAGTTGTCTCGCTAGCCGTCTCCGCCGCCGTCGCCGCCGCCGCAGCCGCCATCGCCACCACCACCGCCACCACCATCGCCGCCGCCGCCGCTGTCGCTGCCGCCACCGCTGCTATCGGTACCGCCGCCGGTGCTGTTATCGGTTCCACCGCTGCTGCTGCTGCTGCTGCTACTGTTGGCGGGATTGTTGGCCACCACCAGGGCGCCCAGAAGATTGTTCAGCCCGCATGAAGGGGTGTAAGTCCCACTGGCGACGGTGACCATGCTGCCGTCTATCAGCATTTGTTTGACAAACGTTTGTGGCGATCCGTCAGCAGTCATGCCGGTCCCAAATATCGGCTGCAAGGGTTGAGCGGCCGAGTATGCCAAAACGTTGGTCGTCGGGTCGAGATAAATGTATACTGTTTGACCACTGGCTACGGTGATACCGTTCAGCATCGCATAAGCATCCGATGAGGTCGTTGTCGGTTGCGTTTCCCTCATGCGCTGAACCAGTTGCGCCATAACTTGTGTCGCCCAGTTTGAGTCTACGTTGTTTAAGAGCTCCGACACTGTCCCGTCCGTAGAGCCGTTGTTGGTGATCTGCAAGTAGCCTTCGGGAATGGAGGCTGAGAAAGCCGCGCCGAGGGCTCCGACGATCGCACAGGCATTAGCTTTAACACCTTGGGACGTGCTGATCGTTCCGGTAGACATGGCGACAGTGCGAAAAGCATTGGGTGGCACATAGCCACCAGATCCGGTGACCGGTGCGTTGATACCCGCATCGAAATCGCGGTTGGCTATAAGGTGGGGTTGTTTGCCGGGCTCAACCGGGGTTCCCTGGATGGCAAAGGCTCCGGTATCCACGTTCTTGTACCCGACCAGGTAGGGAAATCCGCCCGGACCGGTTTGACTTGACACGGCACCGGACGGCAGCGGCATCGGCAATATCGACTGATCGATGTATACATTAGTGGGATCGCCGGCACTGACATAAGCGACGGCATAGCCTGAGGGATCAAAGTTGGCAGTTGTATTTGTGCCCAGCATGCGCAAACTGCCGGAGTCAGCAACATTGGTGAAGGGCAAAAAACTGTTGCCCGGCTGGCTGAGCTGATCGGTCAACCATTTGCTGATCGAGTTTGGTGATCCTTGAACGGCGTACAGCAATTGATTGGCGTTGTCTTTTGCTTGTTGAGTTCCCTCAGCCTGGGCGTTAAGTCCGATCAGCAACGTTTGCGCAATGATCCGGTTGTACACTCGCAGATCTACATTGCCGTTGGTATCGGTCAAATAAGCGAAGTGCTGCAATTCGATGCCGCTATTCAACTGACGTCCGACGGACGTAATTAGCTGCTTGCCGGTGTTGAGTCCGCCTGAGTCCGTTGCATTCGACATTTCGCGTGCGCCTGCAAATAATCGTGCGGCGAAAAAGGCAAAGATGCCGACTGTGGTGAGAACGAAAATCACGGTTACCGTCAACGCCAATGTGTTGCCATTTCGATTGTGCATATCGACTCCTGATTTCTTCGTCGCTAGCGTGTGGGCATATCTTTGAGTAGCTGTTGGAACATGACGCGATCCTTGGAATTAACTGCCAGTTGCAGTCCCGATTCGGACAGTTTTCTCGCACCGGCGTAATCGCGAATGCGCATTCTTGCCCGGATCGCCGCCATTCTCAGTTCGACGTCTTGCGGATGGCTATCGACCGCCGCCAGAAGCGCCGCTGCGGATCCGTCCAACTTGCCTAACACCGCCAGCTGATCGGCCAGATGAATTTGCTGGTCGGCGTAGGGGCTGGCAGCGAATCGGTGCGAAGGGACGCCTGCCGTCTCCGCCTGCGCAGCCGCGGCGATCTGCCGACGCCGCGCCAGGTTGGCCAGTGATCTTTGCGAAACGGACTGATCCATCAATTCAACGATCTGACGATCAAGCATGGCGGCGCCTTCATTTTCGATCTGTTTCTCGTAGGTTGCGTGCTCAACTACGAGCAGTCCAAGCAGAGCAACTAACCCGAAGGGCACGGCGAAGATCCAGAGCTGGGCGCGCGGTTCAGACGACTCGACGGCCAGCTCGGGTTTGAGCTTTTCCATCTCGCCTGTCAGCCGGCGGAGCGTGGACACCGATTGCGATCGCGTCGCGCTCGATCTTGGCTTGAGGTCAATGCGGTATTGATGCATGGCTGCCACCACTTAAGGCACCGGTCTGAAGATCTTCACTTCGCCATAGTTGGGGAAGCTTGGAGTTCTGACCACCGTTCCGGCTTGCAGCTTGATGAAGCCACCGGGCTCAACTATGCCGAGAGCTGCTTTAAGACCGCATGTGTGCTGCATATCGATTTCGTTTCTTCTCACAGCTGATCCGACAACGTCGCCTACACGAGCCGGACCTTGTACTTCCTGGAAGCGGCTTTGTCCTTTGGAACCAGTCACCATCACATTGCGGATATCGTCGATTGATACCGGTCCGCCTGTGCGGAACCCGGATCCGAATTGCCAACCCGCTTGAGCCATGATCGCTTGCTCAGCTCTCAGATTGAACCAATGCGGCGTCGTCGAATTGAATTGCTCGCCACCCAACAACTGAGCACCGTTTTGACCCGCCCACCGTGCAGCAGTGTTTGCCAGGTTGGCCGCTTCTGAGTTGGGCGGCGCCGGCATGATGCTGTTGTATAATCCGCTCTCGGACTCGGTAACTACGCCGGGATGTTGTTGCTTGTATCTTTCCTCGAGTTCACACATGATGTTTCTCCTTGATTGACGGACTGATTTATTGCGGACGCGCCCCGTCTCGGGAAGCGATCGCTTGTCGGTGTGGTTGCGCGCTCGGCGCGCTTCGCAGATGAGCACAGGCGATGGTATATCTGTCCTGGGCCTCTTTAATGAATGGATCTAGCTTGGTGGCATCCTGGAAATCATTGGCCGCCAGTTGCCATAGACTCCGGCGTTCGTAAAGCGAGCCCCGCTGGATCAAGGCTCTTTCCGAATACGGGTTAATGCTCAATGCGTGGGTGAAATCGGATAATGCAGCGTCGTCCTCGTGCAAACCGACGTAGCAAACTCCGCGCCAAACGCAGGCGTTGGCCGATTCGGGCTGCATTTTGATCGCTTTGCTGTAATCCGATATTGCTGCGAGCAGATCGTTATGAGTGCGATGGAAGTTTGCGCGGGCAAGGAAAGCGCCGGCGTCCGGCTCCATAGATAAGGAGCCGTTGAGGTCGGCAATACCGGCGCTGCCTTGTCCGACTTTGATTTGGGCAATGCCGCGTTGACGAAGCAAGCGTGCCCGGAGCTTGGTGCTCTCACAAACTTTCAATCCGTTATCACAGTCGGCTGTTGTTAATTCGTACTGGTGGCACCGTGCATGAATTGCTGCCCGCACGGCGTAGGACTGGACGTTGTTCGGCTGCGCCAGTGCTGAGAGCGTGCAGTAATCGGCCGCCTTTGCATAATTACTCGCTGTCGCCTCCACACAGGCTTTAGCAATCAAGACGCGATTTTTCGACTCGCCGTAGCGCAAGGCCGTGTCGAGATCACGCAGAGCTCGGACATGATTGCCCTTATTTTCGTAAGCCAATGCTCGGCAGAAGTATGCATGTCCGTCAAAAGGCAGATTGGCGACCGCATCGTTCAAATCCAGTAAGGCACGATCGCTGTCTTGCGCTTTCAGCTGGGTGATACCACTTAGCACCAGGCGATTATGCCCTTGTGCCAGCAGTGCATAGCCGAACGCGCAGCAGGTTGCTATTACGACGATCGCGTAGATGGCAATCGATATGCGAGCACGTCCGAAAGGACTGTGAAAGTCGCCGATGTACATATTGGTCATCCCAACGCCTTGGATGCCACGGTACCAGCCGGCACGGATGCAGGAACCGAGTCTTTGCGGGTTTTATGAGGGGGGGCGCCAGCTCTAAACTGGTCGTACTTGCATGTTAGTCTTTTGCCTGCTATCGGCCACTGGTGGAATTACGCACAGGGCAGAAAGCACGTACCCGAAAACGGGTAAGGGCGGGCCGGTTTGCGCTCGACCCGCCGGCTGGGCGGGCATTTTGCCCGAGAATCGCTAACCGATCAATGCGCCTTCCAACGCCAATGCTTCGTGCGTTTCCAGCTTCGAGACGTACTTTTCGATGTCTTTCTCCTGCAGAATGCCGTGCTCGGTGACGAGCCCGGCAAGCCAGGAAAAGGGGATCAGCTCATATTGCTTATTAAGGATGCGCACTCCCGACGGCGCCTCTGGCCACACTTCCTTGCCGGGGCGCTCGTAATCTTCGAATTCAAAGCAACGGTCGTCGCTGACGAACTTCTCGGTGCCGGCCAGCGCGTAAAGCGGAATGCCGAGCTCGCGGCAAGCGAGCGCAAGCAGCCACGACCCGACTTTATTGACGATGCCGGGGCGCCCGACGCAATCACAGCCCATGAATGCCACTCTGCACTGCGGCAGAATCAAGCCCATGGCCGAATCGAACGTGTGAATCACTTCCATGCCGTTAGAGGCGAGCATAGCGGCCAGCTTTCTTCCTTCCTGGCTCGGGCGTGCTTCGCTGCATACAGCCCGGAAGAATTTGCGTTGAGAGCGGGCGTGCAGCAAGCTGCTAACGACAGTCGAGCTGAATGAATATGCAAAGACGAGCTCGCCGGCGGGAATCAGATCGTAGACATGGTCGGCAATGGCGGACGCGCTTTCGCAAAGCCGCGTCTCGAATTTTGTGAGCGCCTCATCCGCGAGCCGCATTACGTCCGAGGCCGATTTGGCATCGCGAGTAGCAAGTAAAACGTCATTGGCCAGGTGGAAAATCGGGGCCATGGCCGGATGCGCTTTCACCAATGCCTTCGATGCTTGCACCAGCACTTTTTTGACGGCTTCCGGTTTTTCATCATGGGGGATGTCGGACAGAAGAGTGCGATAGAACTTGATGCCCTGCAAGGCCAACTCGGCTGCGCCGGAGGTGAGGTCGTCGCGTATCGGGGTCACCAGTTCTTCAATCTGCTTATCTTTGTTCATCTTGGCGACCTCGGTGTCGGCGCTTTTGCGGTCTATCAATATATAAGGCTGGCTAGGCTCTGGCAACCGGCTCCAGCGTTAGAGCTAGTTCCTCTGCAGTCTTATGATGTTTGTACAACATCCCTGCCTTGGCATCATCCATCAAGTGTCGCCACGGCAATGTCTCGTCATGGGCAATGGTGCGGTGCATGAAAAAGTCGGCGTCGGGACAGCCTGGAGGTAGGTTGCGCAGAGCGCGTTTCCAGGCACCCAGGTTGCCTGAGCTCTGGGATACTTGCAGCAAAACCGGCGTCAGCCGCCGATCGCCTCGCGATAATAAGGCTTGAATCTCGCTCCAGTTATGGCTTTCCGGACGGACGGCGATGCCGACCTTGCTAAGATGCTTGCGTAAATATTCGATTTTCTTGCCGGATTGCTGGTCGCGTCCGCTCCATTGAAATGGGGTTTGCGCTTTAGGCACAAAAGAGCTGACGCCGAAAGTGATACGCAGATGCTTGTGTTTTTTCTTGACGGCGGTGAGCAAGCGCACCGTTTCTTGCAGATCTTCCTGTGTTTCGCCAGGCAGTCCGGCGATGCCGTACAGCTTGACGCCGGACAGACCGCTTACGGCGATCATCTCCATCGCCTGCAAGAATTGCTCTTCCGTCAGATTCTTTTTCATTATGGAACGCAATCGCTCAGACCCGGATTCAAGAGCTATGGTTACCGATTTCTGTCCGAGTGATACCAACATCTTGAGGATGAGCGGATCAATTGAGTCGGCGCGAATGGAAGCGACGGAGAGATCAATGTCGCTGCCGCGCTCGAGCAACCGCTGCGCAATTTCTCCAAATTGCGGGTGCTCGGTGACTGACGGACCCAACAAGCCGATCTTTCGCGTGTGTCGCAAGCCAAGATCGATTTTCGCCATGAGAGTGTCGACATTGGCACCACGAAACGGACGAGTCAAAAAACTTGCCAGGCAAAAGCGGCATTCTTGCGGGCAGCTGCGCACCACTTCTACAAGAAACATATCAGCCCAGCTGCTTTCTTTTGAAAGCACCACCGTATGTGCCACATAATCATCGGGCGGCATGAATATAGGACGCCTGATGTAAGCGGGAATGTCGCTGTCGATCGGAGTCACGGATCGTAGCGCACCATCCTCGGTGGCAATCTCATATTTGTACAATGAAGGCACATAAACGCCGGGCACTTGGGCAAGCTCTTTCAACTGCCGGCGGCGATCGTGCAGTCCGCGCACTTGCTTCCATTTTTCGATAAACGCCGGCAGCACGACTTCGGCGTCGCCTGTCAAGATCGCGTCGAAGAAATCGGCAAAGGGCTCTGGATTGGCCGATAATACCGGCCCGCCACCGAAGACAATCGGATCGCCCGGCTGCCGGTTTGCCGACAAAAGATCAATTCCACGTTGGGACAACAGGCTGAGGACGTTGGCATAGTCGAGCTCCCAGGCCAAAGTGACGCCGAATAGTTCGCTCGTCTGCCAGCCCGGCTCCTGGTAATCCGTAAAAACTCGTGACACGTCCAAGTCGAGGTCTTGCTCGAGCAGCCACCAGATGAGTTGATAGCCAAGCCCGGCGATGCCCACCGCATACGTGCTCGGATACGCCCAACTGATCCCTATTTGCGGGTTGGGCTTAACCGGACGGGGCAGTATGTGTGTCTCTTTGGGCTGCATCGGCTTCCAAGACGTGTCAATAGAAGTCTACCAAATAACCGGGTAGCAAAGAGGTTGTGTAAATAGCAGTTATTAAATGAAGAGAGCCACCATTCTTGGTGGCTCTCTTCACGCTGAGGGAAACCGTGGGGCGATTACATAGCGTTCTTCTGGCGGCTCAACTTGGGCAACTGCTTGGACCAGTCATCGCCGAGCGCTGCGAAAAACTGGTGCGCGGAAAGCACGTCGTCATAGCTGATGGGTGGACGGTGTGCCAGTCGGTCTACATCCCGTTTGGTCCATTCGCTAGGTTGGCGATCGGCACGTGAAGCCGGTACGCTTGGACGTCCATGCTGGCAGGTGCCGGATTGAGTTGCTGGGCTCATGCCGACAAGCGCGATGCCCAGCGGATGTCCGCATGATGCGCAAGCGACCCGCACCACGATCACTCCCGGTTCTTGTCTCAAGAATTCGATGCCTTCTCTGGTATAAGGCTGCGCGCATTGCTTGCATGAACGTTGTTGAAAATAATGTGTAATAGCTTTCAAACTATCCCCATGGACTCCCCCACTGGGAAAGCCTTCTCCATGAGATGCAGCCATACGAACCGCCGTTTCTAGGTTTGCCAAAAGGCACCATTAGTAATACTACGAACCAGCCGGGTGCTCAGCGAAGTTTGCTTCGTACCCTGCTTTCGAAATTATACTTAATTGTTGCGATCTGAAAAGGGCTAAGCTGCCGAATTTATTTGCGGATCGGTAATATCAAATGTGATGGCACATATTTGGCGGATATTGTGCGTAGATCGGCTGATGGGCAGTCGGATCTCCGATGGATCTCCGGCGATTATCGGCCGCTCTTGCGGAAAAAATGTTTTGGCATATAGGCACTAGGGGTGGTGCCTGCCACCACATTGCCACCAGTCAGTCGACGGCATTCGGTTGCTAAGATCTATGCACTGGAGATCTGTCAGGTATCGCAACATCCGATGGTGTCGCGGAAGGCTACTTTATGCATGCCACCAGATATGGTGTGCGCCGATCCGGCGTCTGATATCAAGCGGTGTGCCTGATCCATATTGAAATGCATTTTTGGATATGAATATCGGCATGAAGTATACTGTTGGAGCTTGATAGACACGCGTTCCGGCACCGATAGGTGGCGGCGAAAACGGCAGAGGAGCTGCTTTCATGACACACATTGAGGAGATATCGGCGCTCGAAATTCTGGATTCGCGCGGCAACCCGACGGTTGAAGTCACTGTCCTCTTGGCAAACGGCGCGGCAGGCAGAGCGGCGGTGCCTTCCGGCGCTTCCACCGGCAGTTTTGAAGCGGTCGAACTGCGTGACAAGGACCCCGCCCGCTATGGCGGCAAGGGCGTTTTGAAGGCTATCAATAATATCCATGAGGTGATCGCCAAGGCACTGGTTGGTGCCAATGCGCTTGAGCAGCAGGCTATTGACGAAGAGATGATCTCTTTGGACGGCACGGACAACAAGGCTAAACTTGGTGCCAACGCGACACTTGCCGTCAGTCTTGCCGTGGCCAAGGCGGCCGCTGCCTCGATGGCCATGCCGTTGTTCCGTTATGTTGGTGGCATCGACGCCTGCGTTTTGCCCGTGCCTCTGATGAACATTCTTAATGGTGGCAAGCACGCGGAAGATGGCGTCGACTTCCAGGAGTTCATGATTGCACCGGTTGGTGCCTCATCATTTGCCGAAGCTCTGCGCTGGGGCGCTGAAGTCTACCATGTGCTGAAGTCGGTTTTGCACAAAAAGGGACTGAGCGTCGGCGTCGGCGATGAAGGCGGTTTTGCTCCTTCGCTGAAATCCAACGAAGCGGCGCTGGAATTGATCAGCGAAGCGATCGCCCAAGCAGGTTTCAAGGCCGGGACGCAAATTGCTTTCGCGCTCGATCCGGCGTCGACGGAATTTTTCAGCGGCGGCAAGTACAACCTAACGAAGGAAGGACGCAGTCTGACTCGCGAGCAGATGGTCGACTACTATGCGGAGCTGGTCAACAAGTATCCAATCATCAGCATCGAAGACGGTGTTGCTGAAGAAGACTGGGAAGCTTGGAAGCTGATGACCGATAAGTTGGGCAAGCGCATTCAACTGGTCGGCGACGATCTGTTTGTTACGAATACCAAACGGTTGCAGCGTGGTATCGAATCTGGTACCGCCAATTCCATCTTGATCAAACCGAACCAAATTGGCACGCTCAGCGAAACCATCGCCGCGATCAATCTAGCGAAGGAAAGCGGTTACACGAGCGTCATGAGCCATCGCTCAGGGGAAACCGAAGACTTCACAATCGCCGACCTGGCTGTGGCCACCAACGTCGGGCAAATAAAAACCGGCGCACCATGCCGATCTGAGCGCGTAGCCAAATACAATCAGTTGCTGCGCATCGAACGCGATCTTGGACGCACCGCGGTGTACAAGGGAGCCGCTTCATTTGCTGCATTGCGCGGCAAGCAAGCTGCTCCTGCGGCAGCCCGCTAGTTCCCAAAAGCCGGATTACGAGCCTGTTCTCGACAAGAAACTTAACTTTGCGAAAGCAAAGCTAATTGAAAGCGCGCAATTTAACCCAACCCTAGGCATGTTGATCCAAGATGTTGCCTGGCATCAAATTCAACGAAAGGTGAATATCCATGGTTGCTCGAAGAAACAAGCTTTGCTTGGAAGCATTTCGAGCACGACGCGGAATCGTTCGTTCAGTCGTTCGTAAAACCATTTTGGGAAGCGATCGACAATAACCGGGCAAAATATTTGCGCCCGTTTCCGGCAGTGGTTGATACCATTGCCGAACTTCGGTCGCGGTGCCTCCGTCGTCGCACTTAGCGACGCTCCCGACTACATGGCTCGCACGCGCAATAAGCAACTCTTCGATGGCTTGTTGGACGCGGTTTATGCTTTGGAAACATAAAAACCGGACGCCAATGATATTTATCAACCAATCACCTTGGAGTTCGGTCGTAAGCGTCTCCAATCATTGCTCAAAGACAGCGCGAACGTTCGCTTACGCTTCGAGGTTCTGCCGCAGAGCTATGAAAAGCCGTGTCCTCACGGGCTGGACAAAACTCTCCAGGACTTCGATGTCTATCCGCAGGAATGTCTGTTCATCGGTGACAGTTTGAGCAAGGACGGCATGGTGGCAGCGTCGCGCGGTATACGCTACATCTGGGCGCATTATGGGCACCAGGTGCCGGCGGAGTACGAGGAAATCGTCCATTACTCCTTGAAGGCGCGCCGCGAGGACCGTCAGCAAACAGCTTCCGAACCATCTGATTACGGCGGTGGCAGCGCGTTACGACGAGTTGCTCAATCACCTCTAAGGTCGGCGATGCCAACAGAATTGTCTTGTATAACACTGTTATACAAGACAATGATGGCAAGCCTGATTTGGAACTCATCGCCTTTTCAGGCGTTTCCACCTCAACGTCGAGAGCTCATCGAGCAGTGTTTGCACTCGTTGGAAGTTCTCGACTGCTTCAACAATCTCGCGCTGACGGCGTTTACCGACGTAAATCTGATTAAGGCTGCCGTCGGCTTTGCGCAGAACCAAATAAAGCGCAGGATGACCGTCTCCATCAAGGCAGCGGCAAGTGGATTTCCCGCAGGTATTTTGTCTTTCGTTGAGAGTCCCACGAAGGATGGTGCTGCTTTGGATGATCTGCACCAATTCCGATTCGATACTTAGTTCTCGAGAACTTTTGCTTGACGGCGCGTTTTGGCTGGCTAGTTGTGACATAGGACTTTTCCTCCGAAGGTTCAATCGTGACAATCACCGAATAGTGGCATTTTGCATTGCAATTAGTCTGCGGTTCGCATCGTCGACAAAAGCACTCCGCCTATCAGGTTGACCGAAAAGTGTCTTGTATAACAATGTTATACAAGATAAGTGTGTAGGGGCCATCTTGTATAACAATGTTATACAAGACGGTCCCTCGGCGGACTCGGGATATGTACCTTGCCAGATCGTCCCCGAACGGCGATTGCCAGGAAAAATAGCTGCCTGGATCGGCACCCGATTGTCGAGACTTTGGCATCACCGACTTCGGTGGGCATAATGGTGAAAGAGGAGCCAGCCGTGGAAAACCAGCCCACCACCGAGAAAAAGCCGGAATTGAAAGCCATCTGCGCGACGTGCGGAAAGCCGATAGCCGAAAAGCCGCAGACGAACGTGACGCGCTATCTTTCGATGGAAAGCCGCTGTATGTGCGGTGAAAAGCAGTGGCAGGCGGCTTCGCAGATGGATATCGTTCACCAGGAGCAGCCGGTTGATCCCGCCGAAGCAGCCGAGATCGAGAAGAACCTGGGCGAACGTTATGAAGTCCTGTCGCTCCTCGGTCGTGGCGGCATGGGCGCAGTGTACAAGGTCAAAGACAAGACACTCGATCAAACGTTCGCCATCAAAATCCTCAATCCGCAGCTCGTTGAAGATGCAAGTTCAGTAAAGCGCTTCGAACAAGAGGCGAAAGCGGCTAGCAATCTCACCCACGTCAACCTGGCCGCCGTCTATGACTATGGCGTCGGCAAGTCAGGTTCCCCATACATCGTGATGGACTACCTCGATGGGGAGAACCTGGCGGACATCTTGACCCGCCAGGGGTATCTGGATGTGCCGAGGGCTCTGGATATCTTCATTCAAACGGTCGAAGCAATCGCGCATGCGCACAGCAAGGGCGTAATTCATAGAGACATCAAACCCAGCAACATCATCGTCGAGAAGCGCGACGGCGATACCGAACTGGTGAAATTGGTCGACTTTGGTATCGCCAAAGTGCTGCCCAGCGCCAGTCGCACTGCCCAGATGACGCAGACCGGCGACATATTCGGCAGTCCCAATTACATGTCACCGGAGCAGTGTCTCGGCAACAGACTTGATGCACGTTCTGACATCTACGAGATGGGTTGCCTCATGTACGAAACCCTCACCGGCATTTCGCCGTTTGCTGCGGAGAATCCCATTAAGGCGATTTTGAGACACGTGAATGAAGACGCGGTTCCCATATCTGATCTGAAACAAGAGTTCAACGTGCCACCGCAACTGGAGCGGGTGATTTTGCATTGCTTGCAACGTGAACCGGCTGGCCGTTACCAAACTGCAGTTGAGCTCCTCAAAGATCTGAATGCCGTTCGCGACGGAAAACAGATCTCGATCAAGTCGCTCTCGAGCAAAAAGCCGGTGAAGAAGGCATCCTTCGCCTCTCGCTTTGGACCCGCCATGGGAGCTGTCGGAGTGACGGTAGCGATAATCGCCGTCTGCTTTGTGCCGAAGTCACCGATTCCCGTGCCGCTGAATCACTCGGCGCCGATTGCTAATTCGGATCCGTATGCTGACGCCGACCGCCTCGATGGGCTTTCATACCAATACTTCGTGAAAGGCGACTATGAACGAGCCATTCCATTGTTGGAATTCGGTATCAAGACATACAAGGAACATGGCGGTGGCAACTTCAGCGGCGGCAATGAGACCGTTTATCTTGCTGATCAAACGCAACATATAGGCAAATGCTATCTGGGTTTGCATCAATATGCGAAGGCGCAGCCCTATTATCGAGAAGCCCTCCGTTTATACAAGAATGATCGAGGCGGACTCATGGGCGAGGCGGTCAGCGATTATGCGACCGTATTGCGCAGACTCGGCGCTGATGACGCAGCGACGAGGTTGGTGCAACAGTTCAACATGTCACGCACGGTAGACGTAATTCCGTAAAACAAAATGGGGGCTAGTTGCCCGCAGCGAACGCCACGCTGTTGTTGACGCGATAAAGGGTCGAGCGCGTCTGGTACCGGCCCATGTAAGTTCCGGCGATGAATTGCTCCACTTCGCTGGAAGCGACCATACGGTCTGTGCCAACTTGTAGGTAGTGGTCGTGCGATCGGGCAGACCATTCACCGGACACGCCCTGTTCCTCAAAATAATTGGTTCGATCGAGCGCTGCCTCGTGATCGTTCATGGCCGTGACTCGTTCTTGAGCGTCGTTCCAACCTGGTTGTTGCCATCTGGCCAGAATACGACCGTCAGTTTGCCGGGCAAAACTCACTTGCGATACGATGCGTTCTCCAACTGGTACCGTCGGCACGGCAGAGCCGGTGACGACAGTGACGACGCGCCAGGAGCCGGCAAATGAAGCAGGAAAGGAATCAGCGTCGACGAGAGCCTTTTCGAGCCGGGCGGTGCGCTTATGCATAGCCGCTTCCGCAGGGCTCGGCAGTGGTGCCGTCGAGGCACGATCGCTCATGTCCTCGTCGGCAATCGGCGGTCCATATACAGGAGCAGCGGACGCAGACTGAGGAGCGCTGGGTGTCGTAATTGCTGCCGACGCCGGGGCGGTTTCGTCGGCTTTGATATAGCCCTTCAAAAGCGTTGCTTGTGCTGCCGGCAGAACAAGTAGGGCCAGCGACAAGATGGACATGAAAATAGGGCCGCGGACGAATCTGACAATGTGGGTGGTCAACCGGAGCACGATGGCTTTTCTTAGGCGTCTTTTTGCTTGTGAACGGGTAGCCATATGGTTGACCTCTGTGTTTCCAAGGACCGCTGTCCGAGTCTGGTTTAGAAGCCGCTGGGGTTGCCATGGAATGACAAGACCTTGCCCTTTCTTTGTTCCCCTTCTGTAGGCTTTATGACTCCTTGACAACGGACGGATGGCTGCTTTTAAGCGCAGAGACAACTTTCGTTACGGCTTGTCATGTGGAAGGTTAAGTAACCTGATCGAATCTTGGTTTTGGTTGCAGTTACGTAAGAACATGAAAAGGCTGATTCTGCCCGCCGCTTCCGGCTCGAAGCCGCATGTTAGGATCGCGTCCGATGCGTGGCATCGACCCGGCAATAAAAACGAGAGGTTGACCCAGTGACTAACAAAACTGCAGAGAAATGTGAAGTAAAGGATCTAGCCCTTGCAGATCAGGGCAATCAGCGCATCGAATGGGCTGAAAGAGATATGCCGGTACTGCGCATGATTCGCCAACGTTTTGAGAAAGAGCAGCCGCTCAAAGGCTTGAAATTGAGCGCTTGCGCACATGTCACCACCGAGACCGCCAATCTGGCATTGACTCTGAAAGCTGGTGGCGCCGATTGCGTACTCATCGCTTCCAACCCGCTCTCCACACAAGATGATGTAGCTGCCGCTCTCGTCAAAAATCATGGCATGTCGGTATTTGCCATTAAAGGCGAAGACATTCCTACCTATCACCGTCATGTGCAAATCGCACTCGACCATAAGCCGGGACTGATTATTGATGATGGATCGGATCTGGTGGCAACTTTGCTGCTCGAGCGCAAAGATCAAATCAAAGAAGTAATCGGCACCACGGAAGAAACGACCACCGGCATCACTCGCCTGAAAGCGATGGAGAAAGACGGACAACTGAAGTTTCCGGCTGTCGCGGTCAATAACTCACTGACCAAGCACATGTTCGACAATCGGTATGGCACAGGGCAATCGACCATCGATGGTATCATCCGCGCCACCAACCGCCTGATCGCCGGACGCAACGTCGTCATTCTCGGCTACGGCTGGTGCGGCAAAGGTTCTGCCATGCGCGCCAAAGGTCTTGGCGCCAACGTCATCGTTACCGAAGTCGATCCGATTCGTGCCATTGAGGCGGTCATGGATGGCTTCCGCGTCATGACGATCGCCGAAGCCGCGCCGCTCGGTGATATTTTCATTACAGTAACCGGCAACCGCCACGTCATCGACAAGCAGCATTTCGAGAAGATGCGCGACGGCGCCATCGTTTGCAACTCCGGGCACTTCGACCTCGAGCTCAATCTCGAAGCATTAGAGAAGATGTCCAAGAGCAAGCGCAATGTTCGCCCGCTCATGGAAGAGTATGTATTGCCCAGCGGCAATCGCGTGCTCGTTCTGGCCGACGGACGACTGGTCAACCTGGCATGCGCCGAGGGACATCCGGCGTCGGTTATGGACATGAGCTTCGCCAACCAAGCACTGGCATGCGAATACCTGATCAAAAACAAGGGCAAACTTGCACCGGGCGTGCATACTCTGCCGGAATCAATCGATCAAGAGATCGCCACATTGAAGTTGCAATCGATGGGCGTTCAGATTGATAAGCTGTCGCCAGAAATGTTGGCATACATGGCCAGCTGGAAGAGCGGCACGTAATCCATATATAAAAACGGTAATAGAAATAGGCGAGGATGATTCCTCGCCTATTTCTATTAACAAGCTTCGACGGTGGCGATGTCGAAATTAATGGTCGGCAGGCTAGTTGATCTTTTGGAACATATAGCCGATGCCGCGTGCGGTCAAAATCAGATCCGGGTTGGACGAATCATCCTCTAACTTGGAGCGAAGCCGGCTGATGTGCACGTCGACAACGCGCGTGTCTATGCGGTGATCCGGAGGATAGGCCCACACTTGTTGCAGAATTTCACTGCGTGAGAATGGCCGTCCGGAGTTGGTTACCAGCAGTTCGAGCAAGCTGAATTCCATCCCGGTGAGACGGATGCGCTCGTTCTTCTTTGTTACTTGGCGTTTGTTGAGATCGATTTTCAAGTTGCCGATAGTAATTACGTTGCTTGTTTTGCTTTGAGTTGCGTCTTGCGTGCGCTCGACGGTTCTACGCAAAACCGCTTTGATACGTGCTTCCAACTCACTCGGGCTGAAAGGCTTAACCACATAATCATCGGCACCGATTTCCAAACCTTGAATGCGATTGGAAACATCGGCCACAGCTGTGAGCATGATTATCGGTGTGTCGGATGTTTTTCTAATTTCACGGCAAACTTCGTAGCCGTCCATTTTGGGCAGCATGACGTCCAGAATCACGAGGTCGGGCTGAAACTGATTGAATTGCTCCAGCGCCTCCTGTCCATCCGCCGCGGTCGCCACGTTGTAACCAGCCATCTTCAGACGTGTTTCGAGGATGCGGCGGATCGAGGCCTCGTCGTCAACGACTAAAATTTTCTCTTGACTGTTTTGAGTCTCAACCACTGTCTTGTAATCTCCTCGTGTTGCCGGGCTCGATTTCCCAACGTTATTCTAAAACCAGTTTGCTTTGCAATTAGCACAAGTAAGATAAAAGTATCTCAGGCTAATCCTTACTATGTAGCACAATAAGGTTGGTTTGTCTCCTGACATGCAATCGGCCGAGGCGGGCCGCTCTGCTGCGCAATTGCTATCACTCGAGTGTATCCGCCACTGACTGGAGAATATCGGGCGTTCTGGCAACCATGGGGCTGCCATGATGTAGCCGGTTGACGAACCTCTTATATAAGGTCGCAAGAAAAAATCCCTTGACGAACGCCAAACGAAATCCGCTTAAGCTATGAACGTTCGGACATGTTTCGAGTGCCACCAGATTTGGTGCTCGTTGTCAGTCTCTTGACTGGCGGATAAGCAAACAAACGATGCTGCGGACAAATTACGTACTATCCCTTATGATCAAATGCCGTTATAATTCTGCCACGAGCCTCATTGCGCGGCAAATACTCGCTTGACAATGAACTCGCACTTAAATAACTTTGGCACCAAATGTGGTTTCAGTCAGCATTTACGAGAGGTAGAATGATCGCCATTAACGAAAAGCCTAAAATCTTCATGGTTCCCGGCTTTTCAGCAGACGCGCGATGATCGGCGTGATGGATATCCAAAGGATATAAAACGGTCCTAGAAAGAGTGGTTGAAAACGCATAAATGAAGCGGATCAGAGCATGGAAAAGTTTGGTGAGCAAACAAATTGTGTCAACTGGTCTCTCATGCTAAGCTTCATGGCTGTGCTAACAAACGGATTTGGTACTGGGTTTGCGTACAAGGACAAGAGGTAGGAAAGAGGAAGGAATATGAAGAAGCGCCCGTTGTGCTTAGCCCTTAGTGCGACAATCGCACTCCTGCAGGCTAACTTACTACAAGCCGGCGCCGCGCCTGCTTCCCCGGCGATCTGGCAGCAGCTCTCCGGGGCGAGCGTGCAAGGACAGTCCGGAAAGCATGTTGCCAAAAAGGCACCACATGCGGTTCATACCGTAGCGGCTAAGAAGGCGTCGGCCGGCGCTGCTTACACTGCCAGTGATGTTGCTGCAAGCAGCATGAACGGGCAGATTTTGCTGTTCATGGGCAAAGGCAAAGATGCCGGTGCTCAAGGCCTCGCCGCCCCGGCAGCCGCGTTGACGATTCACACCACCTTGCCGGAATTGCTCGCTGATAACGAGCAGGCTCCTGTGGTGGCACTCAACACAGATGCGCCGGCCGTTCCGGTAAGCGCAGCTGATACCGGCAGCTCATTGGCCAACAATAAAGATTTGCTGGCTCAGTTGGCTCCCGATCAAATCATTGGTCAAGCCACCGATCAGCCGATTAACGCCACACCGATTCCGCCTGTCGTATCCGGCACCGTTGATCTCGAAGAGTTCAAGCCGACCAACAGCATCGATTTGAAGGTATCGCAATCGCGGACATTCAAACTTCGCAATAAAGTCATCCGCACGTCGATCAGCGATCCTTCGATCGCCGAGCCGGTAGTTGTCGCAGAGAACCAGCTGGTTCTCCTCGGCAAGGCTCCCGGCACTGCCACGCTGGTGCTATGGGATGATGCCGGCAACTCCCTGGCTGTTGATGTGCACGTCGACCACGACCTCAACAAGCTGCAAGCTATGTTGCGTGAAGTCGATCCGCGTATTATCGTTCGTCCCTTCTCCGTCGGCGGCACCGATCGCGTCATCCTGACTGGTGACGTCGATCACCCCGAGTCGGTTGTCCGTGCGTTTGCTATCTCCAACGCCTTCATGGACGATCGCGGAATGAACATTACCGTCGCCGGCAACCGCATCCTCGGAGTGAGAATCGGTGAACAGGGCGGCACGCAGACTGGCGGCGGTGGCGGCGGTGGACAACTTTCCACCATCGGTAGCGCTGATCGTTACACCTTCTTCGGCAACCAGAACAACAACGTCAGCAAAGCACAAACCATCATCAGCGACGGCAACCGCGTCACCAGCTTGGTCCGTGTTCGCAAGACGCCTCTAATCGTGTTGCATGTGACTTTCTTGGAAATGAACTCGCAAGCCGCCCGCGAAATCGGTGCCCAGCTTGGCTTGAGTTTTGCCAACCAGAACTTCTCCTTTGCAATGGGTGGTAATAATTCCATCCTGAATGGTGGCAACCAAAGTCTGCTCACCAATGGTGGCATTGCCGGCTCAGCCGCCGGTGCGACGAACTTCCCAGCGTTTATCGCGCCGAATACATTCAATGCCATACAATCGGTAGGTGCCACGCTCGGAAACCCGACTTTCACCGCGATTCCTACTGCACTGGGCGCCGGGGCGTTACCGGTTGCTCCTTCGTTGCTCTCTTTGTCCAACCTGTTTGGCATTCCCGGCGGTGCGAGTTTTAGCCCGCAAGGACTGCAAAACTTGTTCACCTCGCTTGCGACGATCAAGAACAGCAAGAGCGCGACATGGACGCTTAACCCTTCAATTCAAGCGATCATTGCGCACTCTCGTGCCCGAGTATTGGCTGAGCCGACGCTCGTCACGATATCCGGTGAGCGCGCATCGTTCTTGGTTGGTGGTGAAGTTCCGATTCTGTCATCAATTGCCACAGCCGGTACCGCTGCTCAGTCGGTCACGTTCGAACCATTCGGACTGCGTCTGAACATGGTTCCGGTC
>Ga0134128_10001841_pt1 | contig 26781 bp, 21 predicted proteins | sample KB31754_FD_96462 | JGI IMG/M metagenome (GOLD analysis project Ga0134128, IMG submission 96462) | Terrestrial soil microbial communities with excess Nitrogen fertilizer from Kellogg Biological Station, Michigan, USA - KB3-175-4 | ecosystem: Environmental > Terrestrial > Soil > Unclassified ...
AGCCAATTAATGAGCAGGCGTAACATGGAGTAATTATGTAACGGTGTAATTGAGTAATCGGCAACTGCAAAGCTTCGCCTACATGCCACTGCTCACAAGGCTCAACCTCAACGCCCAATCAACTAATTACTAAATTACCCAATTACTCAGTGCGTGTCATCCCGCCATCACCACCGGACGCTGCAGCGGCCGCTTGGGGCCGCGCTTGCGTATCAGCAGCACGCGGATGCGTTCCAGCAGCTCCGCAGGTGCGTACATTCCCTTGGGCAGAAAGACGTCCGCCCGCGTGTCCCGGTCATAAATGCGGATCTTCCCCGAGAACAGGATGGTGGGAGTCTCCGGCGAAACGCTTTTGACCTCGTCAATCAGCCGCGTTCCGTCCACGCCCGGCATCACCAGGTCGGTGAGCACCAAATCCACGCCACCCTGCCGGAAATGCTGCAGCGCTTCCTGGGCATTGTTGCAGGCGATGACGCGATAGCCGCGCGTTTCCAGCATAACCTTGCGGATGGAAAGCGATTGTTCGTTGTCGTCTACGCAGAGAATGGTCCGTTTGGGCTTCATGGTCCTGTCTGAACTCTATTCGGAATCGGCGCTCGGCGTCATTGCTGACGGAGAACATCGGGCCGGCTGAACATCGTTGTCAACTGCGAACCTGGCTGTTGCGGGTGAACTGAATCCTAAAGGCGGGAACCTCACTTGTAAAGTGTCGCAGAAGACAATAGCAGGCGACGCGATGAATTTTATCCTTTATCCGGAGAAGAAATGAAAATCCGCGATTTTACTCTCTGCCGTGGGCAAGAAAGTCGCGCGCTTTTCACAGCATCACTTCGCCGCGCAAAACTTCCACCGCATTTCCACCGACGCGCACATTGACTACCCGGTTACCGTCCTTATCGGCGCGGACAAAAATGCGGCTGGGCCGCCCCATTTCAATTCCCTGCTCAATGAGCACGCGCTCGCCTGGCTTAGCCACGCCATGCGCCGCCATCCAGGCCGCCGCGCAACCTGCAGCCGACCCCGTGGCCGGGTCCTCGCCATTGTAGAAGAACATGCGCGCATGCAGGCGGGCGCTCCGGTCCACCGTTTCCCGGCAGACCAGATAGAAAAACTGCCCCCGGTTGCGCCGCAGGTATTCGGCTCCGCGCTGCCAATCCGCCTTCATTCGCTGCGCGGTGGCCAGGGAGCGCAGGGGAACGATGATGAAGGGCACGCCGGTAGAGACAGTTTGGATGGGCACGTCGTCGGCAATTTCCTCGGTGCGAACTCCAATGGCGTCGGCCACCGCTTTGCGGTCGTGAGTTTCGCCCAATTCCGGATCGCGCTGCCGCATTTCACCGAAGACCGGCTGGTCATCGTGAGCTTCAAAGCGCACCGGTATTTTGCCCACTTTAAGGTCAAGCGCCACCTCGGATGCACCGCTCGTTCCCCAGAGCACAAAAGCAGTGCCAAGCGTTGGATGGCCGGCAAACGGCAACTCCTCACTTACCGTGAAGATCCTTACGTGAACGCCCCGTTCCCGCTGCACACCCGGGTCTCGAGGCAGGATGAAGGTGGTTTCCGACAGGTTCATTTCCTTGGCCACTGCCTGCATCTCTGTGTCACTCAGGCCGCGAGCGTCGGGAAAAACAGCCAGCGGATTGCCTTCCAACGGCTTGGCCGAGAAAACATCCATCTGCACCATGGGAAAATGCCGGACCTGCTGGCTCATGTCATCCCTCTCCTCACTTTGAACCTGCCATATGGATGTCCGCCACGGCCGATTGACACAATTTTCCGCGGCGCGTGGTATCTCTCGCAAGGAAACTGGCGGCGGCTGACTGAGCAGGAAACCGAACTACTTTGATATGTGCGGCACGGTCTATCCCTGCCGCGTTCTTGTGGGCCTGCTATTCACAGCGCAGCGCGATCATGGGGTCCACCTTGGTGGCGCGGCGCGCGGGAACATAGGAGGCAAGCAGCGCCACCAGCAGCAGCACCAAAGTGACACCGGCAAAAGTAAGGGGATCGGTGGCGCCCACTCCGTATAGCAAGCCCTTCATCAGGCGGGTAAGCGCGAGGGCGGCAATAATGCCCAATGCCGCTCCCAGACACGCCAGGCGGGTTCCCCAGGCGAGCACAAAGCGGAGCACATGGCGGGGCTGGGCGCCCAGCGCCATGCGAATGCCGATTTCGTGACGCTGCTGCGTGACCGCGTAGGCCAGCACACCGTAAATTCCGATGGCCGACAAGAAGAGCGCGAAACCGGCGAACAAACTCAGCAAGGAAGCATTGAACCTCGGGCCAGCGAGTGAAGAGGAGATCACCTGCGGCATGGTTGTAATGTTGGCCACTGCCAGGGTGGGGTCGAGGGAGTGGATTTGGGCCACGACCGCCGAGACCAAAGCGGCGGGATCGCCCGCCGTGCGCACCGCGAGATTCATGGAGCGAGCCACACCAATCACGTTTTCAACAGTCAGAGCGTCGCTGAGTTGCAGAAAAGGTGTGTAGATGTGGGGCTGGCGTGGCTGGTTGAGGGGACCGTCGTTGACATCGCCGACCACGCCCACTACCGTCATCCAGGGCTGATTTTCTTCATGGCGCAGACGTTTGCCGATGGGGTCCTGGCCGGGCCAATACTCCTCGGCCATGCCCTGGCTGATGATTACCACCGGAGGTGAATCGGGTCCGTCCTCCCGGTTAAACAGCCGCCCCGACAGCAGCGGGATGCGCATGGTCTGAAAGTAGCTGCCTAAGGTCCAGGTTTCGGCCACCGCCGGCGGCTTACCCACCTGCGGCCGGCCTTCCAGTTCAAGAGTGTGGAACACCGCCGATTGCAGGGGCAGATCATCCGCCACACCGGCGGTCTTCACCCCTGGGAGGTTGGGAACCGCGTCGGCCAACCATTGATACAGGTTGCGGATTTGTTGAGCCCGAGGATAGGCCTGTACTGGAAGTGGAACCTCCATGGTGAGGACGTGGTCAGGCTCAAAGCCCAAGTCGGTGTGCAACAGCCTGGCAAAACTGCGTATCAGCAACCCGGCTCCGATGAGCAGAACCAGCGACAGTCCGAACTCGACGGCCACAAAGGCGTTTTGCAAACGGTGGTGGCTGCGGCCAGCGGTCCGGCTGCGACCGCCCTCCTGCAGCCCCTGCTGCAATTCGGAGCCGGCCGTGTGCCAGGCAGGCGCCAGGCCGAAGAGCAGGGCGGTCAGGCAGGAGATGCCGAACACAAACAACAGCACACCCCCGCTGAAGCCCACATTCTGAGGCAGGCGGATGTCCGACGGGGCCAGCGCCAAAAGCATGTTCTTGCCCCAAAAAGCCAGGAGGAGTCCCAATCCTCCGCCCAGCATCGAAAGCAGCAGGCTTTCCGTAAGCAGCTGCCGCAAAAGGCGGGACCGGGTGGCACCCAGGGCCCGGCGTACCGCGATTTCCCGTTGCCGCGCCGCCGCCCGCGATACCAGCAGGGTGGCCACATTAGCGCAGGCGATCAGCAGCACCAGCCCGACTGCCGCTATCAGCACCAGCAGCAGCGGGCGCACCGGTCCCGTCACTTCCTCGCGCCAGGGGAACACCGGCACCCCCAGCCGCGCGCCATAGAAGTCCTTAAGGATATCCTGGGGATATTGCGCCTCGATGGCCGCTCCCAGCGCCTCTCCCTCGCTGCGCGCCTGCCGCAAAGTGACGCCCGGACGCAGGCGGGCCAATACGCTCAGGTCGTAGCGCAGGCCCCAGCCCTGCAACTCGGCGTGCGTGAATGCCATCGGCACCCACAGGGCCGCGGGCAGGAAGTTGGCCCGCGGGCCGGGCAAGGGCAACACGAAGTGTCTGGGCATCACGCCGATCACGGTGTATGGCTGGCGATCCAGGTCGATGGTTTCTCCCACGATGCCAGGCCGGCCGCCATAGCGGCGTTGCCACAGTCCATAGCTGAGCACGGCCACATTCTGCCCGGGAGCGTCTTCGTCTGGACGGAAGAATCGGCCCAGCACAGGCGCCACGCCCAGCATGGGAAAAATGGAGGCCGAAACCCGGGCTCCGGTAATGCGGTCGGGTTCGCTGTGGCCGGAGAGTTCAAATTCCTTGTCCTGGATAGCGCCGACCGACTCAAAGGATTTCTGCCCGCGCTGCACCAGGGTGAAATCGGGAGTAGAGAAAGGGATCTTAGGCGAACCGACTTGCGGCAGACCCTCATATAACATCATCAGCCGCGATGGATTTTTGAAGGGCAGGGGCTGCAGCAATACCGTGTTCACCACGCTGAACAGAGACGCGTTGGCCCCGATGCCCAGGGCCAAAGTCAGGACGGCAATAATGGTGAATCCCGGGTTCTTGCGCAGCATGCGCAACGCGTAGCGGATATCCTGGCCGCAGGTCTCGAGCCGATTCTCCCAGCCGATGCTGCGCACTTCCTCTTTGATCGCTTCGGGGCTGCCCAGTTCCAGCCGTGCCGTCCGCCGTGCCTGCTCTGCGCCCATCCCGTCGCGCAATTTGTCCGCGGCTGCGGCGTCCACATATCCCTGCAACTCCTCCTCTAGTTCCTTTTCTATTTCCTTTTTGCGGAGCAGTGCCCGCATCCCAGCGCCCAGGCTCCTCAGCACGCGCATTAGAGTTCTCCCGGCACAGTCGCCAGAATCCGGGCAATTGCCGCGGTTTGCGTTTCCCACTCCTGGGTTTCGCGTTTCAGCTTCTTCCGGCCCTGCTCGGTGAGCATGTAGTACTTGGCGCGCCGGTTATTCTCGCTGGTCTGCCACTCGGCTTTGATCAGTTCCTGGCGTTCCAGACGGCGGAAGGCAGGGAACATCGAGCCCGGGTTGACCTGGAACACACCACGGCTGATCTGCTGGATGCGCAGGCCGATACCGTAGCCATGCAGGGGCTCCAGAGCAAGAGTCTTCAGGATGAGCATGTCCAGCGTGCCCTGAACCAGTTCGGTGGACTTCCCGCCCATAGGCTCCCCCTCCCTCTCCTCTAGATAATCAAGAGGTGACAATAGCCTCACCTCCGGCGGTTGTCAAGTTGAACAAACCAGGAGGGGTGTTTTATTCGTGTGCGATATGCCGGAAGGTGAGGTTAATGCGGGGCTGAATGACTCGTGGTTCCTTGGGCACTTCATGCTTAAAGTTCTTCTGGGTCTCCCCAGCCATAATAAGCAGGCTACCGGCAGGCAAACGTTCCGAAAAGGCTACAGGACCATCTTTACGCCTCAGTCGAAAAAGTCGTTCCGCGCCCAGGCTGAGGGAGGCGATTACAGATCCCATTTCGGGTTCTGCATCGGCGTGCAGGCCAACGCTGTCGTTGCCGTCGCGATAAAGATTGCAGAGCACGGCGTTGTAGCCGAGTAGCGGCAACGCCAAATTGCTGTAGGCGGAGGGCGGGGTGGCCTTTTCGATGCGAGCTTTCAGGGAAAGCAACTCCGGTATCCATGCCAGCGGCCTGTACTCCCGCCGGGAATAGGTGTAATCCGTGCCCGGATCGCCATAGTAAGCCTCGTCGCGCGGCACCGGATATCCGAAAGATGTATGCCGGCGTTTCCAGGCACACTTCTCCAGCAACGCAGTAAGAAAATTGTTTGATTCATCCAATGAAAGGAAGTCCGCCTCGTAATAGATTTCCGCTGCCGGAATATTGATCGCCTGCATAGGACAAACCGCAAATCTCCAGTTGCAATGATCCGCCAGCAACCCGCGGGCTGCCAAGCTCCGACCTAATTCGCAGTGCAGCACCGGCGCAAGCGCCAGCATCTAGTTTCTAGACTCAAAACCGGGAGGACCTGCATGCCCGACGTTTCGAAAATTACCGTTGAAGATTTGCGCAAGAGGATGGAAGCGGGTGAAGAATTCGTGTTTCTGGATGTACGCAACCCAGAAGCATGGGCGGAATCGGAGGCCATGGTGCCGAACGCCATCCGGGTTCCGCTGGATAGTTTTGAACAACAACTGCCGCATATTCCGAAGGAGCAGAACATTGTCACTTATTGCACCTGACCAAACGAAGCCTCCAGCGCCAGTCTGGCGCAGAAGCTTCTGGAACGTGGGTACAAAAGGGTGTGGGCGCTAAAGGGCGGTTTCGATGCCTGGCGCAAGGCGGGCCTGCCTCTGGCTCCCAAGCAGCGAGCGGCATGACAAGGGTACGAGCCTAGGCCGCCTTTTTTTCCTCCGCCTTCTGTCTGGCCCAGCGGGCCCGTTGCGCGGCGGCAATCTTACGGCGTGCGGCCGCGCTCATGACCCGCGGTTTGGAACTTTGGGCTGACTTCCTTCTGGCCCAGCGAGCGCGCTGGGCGGCGGCCATACGGGCACGGGTGGCGGCGGAGAATCGCCCCCGTTTTGTGCCAGCGCCATGGCGGCTCGCGTTTCCATCCAGTCGTTCCAGCACTCCGATGGCTTCTTCCAGCCGTTGCACTTCCCGTTCGGCGCGATCGCGTTCCAACCGCAACTGTGCCAACACACGGTTCAAGTTAGGCATGTGCTCTCTCTCTAAAGTATGGTCAATTATGTGAAAACACTTGATTGTAGCAGGTAGACACTTTGTCCTTGAACCGCTCAGCTGCCGGATTGCCGCAGCCTATAGCTCTCTGGGCGTTGGTTGAGTCTCCGTGGTGAATCCCTCGACTCACTGAGTCGGGGCGCCGGCGTGCCGCTGGGCGATGGTAGACAGCATGCCATCGAGCGCTGCCCCCGCGTCCACCAGTTCCATCTTGACCGGGGCCACCGCCAGAGGCTGCAGTCGGGCAGCCAGGCTGCCCAGATTGATGGCGTCCTTCTCGGTGGTGATAAACCCGCCGCCTTGGCAGCGCTCACGCAACTGCAGCAGGTCGCGGATATCGGCTTCTGTGTAGGCGTGGTGATCGCCATAGGCCGCCTCCGCTGCGGGCTCGCATCCTGCGAACCGCAACTGCAGGAAAAACTGCTGGGGCCGCGCGATGGCGCAGAAGGCGACCGGGGTTGCCGGCGGATCGCGTAGCACAATGTCGCGACGGGTGCGCCAGACCAACGGATTCTCAAGGGGCAGGTCTTCCGGTTTCACCGCCGAGGAAAGCACTATTGCATCGGCGCGGCGCAGTGAGGTTAAAGGCTCGCGCAGGCGCCCAGCCGGCAGCAGGCGGTCGTGAAGGTCGTCGCCCGTGATCAGCACGATATCGAAGTCGCGCGCCAGGGCGCGGTGCTGAAAGCCGTCATCGAGCAGGTGCATGCGCGCTCCAAACTTCTGCTCCGCGGCTGCGCCGGCGGCGTAGCGGTCTTCGCCCACTACCACCGGCACCCTCAGGCGACGTGCGATGAGCAGAGGCTCATCGCCAAACTGGCGTGGCGAGCCTTGCGGATCCACAAAAGCCACCCCTCGTGAGGACCGGCCGTATCCGCGGGAGAGTACGTCGAACTCTACCCCGCGAGCTTGGAGTAGCTGGCCGAGCATGATGACGAAAGGAGTTTTACCGGCGCCGCCCACGGACAAGTTGCCCACGCTGATGGCCGGACCCTGCAGGCGTCCAGCCCGCAACGTCCCGCGGTCATAGAGCGCGTTGCGTGCGCGCACCCCCGCCCCAAACAGCGCCGACAGCAGGCTCACGGCTGATCACCGGAATTGTGAGTAGAGACGCAGCTTGCTGCGTCTCTTTGGCCGCCCTGACTTACCTCGCCCAGCAGCTCTTGCAGCAGCCGCAAGGTGCGTTCTGTGGCGCCGCGCTGAGCTTGCAAAGTTTCCAGCGCCCGCTGGCCCATGAGCATGCGCTGGGCGTCATTTTCCGTCAGTTCCGTGAGCGCCAGCGGCAGTTCGGCTGGGCCCACGACGCGAACGGCTCCAGCCTCGCGGAACAGGTTCACGATGTCGCGGAAATTCTCCGTGTGGGGGCCTACCAGCACGGGAACGCCGTACCGCGCCGCCTCGAGGATATTGTGTCCCCCTCGTTCGACCAGGCTGCCGCCCACGAACGCCACAGTTGCCAAGGCGTAGAGCGAGGCCAGTTCTCCGACGCTGTCCAGCAGGAACACGCGCCCGGCGATGGGGAGCGAGGGCTGCCACTCGGAGCGCCGCCAGAAGCGAATCTCCAGGTCCGCAATCATGTTGGCCATGTGGTTGAAACGCTCAGGATGGCGGGGCGCCAGGATCATTACCGCCCGCTGGTGGCGCGCCAGCACAGTTTCGAAGGAGCGTAGCAGCAGGGGTTCTTCGCCCTCCATGGTGCTGCCGGCAACGATTACCGGGCTGGCCTCCTCAAGGTTAAGAGCGGAGCGCAACTGGTCAACAATCGGCGGCGGAGCAGGTGGGGGGACGTCAAATTTCAGGTTACCGGCCACCCGGACACGCTGGGAGAGTGCTCCGATGGCCAGCAATCGCTCCCGGTCCTGCTCGGTCTGGGCCAGCAGCAGGTCAACATTCTGCAGCACGCGCGCCAGCCAGCGCCGCACCCGCCGGTAACCAGGGAAAGAGCGGTCGGAAATGCGGGCGTTCACCACCGCGATTCGAGCGCCGCTATCGTGAGCCAGGCGTAAGAAATTGGGCCAGAACTCAGTTTCCGCAATCACCACCAGGGTGGGCTGCAGGGCACGCAGGTAAGGGCGAACAGCAAAAGCGAAATCCAGAGGAAAGTAGAAAACATTTTCCCCGCCAAAGCGCTGTCGGGCCAGTTTCTGGCCGGTATCGGTCACGGTGGAGACCACCACGCGCGCTTTCGGATGGCTGGCTCGCAGTTCGGCGACGAGGCCGCTAACGGCAAGCACCTCGCCCACGGAAACGGCATGCACCCAGAAGACCGGCGTACGGTGCCGGCGCAAATGTTCTGGTACGTTGCCCAGTCGCGCCCGCAGGCCGGCGCGATGCTTGCCATGGCGCAGCATCTGCACCACCCATACGGGTGCTCCCAGCAGCAGCCACAACGCCAAGCCCAAGGTGTAGAGAAGATACATGCAGTCTCGGCCATTGTAGTAGAGGAATCATCAGGAGTGGGCCACATCAGGCAGACGCAGAAGCCAGAGCCTGGCCAAGATCGGCGATGAGGTCATCCGCGTCTTCGATGCCCACCGAGTAGCGGACCAGCGCTTCGGGAATGCCCATGGCCGCGCGGTCGGCAGCGCTGACCTCCACATGGCTGGTGGTGGCCGGCGGGCCGACAATGGTCTCCACCGCACCCAGGTTGGCCGCGCGATGAACAAACCTCAATTGCGGAAGAAATTTCCTTACCTGCTCATAGCCGCCGCGGAGAGCGAAGCTGAGCATTCCGCCAAAGCCTCCCGGCATCTGCCTCTTGGCAATTTCGTGTTGCGGATGGCTGGCCAATCCAGGATAAAAGACCTGTTCTACGCTCGGTTGCGCTTCCAAAAAGTGCGCGATCTTCATGGCGCTGGCATTCTGGCGCTCCACGCGCAGAGCCAGGGTTTTCAACCCGCGTAACAGAAGGTACGCGGCGAACGGATCGAGTGCGGCGCCGGTAATTTCACGGTAATGGAAAATGGAACGAATCAGTTCCTGGCTACCACAAACAATTCCGCCTAGAGCATCAGCGTGCCCGCCGAGGTATTTCGACGCGCTATGAACCACCAGGTCGGAGCCAAGCTGCAGGGGATGCTGGTTCACGGGCGTGGCAAATGTGCTGTCGGTAACCACCACTGCTCCAGCTTCGTGCCCCTTGTGCGCGAGGCGCTCAATGTCAATCACCTTGAGCGTCGGATTGGTAGGCGTCTCCAAGTAGAGCAGTTTGCAGCCTTTCGCTATTTCCGCCTCGATGGCTGAAAAATCAGTAGTGTTGCAAAGACATGCGGCCACATTGATTTGGGGCAGGAATTCGCGGAAGAGCTGATTGGCGCCTCCGTATGTGTCTTTGACCGTGACGATGCGGTTGCCGGGCCGCACCAGGCTGAAGATGGTGTTGCTGATGGCCGCCATGCCGCTAGCGGTGCTGGTGGCCGCTTCGGCACCTTCCAGAGCGCGCACTTTTTCTTCCAGTGCCGCCACCGTGGGATTGGTGTTGCGGCTGTAGATGTGGCCCTGCTTTTGCCCGAGCGCCACCTGCTGCCAGTCATCCAGATCCTGGTAGCCGAAGGCCACGCTCTGCGCAATTGGCACCTGGGTCGCACCCTGTAGCAACGACTGTTCCTCCCCCGCCCATACGGTCTGGGTAGCAAGTTTGGCGTTGCGTGTGTCTCTCGTCATGCCCACTCTCCTTTTCGCACATTTAGAGCATCTGAACCGCACCGCCGGCCCGCAGTTTCCTCTCGAAGTCAGCCATACGTTGTGTCCATCCCGCGTTGCGGCGGATAATCAGAACATGAAAGCTCCGGTTCCCGGTCGTCTCTTGTTACTCGCCCTGGCCCTGGTGTTATTTTCCGTTCCGGCGCTTGCCTCCAAGGACTACAAAGCGCCCGCGATCAAGCCGGCCCAGACGTATCCCGCACACGAAGAGCACGGCAATGAGCACGTGACCATCGCGGTTGAGCCCTACGACACGGCGGAAAAGCAAAAGATTTTTCCAGTGGACTTCCGCTCCCATGGACTGCTGCCGGTGCTGCTGGTCATTACCAACGATGGCGACCAGCCCATCTCCCTCACCGACATGCAGATTCAGTTCATCACCGGCGAACGCGACAAGCTCACTCCTGCCAGTTCAGACGACATTTATCGCCGCCTCTCCAACCCACGCGCCACCGACCGACCGACCATTCCTCTGCCCATTCCCCGCCGCAAAGTTAAAGGTACGGTGAGCCCCAAGACGATGGACCAAATCCAGAGTTCACAGTTTGCTGCCAAAGCAATCGAGCCGCACAGTACGCGCTCCGGGTTCCTGTTCTTCGATGTGCAGGGGCTGGCCCGCCTGGCCGGCACACATGTCCTGTTCACCAGGCTACACAACGCCCAGGGACATGACCTCATGTTCTTTGAAGTTCCGCTGGACAGGTATTTCGGGGCGCGAGCAGGCTCGCCGTAGGAGGCCATCGCGCACTCTCAAAGCTCAACTACGGAGTCGCCTGCTGCATCAGGCTCTGGAGCGTCTGGCGGGTTTCCCTTACCGCGGGGAGGCGGGTACGGGAATTTTCAAAGTAGGAGAGGAAATCCTGGTATTCGTTGATGGCCAACTCCTGTTTGCCGGTGCGCTGGTAAAGCTCGCCCAGCGAACGATGGGCCAGAATGGTGAATGCCGGCAGGCGCTGCAGAACCAAGCCATAGTTGGCGAGGTTGCGTTCCTCCATAATCGCGAGGCGAAATTCTTGCTCGGCAGCCGCGTAGTCGCCGGTCAATAGATGCGCCCTCCCCCGGGTATAAAGCACGCCGGGGTTGAGGTAGTCGGGGAATCCAGCCAGGCTACTCACCGCCGCCTGCCCATCCCTGCGCAGGTCTGCCACTGAAGCGGCGATCAGGGCACGGCGGAACTCCCGGCTGCGCGCGCTCTCCCACGGGTGAGTGGCGGTATATCGGTGCAGGGCGTCTTCCTCCCCGGCCTTGTTGCTAGTGACAGCTTGCAGAAAGGCGACGCTCGGGGCTTCCTCGCCATCCAGGGCCTGTTGTTGGGCAAAAGCAAGTGCGCTAGGCGCTTGGTCGAGCATGACCGCGAGGGAAGCGTAGTTCAACAGCAACGTCCCGGCGGTGCGCTTCTCGCCCGCGCGCGCCAACTGCTTAATGGCCTTGCCATAATTCCCCAGCGCGCCCTCGAAATCTCCGTGCGCCAACTGCAGTTGCGCCCCAATCGCAGGTACGTACAGTTTGTGGAGCGGTGTGGCGTGCTCTGCGAAGCTTCCCAGGGCGGCATTGGCCATGTCGAATTTCTTCTGGTCAGCATAGACGATGGCCAGCTTGAGGTAATCCACATAGTCGGAGAAATCGGGCCTTATTTCCAGAACCTTGCGGTAAGCGGCTACTGCCTCGTCATGGCGCCCGGCGATAAACAATATGTCGCCCCGGCTGTCCATCGGGTTCGGGTCGGTGGGCCGCAGCGCGGCGTATCGGTCATTGTCCTGCAGCGCCCCCGCCAAGTCTCCGGAAATCGCCAAGGTGTAGCTTTCCACGTTCAAGAGAGTCTCGGCCTTGGGGTCGATTTGCAACCCCTCGCGCAACACCCGCAACGAGTCCTGAGCCCGGCCAGCTCCCGTCAGAGTTTGCGCCAGCACACCTCGGTTCTCACTGTCGTGCGGGAACTCCGCTAGCAGTTTTTGCAGGGAGGAGATAAGCGCGTCGGAGTCGCCGCTCTGCCGAGCTTTGCGCGACTGATAAACCATCTGTTCATAGCGCGGCAGTCGGGACTGCATGCCGTCGAGCTGCTGCTGAATTGCATCGGCTTGGCGCAGGTCTCCTTCAAATTCGTACTGCGAAGCTAGCGACATGTATGCCAAGGCGAACTGGGGATCGAGGCGCACTGCCTCTTTCAACTCTCGTATGGCGTCCGCCACCAGAAATCGGCGGCCATAGTCAACTCCCATCTGGTAATGATGGTAGGCTTCCACATTGGAGGTGGCGGTCTGTTCAATTGCCGGAGCTTTCGCCGGCAGGGTTTCGGCGGGAAGAAAATTGCGCGCGATCCGGTCGGTGAGCCGGTCCACCAAGCCGAAGATGCTTTGCAGGTCCCGGCCCTCGAGCTTGTCGGAAAAGAGAATCTGGCCGGTGGCGGTGTCCTGCACCCGCAAATCGAGACGCAGCTGCGTGGGCCCAATCTTGAGCAGGGCGCCGGTGATGTATGCCTGAGCACCCACGTCGCGCGCCACGCTCTGCGCCTGCGCTGGGTCGAGCGGGCCGTTGCCCGAGTTGACCCGCCTGACTGCCCCCAACACGCGGTCGGTGGAGAGCACCTCCAGTCCTTTGACCTGTGCCAGATTGGTGGTCAACATGTCTGTAAGGCCGCTGTCCAGCCAGTTAAGTGCCGGATCCTGCGAAAGATTGGAGAAGTAGAGTACGGCCAGCACCTGATGCGGGTTGGCGGCCGGCTTCAGGGCGGCCCGGCGGCGAGCCATCCACAGGCTGTCTGCGGCAAAGACCGCCAGTGCGATAGCGGCGACGGCCACTATCAGCCATTTTCCCCGGGCCATAACTGGAACGTTGCCCGGTGAAACGGACGCAGTCGAGGAGGCTGGCTTCGGCCCGGAGGCGAGTGCTGGCGGAGCCGACTCGCCGAGGGTGGCGAGCTCCGTAGGTTCGCTGGCCTGCAACGCGTGTCCCGATTCCGTATCGCGTTTCAGGCGGGCGAGGTCGGCTCGCAGGTCGGAGGCGGTTTGATAGCGCAGGCGGCGGTCCTTCTCGAGGGCCTTGGTGATGATTTCATCGAGTTGCGGCGGCACATCGGGGTTCAGGCGCAGCGGATCTGTGGGGATGCGGTTGAGAATGGCGTCAAAAATTACGGCCGAGGTGTGACCCCGGAAGGGCAAGGTGCCGGTGGCCATTTCGTACAGCACGGCCCCGAAGGAGAACAAGTCTGTGCGCGCGTCCAGTTCTTCACCCCGAGCCTGTTCGGGCGACATGTAAGCCACGGTTCCGACGGCGGTGCCGGGGCTGGTCAGCATTTCATCCGTGGTGCCCACCGTGGCGGCGGCTACAGCCTCGGCCACGGTCCGCCGGGGGACCGCCAGTTTGGCCAGGCCGAAATCGAGAATTTTCGCTTGGCCTCGGTCGGTAACAAAAATATTCGCCGGCTTAATATCGCGATGGATGATGCCTTGGGTGTGCGCCGCCTCCAAGGCGTCCGCCATCTGAATGCCCAGTTCAACCAAGGCTGCCGCCTTCATAGGCCGTCCTAGGACCAGGTGGGCAAGGGTACAGCCCTGCAGGTACTGCATGGCGATGAAGGGCTGGCCGGCGTGTTCGCCGATTTCGTAAATAGTGCAGATATTGGGATGGTCGAGCGCCGAGGCGGCGCGCGCTTCCCGCTGAAAACGCTCCAGCGCTTGCGGGTCGCGGGCCAGTTCCTCGGGCAGGAACTTCAGGGCGACCATGCGTCCGAGGAGTTTGTCCTCGGCCTTGTAAACCACGCCCATGCCGCCGCCGCCGAGCTTTTCCAGAATGCGGTAGTGAGAAACCGTGTCGCCGAGCACCTCAGCCGCCTTTCAGCGCCATCCTAAGGCGGCGGCTGCAGCCCGTCAATGCAAGCCCATTTCGGGAGAACTGAGCTGCTGCGGCGGGCTTAGCGGCAGAATTTTTCGTATTGCTGCAGGATGTAGGGATCGGTCATGCCCGCGATGTAATCGCAGACTACACGCTGCAAGGGCTCGGAACTGGCCTTCTCCCGGTAATTGGCGGGAAGGGCCGAGGGATTCCGCATCCAATAATCGAAAAGCTCGCCGACCACGCGCTCGGCGTCTGCTTTTTCGGGTTCCAGCTCAGGGCTGTAGTAAAGGTTTTGATAGAGGAACTCTTTTGCCTGGCGCCGCTCGCCGTCCGCTTGCGGGCTGAAAGCCGCCAGACGCTGGGCATGGGTACGTACAGCATCCAAGGTAGAAACGCCCGCATTGTGCAGGCGGCGGCCGGTGTTGGAGATCAAGTCGGTCACCAGGCGGTTGAGCATGCCCTTCAGCGCCTCATTGAACTTCAGTTTGTCAGGGGCATCGGGATAGGAGCGCTCGGCGTCGCGATAAAAGAACTCGAACACCGGCACGCCGGCGCGAATCTGCTCCAGGGAGAGGATGTGCGCCTCGAAGCCGTCGTCGAGGTCGGCGGTGTCGTAGGCGATCTCGTCGGTCAGGTCAATGAGCTGGGCTTCGAGCGGCGGGCGCTGGTCCAGCAGGTACTCGGCGAGCTGCGGGTATTCCGCCGGGTTGTAATCGCGCGAGTGCTTGATGATGCCTTCGCGCACCTCGAAAGTCAGGTTGAGCCCGCGGAAGGCGGCGTAACGCTGCTCGAAATCCTCCACAATGCGCAGGGCGTGCAGGTTGTGGTCGAAGAAGTCGCCTTGGGCACGCATGGCGGCGTCGAGCGCCTTCTCGCCGGCGTGGCCGAACGGTGGATGGCCGATGTCGTGCACCAGAGCCAGCGCCTCCACCAGGTCCACGTTGAGCCCCAGTTGGGCCGCGATGGTGCGCGAAATCTGTCCTACCTCGATCGTGTGCGTCAGACGGTTGCGGAAGTGGTCGGAAAAGCGACGCGTGAATACCTGCGTCTTGGCCTCCAGACGGCGAAAGGCGCGGGAGTGGATGACCCGGTCGCGATCGCGCTGGAAGGGATTGCGATAGGGATGTGGCGGCTCCGGACGGCGCCTTCCGCGCGAATCCTCCGCCCGCACCGCGTAGTCAGCCAGCATAGAACCATTTCACCATAAAGAGCGCGAAGGGAAGAAATGCATGATTGAGGATTGACGAATGAAAGCCGGCTTGCGTGGCTACATTGTTCACGTGCCATGCCCCGCAACTGTCGTGGAGTGTCAGGTTCTCAGCTTGCGCATTCGGGAGGCAGTCAGCAAAAACCGAAAACAGCCAAACAAAAAGGCCGCGCGCAAGCCCGGCCTTCATTCGTCAATCATCAATCTTAAAATCTGCAGCTACTTTTGCTGCTGTCCCATAGCGCTTTCGCGGGCCAGCTTAACCTTGGCCGCATCCAACTTCTTTTGCGTCTTGGCCACGCTATCCTGATCCACTTCGGCGGGCACGGTCTTGGCCCATTCCTCGAGGGCTCGTTCCCAGTGGGCAGCAGCCTGTTTCAGATGCCCGGTTTTCTGGTACAGATCGCCCAAATGTTCCTGCACGGTGGGATCGCTGGCCATGTGCTGGGAAGCCTTACGGAGCTGTTCTTCTGCCATGTCGTAGTTGCCCATCTTGAAGTAGGCCCAGCCCAGCGAATCAAGGTAAGCGCCGTTTGCGGGATCAAGCTGCACCGCGCGTTTGATATAACCCAGCGCTTCTTCCACGTGACTCCCATGGTCCGCCATCATGTAGCCCAGGTAATTCAGGGTCATGGCGTTCTGGGAATCGATGGCTAGCACCTGGCGGAAAAGCTGTTCCGCCTGATCGTATTTCTTTTGCCGCTCATAGATGGAGCCGTGCAGGAAAAGCGCGTATTCCTTATCGTCCGCCTTCTTGGAAAGCTGAGTAGCCTTTTCAATCGCCTGTTCGGCATCGGGCCAGCGCTTCAGCCGGCTGTACATCTGGGCGAGCGCAATGTAGATCTCGCGGTCGGCCGGCGTGCCCTTGAGCATGGATCTTACATCGGCCAGCGCCTGGTCGGGCTGGCCCTGGTCGGCTAGTTGGGAATCGAGCACCAACCTGAGATCCCGGTCCTGCGGCAGGCGGGTGGAAGCCTCCTTGGCGACGGCGGTAGCCTGCTGCCACTGCTTGGCGTCGCGGTAGGTGTCGATCATCTCCTGATAGGCGCGCTTCGCGTTGTCGTCCCCCAGGGGAAGCATCTTGCGGAAGGTCTCAATAGCTAAGGGAACATTGTTCTGGTCACGGTAAACGCTCCCCAGCCGTTCCACGAAGATGGCGCGGTTATTGCGCTCACCGCTACTGTAATTCCCGTCCGGCTTTTCGGTTTTCTTGAGCAGGTCCTGTAACACCTGAGCGGCATCGTCATAGCGGCCCTGAATCTCGTAAATCACCGCCGTGCGGTAGGGCACTTCTACCGAATCCTGCACCATGGAGGAAGCCTTCTGCAGGCTGTCCAGCGCCTCATTAAACTGACCCGTCCGGCGGTAGATGTCGGACATGTTCAGGTAGGTCTGTGGGTCTTCTGGATTGGCGTCGGCGATAGTCTTGTATTCCGAGAGAGCGGCATCAAGCTGGCCATCATTGAGCAGGTTCTGCGCCAGCCCGCGCATGGCGTCAAGGTTGTCGTGATCGAGCGCAACCGCTTTGCGGTACGCGGTGATCGCGTTCTTGAAGTCTTTTTGTTCTTCGTAGGTGTAGCCCAGAGCCGAGTACAGCTTAGCCGAGCGCTCGCTCTCCGGAATCGAGCTCAGGGTCTGGATAGCGCGGTTGGCATCACCCTCGTCGTTGTACAGGTAAGCCAGGGTGGTAAGGGCCTCTTCTGAATCCGGCTGCAGCTTGATTGCGGTCTTGAACTCGCTCTCCGCCTTTACCATGTCGTTGTCCAGGCGGTAGAGGCGACCAAGCAGCAAGTGGCCCTCGACGTTATCGGGTTCGAGCTTGACAATTTCCTGGTACTGCTCGATGGCCAACTTGAGCACGTTCTGCGACTGGGTTCCGGACTGCATGTCGCCCAGCGAACGTAGGTAAATTCGCCCTAGCAGCTTGTGCGCCGCCAGGTTGTTGGGGTCGCGCTTGAGCAGGTCCTGGGCCTCCAGGACGGCATCCCGTATGCGGCCGGTTTTCCAGTAGAGCTCCGCCAGACCGTTGTTGAGGTATTCCGAACTGGGGTCGTCGCTAATGGCCGCGCGGTACTCGTCAATGGCCTTGTTCGCCAAGTCGCTGCGCCCGTAACTCTGAACCAGTTCCTCGTAAATATGAGCCATGGAATAGTGGTAGTAAGCAGCAGCACGGTCCGGCTTAGAAGGGGTCGTATTGGCCGGAGCACCGCTCGGGGTGCTTTCGCTGGCCGCTTTGGCCGCCGGTGTTTGCGATGAAGGGGCGCTCTTCTGCTGGGCAGCGGCCGCAGCTGCCAGCAGAAACACGACAGAAACAGCTATACACTTTTTCATGAGATCCTTACGACCCGAGCCTGCGCACAGACTTTGGATGCTAAGCCACTCCGGCGGGTGCGTCACTATTTTACCCGTAAACAGGCCAGGAAGTTGCGAAAGTGGGGTAGAACCGGGAGTTGCACGGTCTCCGATTGGACAGGTCCTTTTGGATGTATGAAAGCAGCTGAAGTCTGTAGTTGCCTCGGCTCCGCTTAGCCAACTGCCATCACTAACTAATTTCTTTTCAGTGCCTAAAGTGCCGCACGCTAGTAAAGATCATGGCCAGGCCCAGGCGGTTGGCCGCGTCAATCACCTCCTGGTCGCGCACCGAGCCTCCAGGTTGGATGATGGCCGTGGCGCCTGCCTTCGCGATCTCTTCCACCCCGTCCGGAAATGGGAAGAACGCATCGGATGCGGCGACTGTACCTTTCAGGGGCAGCACGGCCTTCATCGCGCCAATTTTGCAGGAATCTACCCGACTCATCTGTCCCGCCCCGACGCCTACCGTCTGGCCATCTCGGGCGTAAAGAATGGCGTTTGATTTCACATGTTTGCAGACCTTCCAGGCAAACAGCAGAGCGCGCTTCTCTTCCGGGGTGGGCTGGCGGGTGGTAACCACCTTCAGGTCGGCCTCGGTAAGGGGGCGGATATCATTGTCCTGCAGTAGGATACCGCCGGAGACGTTCTTCAGCACCCAGTTCTGGGGCGCGTGCTTCACCTCGACCAGGCGCAAGTTCTTCTTGCTCGCGAACTTCTCCAGCGCCATCGGCTCAAACGATGGCGCGGCGATGGCTTCCACGAAGAGCTTGGCCATTTCCGCCGCCGCCTCGGCGTCCACCGGGCAATTCACGCCGATGACGCTGCCGAACGCGGAAACCGGATCAGCTTCGAGCGCCCGCTTATAGGCCTCCGCGAGTGTGTTCCCAATGGCGGCGCCACAGGGATTAGTGTGCTTGATGATGGCGCACATGGTCTCGCTGAAGTCCTGGGCCAGCTCCCAGGCCGCTTGCAGGTCCACTATGTTGTTGTACGAGAGTTCCTTGCCCTGAAGTTGGCGCCCGTTCGCCACCCCCGTGCCCGAGCCGTCGCTATACATAGCAGCCTTCTGGTGCGGGTTTTCCCCGTAGCGCAAATCCATGGCTTTGTAGAAGGAAAGGCGCAGGTTGGGGGGGAAGCTCGAGGGCTCCGAGGCCAGGCTAAAGCGCCCGTTCAGGCTGACGCGCTCCAGAGTGGAGGCGATGGTGGAATCGTAGGCAGCCGTGGTGGCGAATGCCTTCTGCGCCAGGCGCCACTTGGTTTCCAGAGAGAGATTGCCGCCGGTACGGGACATTTCGTCGGCGATGGCGGCATAGTCAGCGGGCGCGGTCACCACCGCAACGTCGTGAAAATTCTTCGCGGCCGAGCGGATCATGGAGGGACCTCCGATATCAATGTTCTCGATCAGTTCCTCGAAGGGTACGCCGGGCTTAGCCGCGGTCTTCTCGAAGGCGTAGAGGTTCACCACCACCATGTCAATGGGGGCTATGCCGTGTTCGGCCACGGCGGCCTGATGCTCGGGCTTGGTCCGCATGTGCAGAATGCCGCCATGCACTTTGGGGTGAAGGGTCTTAACCCGGCCGTCGAGCATTTCTGGAAAGCCAGTGAGCTCGGAGATATCCTTCACCGCCACGCCGGAATCGCGCAGCAGGCGGGCGGTGCCGCCGGTCGAGATAAGCTCCACGCCCAGACCTGCCAGCCGGCGGGCGAACTCGACCAGTCCGGTTTTATCGGTGACGCTCAGGATTGCGCGCTGAATTTTGTCCATGGAACCTCAACGAGAAATTGTAATTGGATAATTTGCAATTGAGTAATTCGGAGCGATTCGCCACGATGCTATTCAAATCCATGTTAGTCGCGGAGCGACGCGCATCACAAGAGAGCAAGAATTTTGTGAGGGTGCAGCGGAATTGGTGCAAGGCGGGCCGACGGTGCTGTCAGGTCGTCCCCACCGAGATCGCCTTTTAATTCCCGGCAGGCGGTGCAACCCTGTGCGGTGCTACAGCAGGGAACCACAGACCTAACCTAATGCGTGGGATGGGCATGCTAATGTTTCCCATAAAGACTCACCCTGGATGGATTGTATGCAGTTTGGCTGGTGGGGGATGATAGCTGCTCTTGCGCTGCTGCCTACCCCTGCAACTCGGCACAAGCAACACCCGCAAAAGAAGCTGACGGTATCTGCGAGTGTTTCGAATAGCGATGCGCGCAAATTATTTGACGCCGGGCTGACTGCGTTTGAGAACGAACACCCTGAGGTGGCGTTGGACGACTGGCGCCATTCGGCACGAAAGGATCCCCGATCTCCCCTGGCCCACCTGTTCATTTCACTGGCAACCACGGATCCGCAAGAGCAAAAAAAAGAGCGGCGCACCGCCCAGGCGCTTGCGGCCAGAGCCACAAAGCGTGACCGGCTCTTAGTGCGGTGGTTCTCCAGCATGGAAGAGGAACAATATGTTCCAGCCATAACAGCCATGAATGACCTGTTGGCCTCCTACCCCAATGACAAACATGTTGCGTTCCTTGCCGGCCGCTGGCTAAGCAGCCAGGAGCAATACGAGGCAAGCGCCAAGCTGCTGCGGCATGCTACGGAACTCGACGACAATTACGCCGCTGCCTGGAACCAGCTTGCCTACTGCTATGCATACACCGATGATTTCAGCCATGCATTCGCCGCCATGGAACGGTACACCGCCCTTTTGCCCAAGGACCCCAATCCGCAGGATTCGTACGCAGAAATCCTGCGCATGGCAGGCAACTTCCGCGACGCGCTGGGGCATTACCGACGGGCGCTCCAGATTGACCCCACATTCCAGGCTTCCCAGGAGGGAATTGCCGACACTTACGCCCTCATGGGGGAGGAAGCTACAGCGCGGGCGGAATACGACAAAGCCGTCCGCCAAGCCAATACCCGCTCGGACCAGGTACGTTATGCGATGCAATCTGCACTCACCTACGTGCGAGAAAGGAAGGAGAGGCGAAGTATTGCGGCACTGGATTCAGCGGCGAACCAGGCCCACGATGCTCACTTGCCGCTTCTGGAGTCGGAGGCGTACCGCGACATGGCGCTCATTGAGCGCGACAACCAGCAAAGCCTCCGTTTTTTGGACAAAGCTTCCGCCGCTCTCGCGACATCCTCCGACACGTCGGGTCCGGAGTTTCACCAGGAGCGTGCGGAGGTACTGCGGGTTCGGGCGGTGCGGACGGCTGCGGCCGGCAACGGCGCCGCCGCGGACCAGGCGCTCAAAGAACTTGAGCAGCTCATGAAGGGTGCGCGCGGTTCCGCTTTGAGCCGCTCTTACGCCGGTGCTATGGGTGGCGTTCTTACGGTGGGACAAAAGTACGCGCAAGCTATTCCCTATTTGGAGGAGGATAGCGGCAATCCTCTCTCCATGCGAGATCTCATCACCGCTTACACAGACGCAGGATCGGCTGACCGAGCTCATGTTTTGGAGCTCAAGCTGGCGGCCCTCAATCAGCCTACGGCGGAACAGGCTCTGGTCGTTCCCGAGTTACGGTCGAAGCTTGCCGCGATCAAAGAGAAGCGCAGCTGGTTGCGCAGGTTGACAGGTAAGAACTAACGGCCCGAATTGCTCGAGCGGCCGTGTTCTAATTTCCCTACCTAAGCAAATTTCACCCCCTGCGCCGGCAAAGGCTGTGTCCGGGCAGTCAACTCTTAGCCGGGGGAACGCCTTCGCCGCCGTTGGTATTCTGACAGGCATCAATGTAGAGTTCTGTGCCCCGGGCACCAAGGTGGGAGTGTCAGGAAAACTGGCTAAAATCAGCCTCGCGCTCCGCACAGAACCGGTACGGACGTGATTACTGATCAGAGAACCCCGACTAAACCTTGGCTTTGGCCTTGAGGCGAACCTGGCCTCCATCCATTTCCACAGAATATTCCACGGAATGGCAGCCGTACTGCTTGCGGATCTGGTCGGTCTTGGTCTGCACGAATTTTTCAAAGGAATCCAGGTTGCCGCCTTTGGAGACGTCCTCGCCCGCTTTTCTCTTGGCTTCCAGCAGGGCGTCAAACAGCTTCTGAACTTTTTCCCGTTCGCTGCCCACGTCCGAACACTGCACCGTAAAGGGATGAAGGGTAGGGTGGTGGGCCGCCGGTTTTTCCTGTTCAAAAACGCGCACTCCCTGGACGGAGAGCAAAGCATCCTGCGGGCGGCGGTAACCCTCCTCGCGAATGCGGGTCTTCTTGCGCCACAAGTCGCTGAGCAGGGCGTAGCGCTGGGTGAGCTCGTTGTAGCGGTAACGCTGGGCGAAGTTCATGCGCTGGCCGTCGGAGTAGCCGTCGCTGAGCTTGCGGATGGTATTGCTGACGCGCCACTCGGTGTCGGCAGGAGGGCGCTTGGTAGGATTGTTGAAATAGATTTCGTATTCGATTTTGAGGCGGCGCAGATTCGTTTCCAGCGCGTTCAGTTCTTCGTCAACCGTCACTAATCACCTCAACGGCGGGCGCCACCCTGGAGCAGGTCCCGAGCACAATAATGGTGCATAGGGGGGAAAACGCAATGTAACACATGGGGAGTGCAAAAAGAGGGATGCCGGGGCCGCCGGAGAGTACGAAAGTCATCTCCAGAACGGCGGTTTTGGGCGGCGAACCTGTCCTGGGCTGCGCACATCCAAGCGGGAAGCAGGTTAGGGGGCCCCCAGGCAGAGAAAGCCGGGCAGATTAGGAACATGAGCAAAAAACTGGCACTTATCCTTGCCGACCATCATCAGGTAGTGCGGGATTCCCTTGCTAACCTGCTGGAAACCCAGCCTGATATGCAGGTGGTGGCAGTGGCCGGGGCGGGCAGTCAGGTGCTGGAACTGGTACAGCGGCACCGGCCAGACGTGCTGGTGCTGGAACTGGACTTGCCCGAGGCGACCGGCCTGGAGGTGCTGCGCACACTGGGCCAGGCAGGACTCTCGCTGCCTACCCTTATCCTCACCGCCTCCGATAATGAAGTGGACTACGTGCAGGCGGTGCGTTTGGGAGCGAGCGGGCTGGTGCTGAAGCGCGACAGCCCGGAAAAGCTGTTCCAGGCTATTCGCAGCGTGGCCGCAGGGCAACTGGCGTTCTCCAACGAGATTGCGCAGCAGGTGGTGAGCTGGATGGCGGGGGAACGCACGCGGCCACCGGTGCGCGGCCTGCAGCGTCTTTCGGAGCGGGAGCGCGCGGTTGCGGTGCTGGTGACACGCGGCCTGCGCAATCGCGAAATCGGCGCCCAACTCAACATCAGCGAGAATACCGTAAAGCGCCACCTGCAAAGCATCTTCAGCAAGACCGGCGCCCATGACCGCGTGGAACTGGCGGCCATGACCGCGCAGCAGACCGCGGAAGCGGCGTAAACCGCCTGCTCACCATCTCCTAAGTGCCAATTGCCCGCTGCTAATCTACAATCACTTCGCATTTACTTCCTCTTGCGAGATTAGTCATGACCATGTGGCACGTGGTGGGGGCCTTGGCCCTGGGTGTGGCTGTGGGCGTCTTTTCTGGACTGATCGGGGTGGGCGGCGGCATCATCCTCATCCCCGCCCTGATTTATATCTTCGGCATGGATCAACACCTGGCCCAAGGCACTTCTCTGGCCATGCTGCTGCCTCCCACTGGCATTCTGGCGTTCATGGAGTATTACAAGGCAGGCAAGGTGAACTGGCAGCTAGGCCTGCTCATTGCCGCCGGAGTCCTCCTGGGTGGCTACTTTGGGGGCGCCTGGGCGCAGGAAATCTCCGCCCCAACGCTGCGTAAGGTGTTTGCCATCGCCATGGTGGCTACGGCAGCCAAGATGTTTCTGCAGAAGTGAAGAAAGCGGCACCACGGGAGGCAAAGGACACGGAGGCATGCATCCGTTTTGAAACTCAAATCCGTCCGCATCCGGCCGGCGGTTTAGAAGATTTTGAGACGGATGGTGAGGTACTTCTTTGGGTTCTTGCGAATAGCTGTAATCAGGTTTTGCGTTTCGGTTAGCAGTTGATTGGTGTTGTTGTAGACGGCTGGATCCTGGATGAATTTTCCCGCCGAGCCCTGGCCTGAATTCAACTTTGTGGCCAGTGCGTTGAGCTTACTGATGGTGTCGTTTACCTTCTGGGCGAATGCCTGGTCTCGGGCTACCAGGCCGAGCGTTCCCTTGCCGGCATTGATGTTCTCCATCAACTCGTTGGCCTTGGCCACGGTTGCATTAGCGTTGTTGTAGAACGAGGGGTCCTTGATGAATTTTCCCGCGGTGCCTTGCCCGGAATTGACCTGGTCGAGGATGGCGTTGAGTTTGTCCACGGTGGTATTGGCGCGGTTATACAGGTCGTCGCTGACAATCAGCTTGCCCAGGCTGCCCTGGCCTTGGCTGACAGCGGAAGCTACCTTCTGAAGTTCCGTCAAGGTGGTGTTCAGGCGGTTGTACAAAGCCTCGTCGTAGATGAGCTTGCCGATGGACCCCTGCCCGCTCTGGATGAAGGAGACGATGTTGTCCACGCGCTGCAGCAAGGCCTGGACATTCTGCAATGTGCTCTGGCTGGCCCGCACCACGTCCGTCAAATCAGGTTGCTCGTGAATGCGGAGCACAGTGCCGTTGGTCGCCGGGGGGCCATGCGCGCCGCGGCTGTCAATATCTACGAAGGTTTCGCCCAGTACCCCTTGCGTGCTCAGTTCGGCTGTGGAGTCGGTGCGTATCCCATTCTCATACTTTGTGCTTACCCGCATCACAACCTTCACCGGAGTTAAGCCGTGGTTGGGCACCACGCGGATCGAATCCACGTTGCCCATGTCCACCCCTTGCAGGCGCACCGGCGCGCCCACGCGCAGGCCGGAGGCATTGTCAAAATAGGCATACAGCGCGATTTTGTGAGTGAACAAGCCGGTGGAGCCGGTCATGAGGAAGATCAGAACAATCAAAGCGATGCTGGCGAAAATCACCGTCAGCCCCACTCGCAGTTCCGCCCACCTCAGTTGCTTCTGGCTAGCCACCTTCTCCTCGAGAAACTAGTAGCTATTCTGATGCTTTGCGAGCCGCACCGGAATTATCTATGTAGTGGCCCCGGGATTGCCCACTCCCACCGGCGATCCCCGGGATGGGGCCCCTAAGTCGCGCCACACCTCAAATTTACAGGCGATGATAACAGACGTCCGTGTTCAAGCTCCACGCGGTAGCGGCAGCCGCCGGAAGGTGGCAGTCAACAGCAAGGCCAGCAGATAAGCGAGAGCCCCGCAGGTTAGGGTCAGGTTCAGACCGACGTGAATGGCAATCAGGATGGCCAGCACCGAGCCCAGAACGCTGGAAGCCGCGTTCATGGCCCAGGCCCATTCGATCGCGTTGCGCTGAGAAGGAGCGCCATCGGCCGGTCCGACGGTGCCATCCTCGGCCTCCACTCTGTCTACCGCCAGCCAGCGCAACCCCGTGGGGAAAGGCATTCCCATGGCAAATCCCAAGGGAACCAGCACCACAGCGCTAACCATCAGCTTCAACAAGAAAGGCAGGCCCACCAGCGCACCCAGCAACCGCTGCAGCACACCGACATAAACCAGCAGCGCGGCTACGATCGCAAACAGGGGAACCTTCACCCAGCTGGGCTGCGACAGCCATTTGCGCGAGACCATGCTTCCTGCTCCGCTGGCCAGCATGAGCAGGAAGATCACCACCGTCAAGGCATACGTGGGATTGCCCAGGAACAATACGAAGCGCTGAATGAACGTGATCTCCACCAGGATGTAGCCCAGGCCCACGGCGATGAAATAAAGCAACTGCAGGGTTTGCCCTCCCCCTCCGCCATGCAGCGCCAACGGCAGCACCAGGAAGAACAGTACGGCGGCAATGGATATGAGCAGAACCATGGCCAGCACCACCACTCCCAGGTTCACCTTCCAATCAATTCCCCGGGCCAGCAAGTGCTTGTTGAGAATTTGTCGGGTCTTCAGGGTGAAGAAGAAGAATGGCGCGTTGTCCGTATCGGGCGCCACGTTGAACTGATAAGAGCGGGCGAAGCCATAGGGATCATTGCTGGCGATTAGCTGGCCGAAGGGGTTGTCTTGCGGCTGCGAGGGCATGTATTGCGCCACCAGCCTGGTCTCGGCCAGGTGGGCGCGCACCTCCGCTTCCTCTTCTGCGCTAAACGGCGTCTTTTTGGCCAGCACCACCACTGGGCGGCCATCCACATTCAGCGGCCCTTCGGAGACGACGATAAAGTTGCGCGCCGGGTCGGCGACTCCGATTTCGTGCAGCGCCTGGATGGCCACCGCCACCACCCGCAAAGCTTCGCGCGGCTGTTTGAACTCCCAGCGGGTGATGGCGATCATGCCGTCTGGCTTAAGGTGCTCGAAATACTCCTTGAACGCTTCCACCGTATACAAATTGTTTTCGCTGAGGGCAAAAGCGCCAGCGGCGGTGGAAGCCCAGGTATCCACCAAAGTCATTTGGATCACGTCATAGCGCTGGCGCGAGGTACGGACCCAGGAACGGCCGTCGGCAATGTGGATGTGAACCTGGGGCAGGTCATAGAGATGATGCGAGTAGTCTGCGTAGCGGCCACGCATCACGTCGTTGATAATGATGGGGTTGATTTCGATTCCGGTGATGTTGGTGCTGCCGTTGGCCAGAGCTCGCATCACATCGGGTCCGCCGCCAGGGCCGATAATGGCATAGCTGCCATGCGGGCGCAGAACGTTGGTGACCGAAGGCGCGGTAGACATCATGGCCTTGTGCAAGGGTGTCTGCTCCCACACCTTGGGATCAAAATTCATGATGGCGCTGTTTGCGTCGGCATCAATGACCACCCACTTGGAGCCGTCCTTCTTGCGGTCCACTTCAATGCGCGAGATGGCATTCCAGCGCACATACTCGACGGTGAAGTAGTCGGAGATGCGGACCCCCTTGGCGTAGATGACGTCTATCAACCGGCCGGAGTAATTGGCGCCAATCAAGGCAGCAAGAAGAAGCGCCAGGATCAGCCCGGCGCGCCGCCCGCGGGGGGAAGTGGACCAGGCGATGGCCGCGACGGCCATAGCCACCCCGGCAAAGACCACGGTATTGGGGCCGCCAATCCAGTTGAGCAGCGGAACCACAGCCAGGCAAGCTAGCGAACCACCCACCAGGTCGGCGCCATACAGTTGTGGGATTCGTCGTTTTACTCGGGCGACGGCCACCGAGAACAGCAGGCCGGTGCAGAAAAAGGGCACGGCGGAGAACAGATATATCGCGGTCAACCGTTTGAAGTTATAGCTGCTTAGCTGCAGGGCTACG
>Ga0134128_10001842_pt1 | contig 26774 bp, 21 predicted proteins | sample KB31754_FD_96462 | JGI IMG/M metagenome (GOLD analysis project Ga0134128, IMG submission 96462) | Terrestrial soil microbial communities with excess Nitrogen fertilizer from Kellogg Biological Station, Michigan, USA - KB3-175-4 | ecosystem: Environmental > Terrestrial > Soil > Unclassified ...
CAGCGCGCCGGCGATGGTCTTGATCGTGCCGATTTCGAGCGTACCCGTGCCGGACAGGTTCAGCGTAACCAGGTTGTTGTCAAACAACGAGGTCAGGGTGTTTTGCGAGCTGCTGGATTGGACATTCGAAACCAGGTTGACCGTGGCCGTGCCGACGAAACCGCTGTCTTCCGGCGTCACTTGCGCGTAGGTGTTGCCACCCGAGGTCGTGGTGCCGAGGGTGATGCTGACCTGATCAGTCGCACCATTGCCGTCAGCAGTTTGCAGGGTGACGATATGGCTGTTGCCGCCTTCGAGCGATAGCGACGAGCCGGTCGCTGCATTGGTGAAGGTGACGTCGCCGCTCGAATGCTGCACGTCGAACGCGGTGTAGCCGGAGACCTTGCTCATGTCAAACGAGCCCGACGTGTTGCCGGCGACGCCGAAGGTCGAGAAGTGCGTGACGGACGCGATGTCGGCCACCGTAGCGCCTGCGCCTGCGTTGTTCAGCACGATTTCGTTGTGGGCGTTCGAACCACCAGTAACCGTACCGGTTTGCGTAGCACCGATCCAGACAGTATCCACGCCAGAACCGCCGGCGAAGGATTGGCCACCTGCGGCAGCAAGTTGAACCGTCACAGCGCCGGTTGCGGCCGTGGCATTGATCGCAGCGGCAGCAGCAAGACCGCTGGTGTCGGCCGTGAAGGCGCCGGCGCCGGTGATCGTCACTGCCTTGGCGGCAGAAGCGTCGAGCGTGGTGAACGACAGGTCAACGCCATCGTTGATGTTCAGCGCCGTAGCAGAACCGGCATGCAGTGTGATGCCCGACGAAGCAGCGCCCGTCGTGGTAACAGCAACCGTGGTTGCCGTCGCATCGGCTACGGTGACGCCAGCATCGCCGTTCAGGGTCAGGCCCAGAGTGCGCGTGCCCGAGGCTGCGCCAACTGTGTCGGTGCCGCCGGTTTGGGTGTTGATCGTCAACGAGGTCAGCGCGCTGCTGTTGATGTTGTAGTTACCGGCGACGCTGTTCAGAACGACCGTGCTCAGACTTTGTGCTTTGGTACCCGTGTAATTTGCATCTTGGATGAAGCTACCCGTGCCGCCCGTGACAGAAACCGAGGTGGCGCCGACGCCGGCAACAACGCCGACCGTGCCGGAGCCGGTTTCAGTCAGGTTCAACGTTGAGCCGCCCTGGATGACCATGCCGCCGTTGTGGTTGGCTGCGGTCACAGCGACGTTGTCGCCCACCACCAGATCGATACCGCCTTCAGCTGCCTTGACGTTCACGGAAGTCAAAGTGGCCCAGCCGCTGACGTCGGTGTTGATTGCTTCGAGCGAGCTGATGTTCAGCGCGGTAATGCCAGTGATGCCGGCTGCGCTGGGGATCGCCATCGAGGTGCCCAGGCCGAAGTCGGTGATGTTCAGTGTGTTGTTCAGCGTGCCGCCGGTGATCGTGTCGAACGATTGCAGCGTGGCAGCCTGGCCACCTGCTGCCAGGCCGGCCGCGTTGTCCAGGATGGCGTTGAAAACGTTGTTGCCCGGGCCGCCGGTCAGCGTATCGACGTTGGCGGTAAGGGTGTAGCTGTTGGTGACGTTGCCGGCAACGATATTGTTGATCGTTGTCTGCACGTTAAACGTCGTCGGGTCGGTCGTGCCGGTCACGCTCGACAGCATCAGGCGTGCTTGCTGTGCAGCAGCAGCGCCGGCGTAGGCAACGATTTCGGTGGACGAAGAACCCAGGTCGGTCGTGAAATTGCTGGCAACGCCGATCTTGTTGTTGATCAGGGTTTGGTCAGCCTGACCTTGGGTGGTGCTGTTGTTGAATGCGCCGGCCAGGATGGCGAGGGCGGCGTCGCCCTTGGTCACGGAACCGGATTCGATCGCGTTGACCCAGAAGCTCAGGCCATTGACAGCTGCCGGACGGTTGAACAGGTTTTCGAAAATGGCGTTGACAAAGCTTTCGGTCGAGCCGCTACCGTACAGGGCGGTCGATTCGGCGCTCTTGCCGAAAGAATCAACCAGGCTGGCGACTGCACTGTTGGTGCTGTAGGCCGTGGCCAGGCTGGCCGGATCGGTCGGGGCGTTGGCAGCTGCCAGCGCGGCTTCGAAGTTTTGCAGGCCGAAGTAGTCAGCCGGGCGGCCGAAATAGGCCACATAGAGTTCCTGAACCAGGGTGCTATAGCTAGCTGCGGATGCCATGTTTATGTTCCTTAATGGGTCTTAATGAGTTTTGAAACCAAATATCACTGCAAGACTACCGTGTTGCCTTAGTGCAGCAGGTACTTTCACGCAGATTGCCGCGTATATTGCCACAACACCGTTTTAATGTTGTGACGGCCATCACATCAAAGTGACTTTATTGGCGGCTTATTGTTGAATTACTGAAGAAAATGCCTATTTGGCAATTTTTTAAGCCAGCATACGCGAGCTTGCCGAGTTTCCGAAAAGGGGAATACCGCGTTATTTCTTCGACCAGGTCGTAGCGCCGACTGCGTTGATTGCGTTGGAATAGTTCGTATTGAAGATGTAACCGGCCTGTTCCGCGTTGGGACCGGCGAGGTAGCCCAGAATCTGGGCATTGGAATTGATCATGTCCGTAGCCGACCCATTGGTCAATTGCCCCTTGTTCGGACCGGCATTGGCCAGCGAACCCTGGGCGAAGACGTTGACCTGCTCGCCTGGCGCCACTACGGTCAACGAGGTGTTGAAGGTGTTTTTTGAGAAATTGACGGTCAATTGGGCGTTTTCCACCGTCGCAGCCACCGGTTGGTGCCCCGTCACGGTGATATAGGCTTCGCTGTTCTGCAAGGCGAACGAGGCCTGCCCGCTGTTCGGCAAGACCATCTGGCTATTCGAGACGCGGCTGATGAAGAATGGGCCCAAATCCGAGGCTGACAGATAACCGCCTGCCCGAAGCTTGGCCAGTGCGGCCGAATCAGCCGGCAGATTGGCGTAGCCCTGCCAACGTCCCCAAAGGATTTCCTGCACTGCCGGCGTGGGCGTCGGAGTCGGTGTGGGCGTCGGAATCGGCGTGGGTGTCGGAGTCGGGGTGGGTGTTGGCGTCAAGGTGACACCGACGCCGGGTAGATCGACACTCTTTTGTCCATCGAGGCTCAAGTCGCTTGTCGAGAGCGTTGCATTGCCAACGTCCGACGCTTTGCCGACCGGCTCGTCGCTGCGCGGTGGCGCCGTCACATCGGGTGCAATGCCGTTGCTGTGCAACATCTGCGGCACAGCGCGCCCGCGCTGGATCTGCAAGAGCTGACCAACCCTGTCTGCAAACAATTCCTTGCTGTTCGCGCCTTCGCAAGGACCGCCGCCTTCCGGCTTGCACGCCTCATCGAAGCCGCCCATTACGATACCGCCCTTGGTGACGGTGACACGGGTCACGTCGGAATCGGTAAAGACGGTAAAATCGGTCCCGCGCACACCAATGGCGGCGACCGGAGTATTGAAGCGGAAGTTTTCCTTGGCTTGCTTCGCACCCAGGCCTGTAACACTGCGCGCCACGCCATTCAAGAGTTCGAGCTTGACGCGGTTGTTCGACGGGTTTTGCTCGTCGATGTGATAAGCGACGATGCGGGCGCGCGAATTCGGACGCAGAATGAGAAGGCCACTGTCGATAGTCTTCATATAGACATAGCCGTCGGCGCCGGTGCTGATTTCGTCACCTTCGTTGACAGCAGCACCGAGAGTGAGGTCATGGTCGGCCGCACGCACCTGGCCCACCACGAATACCACGTGCGCAGCCTCTCCCGCCCAGGCAGCATTGGCGCTGACCAGCAAACTCGCGGCGATGGCAATGTGACGCAACATGGTTTTCTCCTTCTACCGCAATTATGTCTTGTATATTGACAAGTTCTGTGATGCCCATCACATTTTACTCTACAATATCGAGTAACATGGCGACTTCAATAAACCAATAGTAACTGGACGTCAACAATTTGCCTGCCTTTTGGCAATCTTTGATGTGCCGGTTTCAATATTGAGGAAGTGCAGGCTCAAACCTTGCCGGTCATGACACAACAATCATCCTGCGACTTCTTCCCGGCTTGCGCCGCAATGAACCAATGAGCCTGCCAGAGGCACGCCATCCCATTCCCAATGTCACGCTGATCCGTATCGGCATTGCCTTGGCCGCTGCCTTGATCACGATATGGGTGGAGTCGGCATCAAGCTGGGATTTTGCAGGCGAATGGCTGCGCGACCGCTTCACGCGGCTGCATGCCAGTGCAACGGTCGTCGCTTCGGACGACCCGGCAATGTCGCCACTGGCTTCAGCCCCGCCGACCAATCCCAATGTGGACACACGTATACTATTGGTTGACATCGACGAGGCGAGTATCGCAGAACTGGGCCCGTGGCCCTGGCCGCGTGAGCATTTCACCAAACTGGTGGAAAATTTGCTCACGACCTATGAAGCACGTGGTGTCGCACTCGACCTCGTGCTACCGTCTCCCGCTGACCAGGAAGGCGACCTGCGCCTGGGCTTGCTGGCGCAGCATGGCCCGGTCGTGATGGCGCAGTCGTTCAAATATGATTCGCCCAATCAGGCACTACGCGTCGGCAAGCTCGTCGGCGGAGCTCCCCTGCCCGCAACTCAGATCACCGTCCACGCCACCGGCTATACCGCCAACCACGCCGGCATGGCAGGGGCAGCCCATCTCGGCAATATCGGTTTCGTACCCGACCAGGATGGCAGTCTGCGCCGCCTGCCGCTCTATACCAGCTTCGAAGGGCGCACGTACCCGACCCTGTCGCTGGTCTTGTTCAATTGCTGCGCAGGAGGCAAGACTGCCGATATTGGCCCGCTCGCGACCGACAGTGCCGGCTTCATGCGCGTACCTTTCCGCCGCGACTGGAGCGACTATGAAGTGGCGCGTGCTTCCGATATTGTCTTTGAGCGTTATCCGCCAGCGCGGATTGCCGGACGGCTGGTGGTGCTGGGTTCGTCGTCCTTCGGCCTGGCCGATCGTGTGGCCACGCCGTTGGCAACCAATACGCCAGGCTTCATGGTGCATGCTGCGATGCTCTCGTCTTTTCTTGATCAGCGCGATGGCAAGGCGCCGGCACCCATGCCCGGACGCCTGATCGCCATCCTGTTTGCTTCTGCCGCCGCAGTGCTGGCCAGTTATATTTTCACGCGTCGCTCGGCCCTGGTCAGCGCCGCCTCGCTCGCGGCCTCCGCCCTGCTCTGGCTGGCGCTGGCCTATTGGCTGGCGCCGCATGACCCGAATTTTTCGGCTTCCGGCCCGCTCGCCTCCATCCTGTTCCTTCTGGCTGTCGCCGTGCCGTTCAACTGGCAGATCGCGCAGCGCCGCTCGCGCCGCCTGCTCGGCACCTTGCGCCAGTATGTGGCAGGAGAAGTCGTCGACGAACTGCTGCAAAGCGAAATGCAAGACCCGCTCGCACCACGTCAATTGCAGGTGACGACCCTGATCGCCGATATGGAGGGCTACACCAGCCAGGTGGAATCGCTTTCGATGGAAGAAGCGGCACGCGTGACGCGCGATTTCCTCGATTGCCTGACGCGCCCGGTACTGGCCCTGCACGGTACGCTCGACAAATATACCGGCGACGGCCTGGTCGCGTTCTGGGGTGCACCGCTGCCCAATCCGGACCACGCCGACCTCGCTCTGGATGCGGCCCAGGCCATCGTCAAGGCAGTGGGCGAATTCAGCGACCGGCGCGCCAAGGCAGGATTGGCACGCCTGCGGGTGCGCATCGGCGTGGAAAGCGGCCTGGCCATGGCGGGCGATTTCGGCACCGCCTTCCGCAGTATCTATACTGCCGTAGGCGACAGTGTAAACGTTGCCTCGCGCCTGGAAGACGCCGCGCGCGACCTGCCACATGATATCGTCGTCGGGCAAGGTACGGCAGCACTGGCGAAGCGCCACCGCTTCATTGCCCTGGGCGAACGGCAGTTGCGCGGCAAGGGCAAGCCGACAGCTCTGTACGCACTGGAGAGCGGAGCATGAAGCTGTGGCCCGCCTTCCTGCTGTGCCTGACGCTGGCCAGTTCCAGTGCCGCCCTGGCTCAGGACCCGAACCAGGCCGCGCAAACCGACCCGTATCTTGATGCGATGCGCGCGATATCCGACGGCCGGATCGACCAGGCCGAAGATGCCTTGAAACGCATGATGGAGCAGGAACCGCAGCATGCCGGAGCCTGGCTCGACCTCGCCATCATCCAGTGCGAGCTGGGCCATTCGCGCGAGGCGGAACGCCTGTTCAAGATCATCGAAGAACACTATTCGCCACCGCCCGGCATCATTGAAGTGATCAACAGCCAGCGCGCCGCCGGCTGCCGCGGCAGGATCGTGGTGCACGACAAGCTGTCGGTGCTGCTCGGACGCGGCTACGACGGCAACGTCAACCAGGGTGCCAGCAGCCCCTATTTCGCTCTGGGTAGCGGCGACGACACCCAGGTGCTGAACCTGCTGCCGCAATACCTGCCGCAGCACGACCAGTACACACTGCTGTCAGCCAACTACGTACGCGACCTCGATGCACGCGGCGACACTGCTTTCGTGCAATTCCAGGCACGCGAAAACGACCGGCTCTCGCATTACAATACTGCCTCTCTGCTGCTGGGCATCGACACACCCTGGCGCTTCGGTACCTGGAACACCCACACGACGGGAACGGCCGGGGTGCTGACCCTGGGCGGACGCGAGTACCAGCGCCAGGTGCAAATGCAAGAGCGCGTGACGCCGCCGCTGCCCCTGCCCGACCATTTCCAGTTCAGCATATTGGGCGGGCTGTCTTACGTCCAATATCCGACGTTGACGAATTTCGATGCGGCCACTGACGAACTCGACGCCCAGTTGCAATACCAGAACCAGGATACGGCAGCCCAGCTTACCGTGGGCGCCATGGCAGACCATGGCGACGCGGCGCGCCTGGGCGGCGACCGCCATGGCTGGCAGGCCGGCATCATGCTCAACACCCGCCTAGGCGAGCGTCTCAATTCCGAACTTGGCTGGAGCTGGCAGAGCTGGGAAGGTGAATCGGCTTATTCACCCGGCTTGATTGAACAGAAACGCAAGCAGGATATGCAAAGCTTCCGCGCCGGCTTGATCATGCCGCTGCGGCGCGACCTGGCACTGGAACTTGAATGGCGCCGCATCTTGAACAATGAAAACATTTCGCTCTTCGAATACCGCGGGCAGTTGTGGCAATTGAGCCTGAAGTGGCAAAACTTTTGACGTACAAAGAACTATGCAAGACGGACTGATCTTATTGTTCATACTCGGCCTGGGCGCGATTGCGCTGGGCTGTCTGACGCCAAAAAACTGGTTTCCCACGCTGCCCAACGACAAGCTGTTGCATTTTCTGGCGTTCGGCGGACTGGCTTTCCTGGCAGGCCGGATCGCATCAACATCGATTGAACTTGTTGCCTGGATGCTAGGTCTGTTGGCGGTCGGTGCGGTAATTGAGGGTCTGCAAACATTCATTCCCGGAAGAAATTTCTGCTGGCGCGACCTCGTCGCCAATGCCGCGGGCATTGCCACGGCTGCCACGTGTTCGAAAGTGGTGTTGGGAATATGAAATTTTGGCAGGTCTATAATTCGACGGACGACTAGGAACGCAACACCATGAGCGAACAAACCAAAGAACTGCCCAGCCCGCATGCCGGCAGTGCGATGATGCCGCCACCGGAGCAATTGCCGGTGCCGACTGCGCTCAAGCCGCGCCTGGTCAAGATCAGCCAGATCAATTTTCGCAAGATCCCCCTGCTGGCCAATCTGACAGACGAGGAACTGAACCGGCTGCAAGCCGATTTGCGTATCCGCAAATTTTCTCGCCGCGAAATCGTGCTGCAAAAGGGCGCGACCGGCGACAGCCTGCTGTTTGTCCTGGTGGGCCAATTGCAAGTGGTCGATGTGACAGAAGACGGCCGTGCCATCGGTTTGCGCATGCTGGCCCCCGGTGATTTTTTCGGCGAGATCGCGGTCATCAACGGTTCCACCCGTTCGGCTTCGGTGCTGGCGCTGACGGAAACGCTGGTGGGTTTCCTGCCTTCGGCAGTGGCGCTGCACCTGTTCTCGCACTCGCCCTCCGTGGCACGCCTGATGCTGAGCCATCTGGCCGAAAAGATCCAGCGCGACTCCGAGTTCCGCGCCCTGCTCTCCATCCACAATACTTCGCGCCGCATCTACACTTTCCTGCAAATGTTCCGCAAGACCCTGCCCGACGGTAGCGATGTGATCGACAGCCTGCCGACCCACCAGGACGTGGCCAACATGATCAACACCAGCCGTGAAACGGTGACGCGCGCCATTCTCCAACTGGTGCAACAAGGCATCGTGGAAAAGGATACGCATCGTCTGATCGTGCGCAACCCGGCCGAATTCCAGAATCTGTTGCGCGGCACTCCCACATGAAACAACACCATCCCGCATTGCGGTCCTTCGCCAAAGGAGCCGCGTCTTGATCGCGCCGGCCATGTTGAAAGGGGTCTGGGCTTACCGCGGCTTCGTCAAGGGCAGCGTCAAGCGCGAATTCCAGTCCAAGTACCGCAATTCGTTGCTGGGAGCAGCCTGGACGGTCTTGAATCCGCTGGCCATGATCCTGGTCTATACCGTGGTCTTCGCCCAGGTCATGAAAAACCGCATGCCCGGCAGCGACTCGACCTTTTCCTACAGCATCTACCTGTGCGCCGGCGTACTGACCTGGGGCCTGTTTGCCGAGATCGTCAATCGCGCCAAGGACGTGTTCCTGGATAACGCCAACCTGATCAAGAAGGTCAATTTCCCACGCATCTGCCTGCCGCTGATCGTGGTGCTGTCGGCCGGCGTCAACTTTGCCATCATTTTTGGCCTGTTCACCGCCTTCCTGATCCTCAGCGGCAATTTCCCCGGCCTGGTCTTCCTGGGTCTGGTTCCTGTCATGGCGATCCTGGTGCTGTTCGCCATCGGCCTGGGTATGGTGCTGGGCGTATTGAACGTATTCTTCCGCGACGTCGGTCAATTGTTCGGCATCGTGCTGCAGTTCTGGTTCTGGTTCACCCCCATCGTCTATCCCATGGCGACGCTGCCGGAGCGGGTCAAGGTGTTGATGACGCTCAACCCGATGGCGTCCCTGATCGCAGCCTGCCAGGGTGTGCTCGTTGAAGGGCGCTGGCCGCAATGGACGGCTCTATTGCCAACCTTCCTGATTGCGCTGGCACTGTGCGCACTGGGCTTGCTGCTGTTCCGCGGCCATGCGGGTGAAATGGTGGACGAATTGTAATGGGCAGCATACAAGTCAAAAATCTGGGCAAGGCTTACAAACGCTATTCAAGCCAATGGGCGCGGCTGGCCGAATGGATCGCGCCGGGCAAGAAGAAGCACCACGACTTGAAGTGGGTGCTGCAAGACATTGATATCGACATCAAGCCCGGTGAATCGGTCGGGTTGATCGGCGTCAACGGCGCCGGCAAAAGCACGCTGTTGAAGCTCATCACGGGCACATCGCAACCGACAGTGGGCAGCGTGAGCACGCAGGGGCGCATCGCCGCCTTGCTGGAATTGGGGATGGGTTTCCACCCCGATTTCACAGGCAGGCAAAACGTGCTGATGTCGGGCCAGTTGATCGGCATGACTGCCGGCGAGATCACAGCGCTGATGCCCGAGATCGAAGCGTTTGCCGACATCGGTGAATACATCGACCAGCCCGTGCGCGTCTATTCCAGTGGCATGCAGGTGCGGCTGGCGTTCTCGGTTGCCACGGCCATGCGGCCAGACATCCTGATCGTTGACGAAGCGCTGGCCGTGGGCGACGTGTTCTTCCAGCAAAAATGCTACGAGCGTATTCGCGGTTTTTGTGAATCCGGCACCACGCTGCTGTTCGTATCGCACTCCATGGGAACGGTCTATTCACTGTGCGACCGGGCCATTCTGCTGGCCGAGGGCCGAGTGGCGCTCGATGCGTCGCCGCGCGAAGTGATCGACCTGTACAACGCACAATTACTGCAACGCCAGGCCAAAGGCTCGGCCAAGGTCACCGTGATCGACAGCGACGAGGCCGGCAACGTGGGTTCGTTTTCAAGCGACGGCGTGGCAATCTGCGTCGTCGAACTGTTCAAGGACGGCGAGGCCGTCAGCGCCGTGGCCAGCGAATCGCTGGTGACGGTAAAAATACGCGTGCGCTTCAACCATGACTACCGCGACCCGCACATCGGTTTCCAGATCCGCAATGCGCGCGGCGAAGCGGCCTTCATGACCAATACCTACTGCATGAACCGCACCATCGGTGCCGTGCGCCGCGGCGAAGAGATCGTGGCAGAATTCGCCTTCCATATCGGTCTGGCCGAAGGCGAATACACCATCACATCCGGCGTTGCCGAAGGCGGCGCCGGCGAAGGTGAATTCAACCAGACACTTGCGCGCTCGCAGGACGCACGCGCCTTCACTATCGTACGCAACATGGATGCCATCCTGTGGAGCGGGTTTTACAACCTCAACCCGACCTGCACGCTGCACCGCCAACAAGAAGAACAAACCGTTTCATGAAGTTACTCGTCACTACATCGAAATCGCTGCTGCTGGTCGATACCGACAGCGGCAGCACCACCGCACTCGACCGGGGCCGCGGACTGTATTACGGCATCGCCGAAGCCGACGGCAAGCTGTTCGTCGCATCGCGCCAGCGCGGTGTCTCATCCGACACCGAGCGCGACACCGAACGTGGCCAGATTCTGGTGTTTGACCAATCGCTGCGGGCCATCGGCTTGCTGCTCGCGCCATTCCCCTTGCGCGACCTGCATGAAATCGCTTGGCACGAGGGCAAGCTCTATGCGAGCTGCTCGTACGACAACATGGTCGCCATCTATGATGGCGCGAACTGGGAACAATGGTTTCCGCTCGGCGGCAACCTGGAAGACGGCAAGGGCCCGGGCGACATCAACCATTTCAATTCTTTCTTCTTCGAGTCCGGCCGTATCTGGGTGCTGGCCCACAACCGCGGCCCGAGCGAGTTGCTGTCGTATTCACTCGATTCGCGCGAACTGGTTGAACGCGTCAACCTGGGCAATAGCGCGCACAACATCTGGCGTGAAAACGGCCACCTCTACACCTGCTCTTCCATTGAGGGCAAGCTCGTCGGCGAAGACGGGTTTGTACTGGAAACCGGCGATTTCCCTCGCGGTGTCGCGTTTGCGCAGGGCCTGCGCTGCGTCGGTTTATCCGCCATGGCGGAACGCCGTGCGCGCGACTTCACCACAGGCAAGCTGGCCTTGTATGACGACGCCTGGCGATGGCAGAAGGATATCGTGCTGCAGGACGAGGGCCTGGTACTCGATGTGCGCCTGCTGCCCGAGGGATACGACCATGTGCCATTGCCGGCGCCGAGCGACGATGAGGCCCCGCCAGACAAGTCGCCCGGCTCGTTCTACCGCGCCTATGAAGACCGCAACCGCGGCTCGCGCGAACTGATCAAGTCGCGCCTGCTGGCTTACCGTCCCTTCTTCGAACCCTGGGTCGCGCGCGAACCGGCACCGCGTGCACTCGACCTCGGTTGCGGCCGCGGTGAATGGCTCGAAGTCCTGCGCGAAGCCGGCTATGACGCTTCCGGCATCGACCTCGACGAGGGCATGCTGGCCGGCCTGCGCCGGCGCGGCTTCGACGTGCGCCGCATGGATGCCTTGCAGGCGCTGCGCGAAACGGCAGATGCCAGCCTGGCCGTGGTGTCGGCATTCCACCTGGTCGAGCATATTCCATTTGACGACGTGCGCACGCTGATCCGCGAAGCCTTGCGCGTGCTCAAGCCGGGCGGCTTGCTGATACTGGAGACGCCGAATCCGGAAAACCTGGTGGTCGGTTCCAACCTGTTTTACCAGGACCCGACCCACCTGCGTCCGCTGCCGACCGAACTGCTGCGCTTTGCCGTCGAATTCGAGGGCTTCGAACGCCATATCGTGGCGCGGCTGCAGGAAGACCCGGCTTTGCACGGGGCGCGCGAAATCGGCCTGTGGACCGTCCTGGAAGGCGCCAGCCCCGACTATGCCGTAATCGGGCAAAAGCCTGCCGACGAACGCTTCCAGCGCAATTTCAATGCCGCTTTCGGCACCCGTTACGGCCTGGTCTCCCCTTCATTGGCGAACCGCTACGACATGCAGGAACGGCGCCGCGGCGAGGCTTTGCTGGCACAGGCCGAATTGCAGATCGCGCAACTGTCGCAACGCCTGCTGCAGTTGGAAATATCGCACCACGCACTCAATCACAAGACCGTTGAAAGTGACGCACGCATCGTCAGGCTCGAGCAGCGCGTCGATTTCCAGGCTGGCGAACTGCTGCAGATATTCCAGAGCCCCGCCTGGAAAATGACGGCGCCCCTGCGCTGGCTCGGCATCCAGGTCCGGCTGTTGCGCGGCATGGGTGTGCGCACGCGTCTTTCCATGGCCAGGACCAAGGTTTCGCGCAAAATACTGGGTGCCATCGAGTCCCGACCCGGCCTGCGCAAGATCCTGGTTCGCACGATCAAGCTCAGTGGCCTGTACCTGCTGTTCAAGCCGCTCTATAGAAACATGACAGGTCAGAGCGTCGCAGCCACAGACGTTGTTCCAACCCAGGCCGACATGAGCGCACGCGCCAGCCGCCTGTACCAGGATTTGCAAGCCGCCACAGAACGCACCGGGGAGAACGTCTGATGCGCATCGTGATTGACATGCAAGGCGCGCAAAGCGCCAGCCGCGGCCGCGGCATCGGACGCTATACCATGTCGCTGGTCGAGGCCATCGTGCGCCGGCGTGGCGAACACGACGTCATCCTGGCCTTGAATGGCTTGCTGGAAGAAAGCATCGCGCCGATCCGGCAGCACTTTGCGACACTGCTGCCGCCGCAAAATATCCGAGTCTGGCATGCCCCCGGGCCGGTGCGCGAAAGCGAACAGCATTCGCGGCAGCACCGCGAAGCGGCGGAACTGGTACGCGAAGCCTTCCTGGCCAGCCTGCAGCCCGACCTGATCCACGTGACCAGCCTGATCGAAGGCTATGTCGACGACGCCGCGACCAGCATCGGCCAGTTCGTTGGCGACATTCCTGTGTCGGTCAGTTTTTACGACCTGATTCCGCTGGTCTATCGTTCGCATTACCTTGCGCCCGATCCCCTGTACAGCCAATACTATCTGCGCAAGCTCGAGCACATGCGCCGTGCCGACCTGTTGCTGGCGATCTCTGAGTCGTCACGCCGCGAAGCGATCGAGTTGATCAACTACCCGGAAGCGCAAGTGGTCAATGTCTCGACCGCCGCCGACGCGCTGTTCCAGCCACTGGCAATCGATGATACGGAAAAGCAGACCCTGCTGGCAAAGTACGGCATCAACCGGCCCTTCATCATGTATACCGGGGCGACCGACAGCCGCAAGAACGTCGAGGGTTTGATCGGGGCCTATTCGCTGTTGTCCGAAAATTTGCGCAAGCGTCACCAGTTGTTGATCGTGAGCCACCTGCATCCGGCTGAGCGCCGTCGCCTCGAAGCACTGGCGGGGAACCGCTATCTGCTGCCCGGTGAGATGGTGCTGCCCGGTTTTGCGCCTGATGAAGACCTGGTCAAGCTGTATAACCTGTGTACCCTGTTTGTGATGCCGTCCTGGCATGAAGGCTTTGGCTTGCCGGTACTGGAAGCGATGTCTTGCGGCCGCGCCGCCATCGCCTCGAACGCCAGCAGCCTGCCCGAAGTGGTGGGCCGTACCGACGCGTTGTTCGATGCCAAGGACGAACGCGCCATGGCCGGCAAGATCACTGAAGCTTTGAGCAACGATACCTGGCGCGCCGAACTGGAAGCCCACGGGCTCGAACATGCCAAGGTGTTTTCCTGGGATAGCAGCGCCGAGCGCGCCATTGCCGCATTCGAAAATTTGCACGCGAAGCGGCAGGCGCGCGCATCCGTTGCACCTGTGGCCAGGAAAACCCTGGCATTCGTCTCGCCGCTGCCGCCGGAACGCACCGGCATTGCCAATTACAGCGCCGATCTGTTGCCGGCACTGGGCGAACACTACGACATCACCCTGATCGCGAATCAGGGCAGCGAAGGCTTGCCGGCCAACCTGGCCGACCTGCCCTTGCAGTCGGCCGCGTGGTTTGCGCAGCATGCAGACCGGTTCGACCGCATCGTGTACCAGGTCGGCAATAGCCCTTTCCACAGCCACATGCCGGGGCTCATGCGACGCCATCCCGGCGTGCTGGTGCTACACGACTTCTTCGTCAGCAGCATGCTCGCTGCCGATGAACTGGAACAGCGCAGCCCGCGTTGCTGGAGCGACGCGCTCTACCATGCCCATGGCTATCCTGCGTTGGCGGTGCGCCATGACGGTGACGGCTTCGTCGCTGCCAAGGACCGCTACCCTTGCAATCTTTCGCTCCTGCAGGATGCTGCAGGTGTCATCGTGCACTCGGCACATTCGGCGCGGCTCGCCGACGAATGGTATGGCTCAGAGGCCAGTGCGGACTGGGCCCTCATTCCGCTTCTGCGTATGGTCAGGCCGATCGAAGACCGCGCCGCCATGCGCCGCGCCGCGCGCGAACAGCTTGGCCTGGACCCGGAGCGCTTCCTGGTCTGCAGCTTCGGCTTCATCGCACCGACCAAATTGACGCATCGCCTGCTGGACGCCTGGTTGCAGTCTGCGTTGCACGGCGACCGGCAATGCGAGCTGGTGCTGGTCGGTGAAAACCACGGTGGCGATTATGGCGCGCAATTGGTGAAACGCATCGAACAAAGCGGTATGCGCGACAACATCCGCATCGCCGGCTGGACCGAGATGCGAGAATACGAGCTTTACCTGCAGGCGGCCGACATCGGCGTGCAATTGCGCTGCACCAGCCGCGGAGAGACCTCGGCCGCCGTGCTGGATTGCATGAACTACGCCTTGCCCACCATCGTCAATGCTCACGGCAGCATGGCGGACTTGCCCACGTCTACGGTGTGGATGATGGACGACGAATTTGCCGATGCCGACCTGGCTGGTGCGCTGGAGACGTTGTGGCGCGATACCGGCAGGCGTGCCGGGCTCGCGCTTGAAGCGCGCAAACAAATCGCCACCATGCACAACCCCGCGCATTGTGCGCGGCTTTACGCCGATGCCATCGAGCGCTTTCATCCGCTGGCGGCGCACGGCACGGCAGCCCTGGTCAAACGCCTGGGCAGCACAGCGGCAAAACAGGAAAGTGAATTGCGCCGCCTGGCCAATGCCGTCGCGCAGTCCTTGCCGCCACGGCCGCGCGTGCCGCAATTGTTGATCGATGTGTCCGCAATCTGCAAGAGCGATTTGCAGACCGGGATCGAGCGCGTGGTGCGGGCCCAGTTTTCAGCCTTGCTGGAGCGGACTTCACCAGCCTTCCGTGTCGAACCGGTTTATCTGAGCGTCGAAGGCGGCACGCCGCACTATCGCTACGCACGGCGCTACACGCACGGCTTGCTCGGCATTCCTTCGGCCATCGCCGAAGACAGCGCAGTTGATATGACGCCGGGCGACGCATTCTATGGCGCCGACTTTTGCCCATCGGATGTCGTCAAGGCAGCAGGCGCAGGCATATTCCGCCGCTGGCGCGAAACCGGTGCCGGCGTGCATTTTCTGATACACGACATCCTGCCCGTCACCCGGCCGGAGTTTTTCCCGGATGGCGCGGGCACGACACATGCCGCATGGCTGCAGGCCATATGCTCGGAGGCCGACACACTGGTCTGCATATCGCAAGCCGTAGCTGACGATACGGAAGCCTGGCTGGCAAGCCAGGGGGCAAGCGCCAAGTCAAATAACAAAGCGCGCTTCACTATTCTTCATCACGGCGCCGACCTTGACCAATCCTTCCCATCGAAGGGCATGCCGGACGATGCCGCGCACGTACTCGGGAGCCTGGGCGGAACAAACAGCTTCCTCATGGTCGGCACCATCGAGCCGCGCAAGGGCCATCTGCAAGCCATTGAAGCGTTTGAAACACTGTGGCGAGAAGGCATCGATGCGAAGCTGGTCATAGTCGGCCGCGAGGGCTGGACCTCTTTGCCAACGGCACAGCGGCGCAATATTCCCCAGACCATGGACAAGCTGCGTCGTCACCCGGAACTGGGCAAACGGCTGATCTGGCTCTCCGACATCAGCGACGAATACCTTGACCAGGTGTACCAGGCCTCATCCTGCCTGCTGTTCGCCAGCGAAGCGGAAGGTTTCGGCCTGCCGCTGATCGAAGCGGCACGCCACGGCAAACCCATCGTGGCGCGCGACATTGCGGTATTTCGCGAGATCGCCGGCGAGCATGCCTATTATTTCGGCGGACCGGGAGCGGGAGATCTGGCCCGCGCCCTGCACGACTGGATTGCACTCGACGCGCAAGGCAAGGCACCAACTTCGTCGGGGCTGCCCTGGAACACCTGGCTGCAAAATGCCGGGCAACTGCTGCATTTGCTCGGCCTGGAGAAAACTTAAAGGGCGTGGTTGTCCAGATGGGAGCGGCTCAGTGCTTCCAGTGCCTGCTTGACGCGAGCCACCACACCGGGCCAGTCGCCCTGTGTCTCCTGGCGGAAGATGCGCAGGCTTGGATACCAGGGGCTGTCTTCGCGTCCGGCAAGCCAGCGGTAGCAATGGCCAAAGCGGTCCATCATCCAGACGGGTTTGCCTAGCGCGCCGCTCAAATGCACGATCGAGGTATCGACTGAAATGACCAGGTCGAGATTCTCGATCAGGCTGGCCGTATCCTGGAAATCGCCCAATGTATCCGTGAAGTCCGCAACCACAGGGTTGCGTTCCATCTGTTGTCGCGCCTCGTCCCCAAGCTGCAAGCTGAAGAAAGCAACGCCGGGAACTGCCAGCAAGGGCATGAGCTGCCCAAAGTGCATGCTGCGGGCCTGGTCCATCATCGCCGCCATGGGCTGGGATTTGCGTGGATCACCAGCCCAGGCAATGCCCACGCGCAGTTCACGCGGGCCAGCCAATCCGTCCATCCGGGCACGCCACGCGGCAATCTTTTGCGGGTCGCCGCGCAGGTAAGGCACATCCGCCGGAACGGTGTTCAATTCGGTGCCGAAGGCCGCAGGCAGGCTCATCAAGGCACAGACAAAATCGAGCGGCGGCAATGCGTCGCCTTCAACGAAGACACCAGCCACGCCGGGACAGGTTGCAGCCAGTGACTTAAGGGCAGGCGGCAACAGAAGGTAGGACGTGGCACCGCGCGCCGCCACCAAACTGGCGTAGCGCAGGAAATGCAGTTTGTCGCCAAAGCCCTGCTCACCGTAAAGCAATATGGACTTGCCTTGCAGGTCTTCACGGCCCAGCCAGTGCGGTGCGGCAAACTCGGGGCGCGGCGGGCTTTCCTGGGATTGCCAGCGGTATTCGGTCAAGGGCCAGCCCTCGGCATAGCGGCCGTGCTGCAGCAGGAGATAGGCCTTGTTCATGCGCGCTTGCGCCAGGTCCGGATGGCTTTCGAAGAGGATGTCGTAACAAGCCAGGGCTTCGTCGACCTTCCCCTGCGCCGCCAACGCCGCTGCCGCATTGATCAAGGCCTTGGCATGGCCAGGTGCATGCTGCAGCACCTTGCGGTAGCAGGCCATCGCCTCGTCAAACCGGCGCAGGGCCGACAGGCCGGCACCAAGATTGAACAGGATCTCGGGATCGTCAGGGGCGAGCGCGACCGCTCTCTCGTAACTGGCAACCGCCAGTGCAGGCTGGCCTGTAGCTTCATGCAGACTGCCAAGATTGGCGTGCGCGCGCGCAAGGCCAGGTTGCAATTCGATTGCACGCTGCACGGCATCAAAGGCTTCCGCGATGCGGTTCTGCATCTGCAGGACATAGCCCCGCTTGACATGCCAGTCCGGCTCGACGGGCATGAGCGTCAGTGCATGGTCGATGGCATCGAGCGCAGCATCGGCCTGGCCTTGCTGCAGCAATACGTCACCGAGGTTGACCCAGGCATGTGCATGGCCGGGCGCCAAGGCCAGCGCCTGGCGGAAGCTGGCCACGGCCTGTTCACTTTCATTTCCGGTGTGCTGGATATTGCCGAGGAAAAAATGCAGGTCGGCGGATTGCGGAAAGTGCGCCAGCCCCGAAAGCGCCAGTTGTTTCGCCTCTTGCATCCGGCCAGACTGGAACAGAAGGAAGCAGAGTTCATGGTAAGCAAGCTCGAATCCGGCGTCGTACCCCAGGGCCTTGAACAAGCCGTCGATCGCCTGCTGTGACTGGCCGCGAGCTTGTGCAAGTCCCGCCAGCAGATAGTGCGCCTCGGCAGACAAAGGCGCTACGGCAAGCGCTTGCCGCAGCACCTGTTCGGCCGCGTCAATCCTGCCAAGTTCACGCAGGCAGAAGCCTTGCCGGATCAGGGCCGAAAGATGGTGCGCATCGGCGCCAACTGCCTTGGCATACCATTGCAAGGCGCCGTCAAGATCGCCCCGCTCCAGGGAAGCATCGCCTTGCGCCTTGAGCGCATCGGCTCCCGATTCCTGCACATTGTTGCCCTTCACCCACAATGCTTTTATGCGACCCAGCACGCCACACTCCCGATGAAATCCAAGGCACGGCTGCAGTCTTCAAGGCGCCACGCGATGCCGCAGCCAGAGGCCGGCGCCGCAATTGCGGAACGGCCTGCCCTCAGGCCGTACCGAGCACGGCAGCAGCTTGTATTCGAGGAAATCCCACTGATGGGCGGCAAACCAGTCATTGAAGAATAGTATCTTGAAATTCCGATTGTGCGCCAGGAAGTCCTTCAGTATGTAGGCTTCGTTGGATACTTTGCCGAGAAACTTTTCCATTCTTACGGCTCAGTTGGAACGGAGCCGCAAAGGTAGCAGGTGTGAGGCGCGCAGGGAAGCACAGCTTCCCTGCGGCAATGCGATTACTTCTTGAACTTGGCGGCCGTCTCGGCCACGCGCTTGCCGAACAGCTTGGCCGTTTCCAGGTCGCCAGGCAACGGGCCTTCTTCCGGCGATGAGTCCGACGGGCTTTGCGACATTGCGCCGGAGAACGAGCCGACGTAATTGATGTCGTTGCGCGTTGCTGCCTTCGAATTGGCCGGCATCAAGCCGGTACCGACCCAGATCATGCTGTGCTGTTGCGACAGCGTGAACAGGTAATGCAGCGTGGACAGCTTGTCGCCGTTCATGGTTGCCGAATTGGTGAAGCCGGCGGCGATCTTGTCTTTCCAGGCTTGCGTGAACCAGGGCTTGGACGAGGCATCGGCAAATTTCTTGAACTGCCACGACACCGTGCCCATGTAGGTCGGCGAACCGAAGATGATGGCGTCGGCAGCAGCCAGGTGCGTCCAGTCGTCGGCGCTGATATTGCCTTCGGCGTCGATGGCGATCAGCAGGGCTTCGCTGGTCACGGAAGCGGCACCGGCGTGCACGGCTTCGGCTTGCTTTTTGGTGTGGCCGTAGCCGGAATGATAAACGATGGCAACTTTGGTCATGATTTCCTCTCTAGATAGGGGGTCTTGTTACACCAGATCAAACAACAGCACTTCGGCATCCTTGCCGCCGGAAATGCGGATTTCCTTTTCATCGACAGCCTTCAGCGCGTCGCCCTCCTTCAGCACCACGCCATTGGCCTGCACTTCGCCACGCGCCACGTGCAGATAGGCACGGCGGCCCTGGGCCAGGCTGACACTGGCTTCTTCGGCACCATCGAACAAGCCGGCATAGAGCTTGATGTCCTGGTTCACCGTGACCGAGCCTTCGCTGCCGTCGCTGCTGGCAATAAGGCGCAACTGGCCGCGCTTGTCGTTGGCGTCGAAACGCTTTTCTTCGTACCCGGGCGCCGTACCACGGAACTTCGGCTCGATCCAGATTTGCAGCAAATGCGTTTCGCGGTCCTTGGCGTGGTTGAATTCCGAGTGCATCACGCCGGTGCCGGCACTCATGCGCTGCACGTCACCAGGACGGATCACGCTGCCGTTACCCATGCTGTCCTTGTGCGCCAGTTCACCGTCGAGCACATAGGTGACGATTTCCATGTCGCGGTGCCCGTGCGTCGGGAAACCAGCACCGGCGCCGATACGGTCGTCATTCAGGACGCGCAAGGGGCCAAAGCCCATGTGACGCGGGTCGTAGTAATCTGCAAACGAAAAGCTGTGATGGGCATCAAGCCAGCCATGGTTGGCATGGCCACGTTCTGCTGCAGGGCGTAGTTCAATCATTTTCAATCTCCTGTTCGGTATTGTCGCTCCATGTATTCCCATGAAGCGTTGTCCATGGCAACAATATAAGGGCTTGCCCCGGCAAAGAACAGGTGTTATTTTTCGATATATTATTCAAAATATTTGAATAAGCATGAATCTGACACTTGAGGCTTTGCAAATCCTTGATGCGATCAACCGCAACGGCAGCTTCGCCGGTGCGGCATCGGAGATGGACCGCGTGCCTTCAGCGCTGACCTATAGCGTGCGCAAGCTCGAAGAAGACCTCGATGTGCTGCTGTTCGACCGCAGCGGCCACCGCGCCAGGCTGACGCCGGCCGGCCAGGAATTGCTCAACGAAGGTCGTAACCTGCTGCGCGCGGCAGAAGAGCTGGAACAACGTGTCAAACGCACGGCAACCGGCTGGGAAGTGGAATTGCGCATCGTGCTGGACAACATCGTGCGCTTCGACCGCATGCTGCCCCTGATCGCCGAGTTCGACCGCGAAGGATCGGGCACGCGTCTGCGCTTTTCCAGTGAAACCCTGTCGGGCGTATGGGAAACCATGCTCACGGGTCAAGCCGACCTGGCCATCGGCGCGGTGCACAGCAGCCTGGAAACGATGCGCATGAGCGGTGAATTCCGCACCATGCCGATGAGTTCGCAAGCCTGGATCTTTGCCGTCGCGCCGACTCATCCCCTGGCAGCCATGCCCGAACCGCTGACGGCTGACCTGATCAAGCAGCACCGCGTGGTGGCCGTGGGCGATACCGGGCGCAGCTTGCCGACCTTTTCCACGGGGTTGCTGAGCGGCCAACAGACACTGACCGTGCCTTCCATCACGTCCAAGCTGGCCGCGCAAGTGGCCGGCCTGGGCTGCGGCTACCTGCCGCCGACACTGGCAGAACCTTACATCCAGAGCGGTGCACTGGTGAAAAAGCAGACCCAGGAAGTGCGCGTGCCGGTCAACAAACAAATCGTCTGGCGTGCTTCGGCGCGCGGCAAATGCCTCAAGTGGTTCTTGAACAAGCTGGCCGACCCCGAAGTGCAGCAATCATTGAGTGTGGAATGAGCACAGGTATGGGTATGCATTACGTCGGCCGTTTCGCCCCCTCCCCCACCGGCCCCCTGCATGCGGGATCACTGGTGGCGGCCATGGCAAGTTATCTCGATGCGAGGGCACATGGCGGCACCTGGCTGGTGCGCATCGAAGACATCGACGAAACACGCACCGTGGCGGGAGCGGCTGAAGCGATCCTGCAAACACTGGCGGCGCTCGGCATGCAATGGGATGGCGAAGTGGTGTGGCAAAGCCGGCTCAAGGACTTGTACCAGAGTGCGTTCGAACGCCTGGCGGGACAGGCTTATCCGTGCGGCTGCACAAGGCGCGAAATCGCCGATTCGCGCATTGGCGTCGCGTCTGACGGCGCCGCAGTCTATCCCGGCACCTGCCGCCATGGCCTGGCGCCGGGCCGCCTGCCGCGTGCCTGGCGCCTGCGCGTACCGGAATCGGGCAATGATCTCGTTTCCTTCAACGATGCCTGGGTCGGGCCGGTCTCGCAACATCTGGCAAGCGAAGTTGGGGATTTCGTCTTGAAGCGCGCCGACGGTTTCTGGGCTTACCAGCTTACCGTGGTAGTGGACGATGCGGAACAGGGCGTCACCCACGTGGTGCGCGGCATCGACCTGCTCGATTCGACGGCACGCCAGATCTATCTGCAGCGATTGTTGGGCTTGCCCATGCCGCAGTACCTGCACGTGCCGGTGGTGACCAATGAGGCCGGAGAGAAATTGTCGAAGCAGACCGGCGCGCGCGAACTCGACAGGCAAGACCCGCTGGTCACGCTGCGCGACGCGGCGGCCTTTCTCAAGCTGGATTTGCCGCCGACGGGCACGATAGAGGAATTTTGGCACCAAGCGGTGGAAGCCTGGCGCCGGCGTTGGCTATGGCGTTGACTATTGCTTCGGCTTGCTGCCACCGAGCAGGGCCGCCACCCGGGTCTTGGCCGGCTTGATCGACGACGACTTCGCCGCAGGCGCAGGCGCCGGGATCTCGACGTTAGAGGGCTCATAAGGCTTGAGGAACCACGGGTCAACCTTTTCCCGACGCGGAGCCGGAGCGCTACTGCGTTCGGTACGCTCACTGCGCCCGGCACGGTCGCCGCGGTCACCACGATCACCACGGCCGCCGCGATCACTGCGCGAACTGCTGCGGCTCTCATCGTCACGCCGGCGTTCGCCATATTCGCGTGCCGCCGGCTCGAAGCCTTCGATGCTCTTGGGGCTAAATTTTTGCTTGATCAGCTTTTCAATATCAATCAGCAGCCGTTCGTCCTTGTCGGAGTAGAGCGAGATGGCGTCACCCGACGCGCCGGCACGGCCCGTGCGGCCGATGCGGTGCACGTAGTCTTCGGCGTTATAGGGCAGGTCGTAATTGATCACGCAAGGCAGTTCGGCAATATCAAGCCCGCGTGCAGCCACGTCAGTTGCCACCAGCACGTCGATCGAACCGTTCTTGAAGGCATCCAGTGCCGCCATGCGCTCGGCCTGCGACTTGTCGCCATGGATGGCCGAAGCCTTGATGCCTTGTTGCTCCAGCACGCGCGCCAGGCGCGACGCACCGATCTTGGTATTGGAAAACACCAGCACCTGCTTGGTGCCGTGCGCACGCAACAGATGCACCACGGCATCGCGCTTGTCGTCTTCCTTGACCTTGTACATCACCTGGGTCACCTTGTCGGCCGTGGCATTGCTGCGCGCGACTTCGATGGTAACGGGGTTGGTGAGGAAGCTGCCGGCCAGTTTCTTGATCTCGGGCGAGAACGTGGCCGAAAACATCAGGTTCTGGCGCTTCTTGGGCAACAGGTTGATGATGCGCTGCAGGTCGGGCAAAAAGCCCATGTCGAGCATGCGGTCGGCTTCATCCATCACCAGGATCTGTGTCTGGCCCAGGTTCAGCGTCTTTTGCTGCACGTGGTCGAGCAGGCGGCCCGGCGTGGCAATCACGATTTCGACGCCGGCACGCAAGGCAGCCGTCTGCGGCGCCATGTCCACGCCGCCGAACACCACTGTTGCGCGCAGGGGCGTGTGGCGCGAATACGCCTTGACGTTGTCAGCCACCTGGTCGGCCAGTTCGCGCGTCGGCGTCAGGATCAGCGCGCGCACGGGGTGGCGCGCCGGCGAGGCACTGGTGTTGGCATGCGCCAAAAGCAACTGGATGATGGGCAGCGAAAAGCCGGCGGTCTTGCCGGTGCCGGTCTGGGCCGCGCCCATCACGTCGCCGCCGCGCAGCACCACGGGGATGGCTTGCGCCTGGATCGGCGTCGGGTGCACATAGCCCTGGTCGGACAGCGCGCGCAGGATATCGGGCGACAGGCCAAAGTCTTGGAACCGGACCGATTGGGGTTCGGGCATGGTGTCTTGCTGAGCCGCGGTGGCGGCGTGGGTTTCTGACATAGTGGTGGTGCGGGCTACCGTTCGAAAGACTACCCCGCGCTTTCCTTCAATTAATCTATAAAACGTTGGCGGCCAACACGATTTGCGGCCGCATGCCGGCCACGGCGGCCATATCGACCAGGGTGTCGAGGGAAAACAATTCGATCTTGCCGCGTGTCAGATCGGAAATACGCGGCTGGGTCACGCCCAGCCTGGCTGCCGCTTCCTTTTGCGTCCATCCCTGGACCCGGATCAATTCGGACAGGCTTCCCATCAATTCCGAACGCGCGGCGAAACTGGCCTCGACGTCGCTGTGCATCTTGTTCAAGCTTGACTCTCATTTATGCATTACGGCGACGCGAATTATACAAAATTTTGTATAGCTCGGTACGAAGGCGGGGCGCGAAGCACTCCATTTGAGGGAAATCAGCCGAAAAAGCCTGGCTTGGGCGGGTCGGCGTCATCCATCCTGGTCTTGCTTGTCGAGTATTGGCGATTGAGCAATTCCTTGGTCTTGGCCACTTTCCGGGCGTGCTCGGATTCTTCCGGCTTCGCCAGTTTCAGCGCGCGCATGTCGAATTCCAGGTCCACCGGTTCGAATTGCCTGGGTTTGAGCGCGCGGGCAATCGCCACTGCAACGGTCAAGACGCTTAAAACACCCACCACTACCCAAGCCCAGATCGACACAACGTGCTCCCTTCACTATAGTCCGACGATTCTAGCACCGAGCCGACCTTACTCGAACTGGCGCAGTTCGCGTACGCCACGCCCGAGCTTCTTGCGCAACAGGCTGCGCAAGGTGACCCCATCGGCATAGCCAACTTGGGTGGCGATCTGCTCGATGGTGGCGTCGCCGGTCTTGAGCAGGTGCACAGCACGCTCCACCCGCAGGTCCTGGAAGTACGACAAGGGTGTCTTGCCCAGCACATCGCGCAGGCGCCGCGCCAGCGTGCGCTTGGAGGTCGCCAATTCGGCCGCAGCGTCGTCGAGCGAAAACCCCTGGTCGAGCCGGGAGCGCGCCCACCGTTCGAAGCGTTCCACCATGGGGTCAGCGTGGCCCAGATGGTCGACGATGGCATAGGCCGACTGTGCCGGGCGCGTATCGACAATCAGGTACTTCGCCGTCAAGGCTGCCAATTCCGGGCTGGCCTGGCGGATCAGGGCCAGCGCAAGATCGATATGGCCGAGCGCCGCGCCCGCCGTCATGAGGGCGCCCGACTTGACCACCATGCGCGATTCGTCCAGCCGCACATGCGGATAGCGCTGGCGGAACATCGGTGCAAGCCACCAGGTGGTGGTTGCCTGCTGGCCATCAAGCAAACCTGACTCGGCCAGCACGAAGGTGCCGATGCAGGCCGCAGCAATCTGCACTCTGTGGGCCGCCGCCGCACGCAAGCCACCTGCGGCATCGGCAACATCAGCACGCGCCAGTGCGGTTTGCAAACCGGCCGGCATTTTTTCGCCGATGGCAGGAACGACGATCCAGTCGGCATGTCCATCATCGGTGAGCGGCGTCACCGGCACGGTCAGCCCCTGCGCAGTCTTGACCCGGCGCCGCACACCCACCACGGCAGTCTCGAAACGGGGCGAAGCCCAGCCTTGCATGGCGGCCAGTTCATTGGCCGTGGCGAAGGTGTCGCTGACGGCGGCGAGGCCGGTGTCGAATACACCGTCGAGCGCAAGAATGTCGATTTTCATGTGGGAAAGCCAATTCCACGATTGGCAAGATCAATACCAAAGCAGTCAATATTGACAGTATGCGCCTAGCATGTCCGGGCGTAAAGTGCCACCTGTCGCATCCAACCCGTGCGCTGTTCCATCAACCACCACCAGGAGAAAAGCAATGATCAAATTCGCACTGTTCGCCCGTCTTGAAGCCAAACCGGGCAAGGAAAACGCCGTCGCCGCGTTTCTTGAAAAGGGCCTTGCCATGGCTCAAGAAGAAAACACCACCCCGATCTGGTTCGCACTGCGCCTGTCACCCACCACCTTCGGGATTTTCGATGCATTCGAGAATGAAGCAGGGCGCGACGCGCATCTCAACGGCCCGATTGCCCAGGCCTTGATGGCCAATGCGGCCGAACTGCTGGCCACACCGCCGTCGATCGAAAAGATCGAGGTGCTGGGCTTGAAGAACGCATAGTAAGGTGCGCAAGGAGGGGCAAGATCCCTTGCCTCTCGTTGCCGGAGCGGAACCTGCTTGCAGGAAACCGCTCCAAGCTGTGCACCAGTATTGCTTCAGGATATCGCCCATGAAAACGCCTTTCGCCATCACCATTGCCATCGCTGCCGGCTTGCTGAGCTTGCCGGCGCCTGCGTGCACACTTTGGGGCGCAGCAGGAACATCAAGTGCCGACGGCACGCTGCTGGCCAAGAACCGCGACTGGAAGCCGGACCACGAACAGGAAATCCGCCTGCACCATCCCGCGCATGGCCTGTCCTTCCTGGCCCTGTATGCCGATACCGGCAAGGGAAAGAGCATCCGCGACGGCGTGAATGAAGCGGGCTTGAGTGTCGTCACGGCCGAAGCGAGCAGCCTGTCCAAGGCAATCCGCGAAGCCCAACCGCGGACGCATGCCATCATGACCGAAGTGCTGACGCACTACCGCAATCTAGACGAAGTGGCCGCCGATGCCGACAAGCTGTTCACCGGCATCAAACCGGTATTCCTGATGCTGGGCGACAGCCGTGGCCTGATGACGGTGGAAGTGGGCGAGAACGGCCGCTATACCATCAAGCGCGAAGCCAGCGGCACCATGACGCACACCAATCATTACCTCGACGCCGGCCTGATCGGCGAAGAGCAAAAAATCGGCCCGAGCAGCGCCACGCGCTATGCACGCATCAACACGCTATTGGCAAGCGGCCAACTGCTGCATACGCTGGACGAATTTTCGCGCATCAGCGGCGACCGCCACGACGGGCCCGACAACAGCCTGTGGCGCAATGGCCGTGAATTTACGCTGGCCGGCTGGCAGATTGCCCTGCCGGCCGGCCGGCCGCCGCATTTGCACTTGCTGGTGGCCAACCCCAATGAGGCCGAGCAGCACTTCGACTTGCGCCTCGATGCGAAATTCTGGGCGCAACCGGAACAGGTCTTGATCGGCAAGCCCGACGGCGCCTGATTTTGCGTCTTAGAACCAGTTTCAAAATGACCAGGGCTAGGGCCTGTTGACATTTAATTTGGGAGATGCGTTCAAGCCAGAATGCGTGCTGGCAAGGCGCGCGGCTTGCGAAGGCTGGTGCCTTCGCAAGCCGTGCAACGCGGCCAGCGCGCATTCTGG
>Ga0134128_10001843_pt1 | contig 26772 bp, 22 predicted proteins | sample KB31754_FD_96462 | JGI IMG/M metagenome (GOLD analysis project Ga0134128, IMG submission 96462) | Terrestrial soil microbial communities with excess Nitrogen fertilizer from Kellogg Biological Station, Michigan, USA - KB3-175-4 | ecosystem: Environmental > Terrestrial > Soil > Unclassified ...
GTGACGGCCTGCCAGCGGCCGTCGCGCCAGACGAACACATCCGTGAATCGCGAATGTCGCAAGCCGTCCGGGCTCGACGAGGCTCCGGTCTTCGAAGCTGGCGCGAGCCGCGTGATCACGATACCTGTGACGATCGCAACATCGCCGTCCGCTACGAAACGCACCTTCGTGTCCTGAAAACTCTGCTGAGGCGGTTGGGCAGAGTGCGGCGCCGGATGTGCGAAATAGCCGAGGAACTGTGCCCGCGTGATCGCATCGCCTTGAAAACCGCTGTCGATGAACTCTCGTCCGAGGACACGCGCCAGCGTCGTGACGTCGTGCCGCTGCAGAGCTGTGAGCCATTGGTGCTCGACGCTCATGACTGCGGCGGCGGTGCGTTCGCCTGCAGGCGGCCGTGCCATTGCGGGGACGGCCCAAAAAGCGACTGCAGCGAAGACGACAGCGTGTGATTTTGCACACTTGATATTGAACGAGGCCATCAGCGCGGCTCCTTGGCTCACGGTTAGGCGAGGATATCTGTTGATGTCGTTTCTATTATTTACAATATACTATATTGATTCATAACGTCTTTTTTCTATGGAAACCCGTCGTGCGCGCTCAATGCGCAGCGGTGGCGTCGCCTGAGCACTTGGTATGGCCTTTTGCCTCCGGGACCCCTGAGCGACAGTAATTGCTAGTCTAGCCATGCTCAATGACCACTCACATGACTGACCCATCATCATTCGGCAACTGCACGGCGATGCAGGCCGAAGAGGCCGCCTCCCGGCTCTCCTTCGCGAGCCTCGCCCGGTGGGCCGCATGAGAGTCGTACTGGCAAAGCAGAGAAAACGCCGGCCGGCGCAAAACCAGCCGGCCCAGAAGCGCGTGGTCGAGCGCAAGTTCCGCCTGAACAGCTTCAACTTCCTGCGCCCGATCTGGCGTTGGGCGCAACGTAAGTTTGCCCGGGAGCTTCCGTGGCGAGCCTTCGTAAGCTGGCAGGCTTATTACGCCGCCTATCTGCGCACGGATCCCAACCAGGCTTTGATCCGACACAATGGACCTTACGTCGGCGATCCCGCTCGCCAGATCGAGTTGATGGATGCGATGGCGGCGGGGCGCGGCCCAGCCATCATCTCGGCCCCTGCGGGCTGCGGCAAGAGCCGGTTCGCGCTGGAGCTTGCGCAGCGAATGGAACGCGAACGCCGGCGTTGGCAGGTGCTGTTCGTCCGCCATGACGACAGGGTGGTGCAGGAAGAATTGCAGCAGCTGGCGCAGTTGAAGCGCGTCGTCTTCATTGTGGACGACGCGCACGACTGTCCGGAGCTCGTCAACCTGCTCGCGGCCGCATGTGCGGAGGCCCCTGCGGCAGCCTCGCTGCACCTCGTATGCCTGACACGATCTACCGCACGCGCTCGAGTAGCTCGAGCGATCAACAGTGCGTTTCCGACCGGTACGGTACAGGAGATCGATCTCGGCCGCCCAACCCCACAGCTCGTGCGGGCCCTGATCGACCAGCTGTTGTCCCAGTCCTCGCCGCATCATCGCGAGACCATTGCCCGATTCGTGCGACAGTCCTATTTCGGCGCGGTATTGGTATGCGGCATGTTGAGCCGTGAAGCGTGGCTGCCACAGACCTTTCAGCGTCACGACCTGCGCGATCGCATCTGTCGTGAAACTCTCCGAGCGGCGGCAGACGGCGTATGCCCGGTCGAAACGGCGCTGCGCGCCCTTGCGGTCTACACCGCGCTGGCTCCGGTATCGAAGGCGAGGGCGGAGGTACGCGAATGGGCCGCTGACTTGAGTGGACTGGCAGCGGCCAGCGTGACCGTCCTGCTCGACCGCATGCTCGCTACGGGTCTCTTTGCGGAGTCCGGTGATGCGCTCGTACGAGCGGTACCCGACCTGCTCGGAGATCTGATTCTCGAACAAGCCTGTCTGGATGCGAACGGCAAGCCCACCGACTTCAGCGCGCGGCTACTGGACGAATTGCTCACGGCGGAACCGCTGGCCACCGTACGCAACTGCACGGGTATCGGGCAGCTGTTCGGAACCGACCAGGAGATCGATCTGGTCAGCAGGCTCGTTCTCGAGCGCGCACGAACAGTCCCTGTCGGCAACAAGTGGGACGTCATCAAGCTGCTGCAGACTGCACAGCCGCTCGCTGCGAGCCGGCCCGCGAGAGTGGTCGAGATGGCCGGTATCATGGAAGAGCGGGGGATCCTGCGCCGCGACTCTCCGGCAGCCGTGTCGATCGGCGTCGACGGCGTTGAAACGGGCACGTACGCGCTGCTGATGAGCGCAGGGGAGGCGGACGCCGCGGCTGTCCCGGTGGCACTCGGGCTCGGCCGCGGGCTGTATGCCGCCTCGCGGGAAGACGGGCGGAGCCGGGAGCACCTTCTCGGCCAGCTCAAGGCCTACTGTAGGTTCGAGATCGGCCGGAGCCTTGCGCACGCAAAGGCGGTTGCCGATACCCTGCGAGCCTGGATCAGCGAGTCCGATAGCGGGGCGGCAGCGCTGTCCGTTGCGTTGAGTGCGCAATTTCTCGCGCTCGAGGCGGACGGTGCGGCTGGGGACGAGCACAGCACACCCGCATTGCGATCGCCGCTCAATCCCGCGCCCGAGGTTTGGGCTGTGCGCGACGTAATTGTAGGCACTCTCGCGCATGGAATCGCGCATCGCGATGCGGCCGTCCAGTGCGCTGCCATCGCATCCCTCGAGCGCTATGGCGAGTGGCAGGAAGCGCCGGATCGAACGTGGTGGGATCAGTGGCTGCCGCAGCTGGCGCGGGAAACGGATCGCCTTTCGGCGGCGCTCCTCAAACTTGCGCAGGAAACCACCCCTTTACCCGTCTGGGCAGCGGCCGAGCTGCAGGGCTGGCGCTGGTGGGCTCAGCAGCACGACTTCCTGCACCGCACGGGAGTGGCAATTCTCCGCGCCATCCCGGATACGGATGCTTATCGGCTGTGGAAATTGCTGCATGCGGTGCGCCTCCCGGTGCATACGGCGCTTCCCGAACCTGCGCCCGCGCGGTCACAGGATCGCCTGCAGCATGTGCAGGCCATCTCCACGGCCCGCGAAGAAGACACGGTCGAGCAGGCACACCGGTTATTCGACAACTTCGATTCCCGATACGCGGACAACAGCGCCTGGCGTGCACTGTGGCTCCTCGTATTGGAGCAGACACCGCAAACTCCACTTCAGCATCACGCCGGCGCTGTCGTCGGCGAGTTCGTACGGCGACACTCCGAGGCCGCATGGTCACTGGTCAACCCAGCGGACGCGGACGGGCCTCTTTTTTCAGTGTTGCCGCTGCTGCTGGCGGAGCTGGGCAAGCAGGATCGTGAGCGGCGGTCGCGTGAGGCGCGAAGCGTACCTGCCGGCACGCGCCTGGAGCAGGCCTGGTTGCGTGCGCTGTCGTTTACATCGGACTTCAATGAGCCGGAGCTCGCGGTCCTGGCTCGCGGCCTCGAAGCGACGGATGCGGAGACTGTGTATCGCACAGCGGATGCGCTGCTGGCAGCAGGCAGCGCAGACCGCATGGCGGCCTTCCGCAGAGTCTTCGACGTGATCGCGCGTCGTCCCGCCGACAGCGAGCTTTGGGAGCTCGTCTTCCAGCAGTTCGTGAGCTGGGCCGAAATCGTGCTGCCGCCACAGTCCGGCAAGCCGACGGACGAGATGACTCAAGTCGCGGACAAGCTCCTGATCATTCTGCACACCTATGGCTCGCACCTGCGATGGGGGTTCCAGCGGCACACCCGTAAGCTGGGGAGCGCACTGGCCATCATCGCCGTGCTCTGCCCTCGACGGCTGCGGGAGTGGATGCAGCGGGAATGGGGCAAACCTGCAGCCGCGGGAGCCAGATGGAACGACGAGTCGCCGCTGAGCGTGGACCGGCTGCCGGAAATCACACGTTTGATCGCCGGCTCTCAGGCGGCTGCCCAGTGGATCGAGACCTTCCTTGACTGGATGCGACATGACGCGCAGCTCGGCAGCATCGGTGCGGCGGGACTGGCCGAGCTCTGCTCAACTGACGATATCCGGTTCAACGATCTGGCCGAAGCCATCGGCACGCATCCCACGGACGCGGCGCAGAAGGCGTTCGCAGAGTTCGTCAATCATCGGAAGAAACGCGAGCGCCCGGGCTCCGGGATCGGAACAGCTGATTGACTCAGGCTCGCGCGCGCCGCTAGAGTTGTAGCGACAACCTACGAAAGGAGAGGGGACCATGCCGCTCGACGTGATCGGCGCCGGACTGGGGCGCACGGGCACCACGTCCCTGAAGCTGGCGCTCGAGCGCCTGGGGTTCGCGCGCTGTCATCACATGACCGAGGTTTTCGTTCGCCCTGAGACGGCGGCAGCCTGGGAAGCGGCCGCCGAAGGCAAGGCTGTCGACTGGGAAGCCCTGCTGGCGGGATACCGGGCCGCAGTGGACTGGCCGGCGTGTCACTTCTACCGCGACCTTGCCCGCGTCTATCCCGACGCAAAGGTCATTCTGACCGTCCGCGATCCTGAGAGCTGGTTTCGCTCGACACAGGCCACGATCTTCGGATTCGAGCACGTTGGCGAAGTCGAAAAACGGCCCATGGGGGGATTCATGAAGAAGGCGATCCTGCCGACCTTCGACGGGCGGGTGAAGGATCGCGAGCATGCGATCGCCGTGTATGAGGGGCACAATGCCGAGGTGCGCCGGACCATCGCGCCCGAGCGGCTTCTGGTTTATGACGTTACCCAGGGCTGGGAGCCACTGTGCCGCTTCCTCGGCGTTCCGGTCCCTTCGGAGCCGTTCCCGCACGCGAATACGACGGAGGATTTCCGTCAGCGAAGAACGCTGCCCCGGCCCAGATGATGGCGCGGCACCTGACGTCGTAACACTGACGCAACAACCGACATCAAACGGACCACGGCTGTCCGGTGAGACCCCCACAATGACTGTGGAGTCCGTCACAATATCGATACCAAACTGTAGTGGCGGCCAGACATCGCTGTCATATTGACGGTGTTCGATAACCTGGGAGGGTCTCGTGCGTACTCTTGCCATGATGTTACTCGTCGCGCCGATAGTCGTCGGTTGCGCAACAGTTCCAACTCAGTCGGTCTCCAACCAGTCCATGGCTTCCTGGAAAGGGAAGACCGTTGCATTTACTTCCCGGCCGCGCCCATCCATGATCATGATGACTCCCGCAAAGGGGGCCTTCGGGCTCATCGGGGTCGCTGCCGGCGTCGCCGCGGGTAATGCGCTGGTCAAACAGGACAATATCCCCGATCCCGCGGCGGTCGTGGCTCATGATCTGCTGAAAATGGCCGAGCAGCAGTACGGAGTCGTTCCGGCCAGCCTGCCGCCTGCGGCGGTGGATACCCGGGACATCGCGGAGCTCGCGAAAGCAGCCCATGGCGCGGACCTCCTCTTCGACGTTGAATCCCTCGGCCAGGGGATCAACTACTACCCGACCAAGTGGGAGCACTATTGGCTCATGTCGGGCCTGATCCTGCGCGTCATCGACGTTCATACCGGTGCCGTCGTCGGCCAGGCCGTGTGTCACCAAAACAGCCACGACCAGCCCAATCCCCCGAGCAAGTCTCAGCTTCTGGACAACGGAGGGCAGGGACTCAAATCGATGATTGCCGCCCAGAGCGACGCCTGCCGGAACCTCTTCGCCGCTCAGGTTCTGAAGGTCAATTCATCGCAGACCGCTTCGGGCGCCCAGCCCGCCGTGGCCCAGACCGGCAACTAAGAAAAAGACAGATCGCGGCGGTCGGCCGGCGGCCGCCGCGACTCCCTGAGGCGGCACGCCTGCGACTCATTCTGCCGCCAGTCGCGCACTTGTCTTCCACGTAGAAAATGCCGCTCGAGGCTCGAGCTCCTGTGTAGCGCGCGGCCTCTGACGTGAGCACCGACCGGAGTCGGCTCACCGCGCTCGCGTGAACTGCGCACAGGGCGCACAATAATGCCAAGCGCCCGTCCCGGCGGTGCCCGCCGGCCTCTTGCGGCGGCACGGCTGCCAGCCACAGAAGATCGCCCGGCGACGGCAGACCCGATTGGAGTGCCAACTCTATGTCCAAGCCCGTGCCTGAATGGCGCGATGTCGATGCGAAGATCTTTCGCGAACGCATATTTCCGAGCAATCGGCCTGCCGTCTTACGCAGCTTGGTGGCTGCGTGGCCGGCAGTAGCCGACGGCCGGAAGTCACCGCAGGCGACGGTCAGCTATCTGTTGGGTCTTGACCAGGGCGGTCCGCTTCCGCTCCTGACGGCCCCCCCGGCCGTCCAGGGCCGCTTCTTCTATGGGAACGACATGCGGGGTCCCAATTTCGAGCGACGCACGGCGCCGCTCGCCGCAGGGCTTCACGCTCTGCTTGCACAGCTTGCCAATCCAGACCCACCGGCCATCTTCATGGAAGCCGCGCGGGTACCGGACTGCCTGCCGACCTTCACGAAATTTCACCGGCTGGAATTGCTGGATGCATCGATCGAGCCGCGAATCTGGATCGGGAATGCGGTCACGGTGCAAACTCATTACGACCTCTACAGCAATATTGCATGCGTGATCGCCGGAAGCCGGCGATTCACGTTATTTCCACCTGAGCAGTTGCCCAACTTATATCCTGGCCCGATGGATATCACACTGGCCGGTGTGCCGGTCAGCATGGTCAGACTCGAGGGCCCGGACTATATCCGCTACCCTCGATTTCGCACCGCACTGGAGCACGCCCAAGTGGTCGAGCTCGAGCCCGGCGATGCGCTGTTCATTCCGTATGGGTGGTGGCATCGCGTCGAGTCACTGGCTGCGCTCAACGTACTCGTGAACTACTGGTGGAACGATGCCGCGCCCACTCTGTCGCCCAAGGATAGCCTGCTGCACGCATTGTTTGCGCTTCGCGAGTTGCCGCCCGAACAGCGTGCCGTGTGGCGAAACCTGTTCGACTACTACGTATTTCAGACGAGCGGCGATCCCCTCGGCCACCTGCCGCCGGGAATCCGCGGTCTCATGGGTGAACGCGGGGAGCAAGCATTGCGCAACGTGCGAAAGCTTCTCATAGAGTCTCTCAGCGACTCCTGAAGGGCGCCGGCCTCCTGCGTGGCACTTGCCCTGCTCATCTTCTTCTGACGCCGCGATCGGACGCACAAGTCGCGTCAGATTTCAGCGTCCGATCTGACGCCAACACTGCACGTATCGGCCAAGTAGAAAATTCCGCCGCGCGGTTGTGACACCCAGGGAAGGTCGCCTATTATTTTCTGTCGTGTAAGAAATGGAGCACGGCGGTCATGACTTTTCACCAGCGCGATAATTTGCACCACACATATGCCGACTACCTAACCTGGCCAGACGGCGAGTCGGGTGAACTGATCGACGGCATTGCCTACATCAGGGAGCCTCCAGCCCCGTCCCGATCTCATCAGGAGCTGGCAGGAGAGCTGTATCATCAGCTCAGAGTGGCCCTCAAGGGCCAGCCCTACCGCGCCTACGTCGCGCCCTTCGATGTCCGCTTACCGAAGGCCGGAGAAGCCGACGACGATATCGACACAGTCGTACAGCCAGACGTGTTCGTCGTGTGCGACTCCGCCAAGCTCGATGAGCGCGGCATGCGCGGCGCTCCCGATTGGCTCGCGGAGGTCCTCTCGCCCTCGACTGCACGCCACGACCAGGTCGTCAAATTGCCGGTCTATGAGCGCGCCGGCGTTCTGGAAGTGTGGCTCGTCCATCCGACCGACCGCTTACTGACTATCTACCGGCTGGAAAACGGACGTTATGGACGACCCGACGTCCGTGGGTTGAAGGGTCGAACGCCAATCGGCGCCATCCCTGGGGTGAGCATCGACTGGGATTCACTGACCTAAGTTGTCGGCGCTCAGCGGATCCTGGTGCCGATTCGACTCCAGGTGGGGCCTCCCGTGCGGTGAACGTCCCAATCGAACCAGACGAGCTCGGCCTTCCCAAGGAGTTCCCGCTCGGTCACGAATCCCCAGAAGCGCCCGTCGTCGCTGTTGTCGCGGTTATCTCCGATCATCAGGTATTCTCCCGCAGGCACGACCGTGTCGAATAACCCGGGCGCCATCAGTGCTTGCGCCCCCGGCGGCGCGCCTTTGCCGCACACGTAGCCGCGCGCATCGCTCCGCTTGCATCCCGGGAGCGGATCTGCTGTGACTTGCAGCGGTATGGGGCAGAGCAGTGCCTGGTGGCTGTGAGTCCCCAGGAGCTCGGTTGCAAGCTGCATATTTTCATAGCAGCCATCGCTGTATGTGCCCACGATCCTGAAGGGTACGGCAGTCCCGTTGACGACAAGCCGATCGTTACGTACCGTCACGTGGTCACCGGGAAGGCCGACCACCCGCTTGATCCATACTTCAGAGGGCTTCATCGGTGGATGGAAAATCACGACATCGCCGCGCTTCGGTTCTCCTGTTTCGAGGATCTTGGCGTTCGTGATCGGGAGTCTGAGGCCGTAGGCGAACTTGTCCACGACGATGAAGTCGCCATCGCGCAAGGTCGGCATCATCGAGTCGGACGGTATGCGGAACGGCTCGAAGACGAACGTCCGCAGCAATAACACGGCGATCGCCACCGGAAAGAAGCTGCGAGCGTAGTCGACGGTGCGCGGCTCCGGGACGACTGTCTGATCCTTTCCAGCGCGACTCGCCACGGACCTGCGACGCGGGGCGAGCACGATCGCATCCGCTGCCCAGATCAACCCCGTGACCGCCGAGACGATTACGAGGACAATGCTGAAATCAAGCTGCTCGGCCATCAACCCCGAAAGCACGGCCGCTGCGATGAAGATCGGCAGCAGGCGATAAGCGAGCGCCAGGATGGGCGGATCCGCGGCCACTCTCGGCGCCACCGCCATCAGGCGCTTCGGCCTCAGCAGCCAGTCATCGACCAGACAGATGAGTCCCACCGGCACGGCGGGCCAGGACAGAACTCGGATGATTTGGGCTAACAGGCTGTCGTCCATTGGAATTTCCGCCCCCGGGCGCGCAAGAGGCCGTTTCGTAAGAGGATGAGCAAGCCGGTCGATCCGCGGAACAGAAGGTTGTGCCCGCAGCCCATGTAACCGCGCCACCGCCGAACCCGATGGCGGCGAAAGCCACGACGGATAGTCGTAGGAGTCGGGGCCTGCCGATTCCGGGACGCAGGCGAGGGTTTTGCCAGAGCATGCAGGCAATCGCGACCGCGGCCGCGGCGCATGTCACGAGAGCGGGCGAGCCGCTCATAAGACGCGGCGGCGCAGGGCAGCGCTGCCGATATTGTTCCGACAGCGTGAAGAACCAGACAAGCAGCGCGGATTGCGCGCTGAGCGTCAGGAAAACTTGAGCCGCACGGCGCGAAAGGAGCCGGTGTCCTTCGGATCGCGTGACGATGAGCAACGCGACGAGGGTTTCCCGCCAATACCAGGCCGGCGTGCGGCCCGTCTGATACTCCTCCATAAGATCGCCCAACAGTGACTCACTGCGCCGGCTGGTCACGAATCTGGTCAACAGCCAGGCCGCGAGTGTTGGCGGCTCTCGCATGCTCATGCAGGCTGTCCCTTCATGCCGGGCAAGCCGTCCCCGAGGCGCATCAGCATAGCGTGAGTTTCCCGCGCCTCCTTCATGCCCGCGGGTGTCGGGCGGAAGTAAGTGCGTGCCTTGCCGCCTCGCTCGACCAGCGGCTCCCCGAGGCTCGAGACCACGAATCCCTTGCGCTCCAGGCGCTCCAGTGCCGCATAGACGCTGGCCAGCGCCACTTGCCGCCCGCTGCTTGTGGCAATGTCTCGCGCGATCGATACGCCATACGCATCCCGCGAGGACGGTCTTGCGATGGCCAGCAACACCATCAGCTCGAGCTGGCCGAGATACTCTCGCTTTCCCATAATTTCCATATTATAGAAGTAATAGCCGGCGGACAAGTGCTAGACTGTGCCGAAGGCAAGCTCCTGCCGGAGTGAATGCCCGAGACAGTTGAGGCAGTCATGAGATATCACTTGATCAGCGCTGCGCTGCTCGCCGCGGCCGTCGTCCTCGAGGTTGGTGGATCTACCGGCGTAATCGTGATGCTGGCCGGCGGCGTTGCTTGCGAAATCTGGTTTTGGTCTCGAATCGTCCGACACCGAAAGTGAGGGCAGAGGGATGGGTACCGCAAGTGCAAACTTGGGCGTTCTATTCATTGCCGGCTTTGGCCCGATCGTTCGCGATACGGCCAAGAGCCGGAAGCTCTACGGCGACATCATGAGAATAGAGTTCAAGGAGGAAAGCGGCGGCTATTTGCATACCGAGGCTTTGGAAGGCGCCAAAACCTTCGCGCTCTGGCCGCTTTCGCAGGCTGCGCAGTCTTGCTTCGGCAAGAATTCGTGGCCTGACAATGTTCCGGTTCCACAGGCCTGGCTGGAGTTTGACGTCGCCAGCGTGGAGAAAGCCACGGCGGAGCTCGAGTCGAGGGGCTACAGGATGCTCATAAAGAACAAAAAGGAGCCCTGGGGCCAGGTCGTCAGCCGATTTCTCTCGCCGGAAGGATTGCTGGTCGGTGTTACCTTTACGCCAATGATGCGCGACAGCAAGGAAGAAGCTTCGTAAGTAGAAAGGTAAGCAGCGCCGGCCACGGCAGCGACGATCTGCGCCCCCATCGCTCGAGAGAGGATGCCGGGCCGTCGGCGCTCAACTCTTGGGCGTAAAGTTCATGCACCAGCCCTTCGGGCTGATGCTTCCCTGCACGATTTTGCACGTGCCGCTGGCCGACGAATCCTTCCCGGGAATGAACTGCATGCAGCCATCGCATTCCTGCGAGCCATGCGGCTTCTCCTGGTACTTCGCCATCGCCTTGGATTCCGTACCGCTCTGCGCAGCCGCCTTCGTGTTCAACATCAGTCTGCCGAAAGCCGCTCCGCCGGCGATCACCGCGCCCTGACGAAACAGACGCCGCCGGGAGGGATCGAATGTATTGCGGGTCATTTGGGAATCTCAATTGGCGGGGTTCGAGACCCAGCAAACGTCGTGCCAACTACTTCCCTGACACCGCGTTAGCGGCACAAGCACTGAATATGGCCCCGCCCGTTTCGGGCCCTATTGTGCGAATGCCTTCTCGAAGAACTTGATGATCCGCTGACGGCCGTCGAATCCATGCCAAGGCTCGGGGCTGGGCTCGCCGAAGATGCCCATGGCCAGCGGCCCATGGTCCTCGCGCGGATATTCGACCAGATCGACGGGGACGCCCATCTGGCGCAGGGCGCGGAACATTTCCTCACTCTGCCCGAGAGGATCGACGCGGTCCGCTTCGCCCTGCAGCAACAGCAGCGGGGTTTTGGCGTGGGCAGCGTAGGCGAGGGCGCTTTGCTTCCAGGCGTCGGCTGCGTGCTCCCAGGGGAATCCACCGTAGAACCAGCGGTCGTACCAGGAGCCGTTTTCGGTGCCATATTCGCTTTCCTGGTCGATCACGGGCGCCCCGCCGACGATGGCCTTGAAGCGCGTGGTCTTGCCTTCCATGAAGCCGGCCATCTCGCCGCCGTAGCTGTAGCCGATGAGTGCCATCCTGTTGGGATCGAGCGGATACTTCGCGAGAACGGCATCGACGCCGGCGAGGATGTCCTTGAGGTCCCCCCCGCCCATGTCGTAGCGGTTCGCAGCGGCGAACCTGGCTCCGTAGCCAGTGCTGCCGCGGGGATTGGTGCAGAGCACCGCCCAACCGTGACCGAGGAGGAATTCAGTGAATGGATTCCAGCGATCGATGAATGCGCCTGTGGGTCCACCGTGGACATTCACGATGAGCGGCACTTTGCGATCCGAGCTGGCCTGCGGGGGCAGATAGAGCAGCCCCTGAATGGTCAGATTGCCATCCTTCCAGGCGACCAGATGAGAGTGGACGGATGTCCACGCGGCCGGCTCGATGGCCGGCGTCGAGAGCGCTCGGGCCGGCTGGCCGAGAGACGCAGAGTAGTAGAGCGTGGACGGCTGCGTGCTGGAAGAGCCGATCCAGACCCAGCCCGTGTGGCGGTCATTGGTGCTGAGCTGCAACACGGTGGCGACGTCGAAGTGCAGGGGCACGGGGTGGCCGTGGCCGAAGCGCAGAACGGTGGTATCGACGCCGATCTGAGCCGGCTGGAGGATGCTGTCGCCGTCGGTGATCGGTTCGCCGCGGCCGACGCTGCCGTCGAACCCGGCGCTGAGGTCGCGCACCGATTGATCTGAAAGAGTGTACTGGTACAGGTCGGAGTAGCCGGGAGGCGTATCGGCCTGCGCTTGGGCGAGGAAGTCGATGCGGGAGGCGTCGGGTGACCAGGTGGCCGTCTCGATCGTTTTAGGAATGCCCTCGAGCTGCTTGGCATGGGCGGGGTCGGAGGCGGTGACGATCCAGGCGGTGCGATCCGGGCCGATATCGCTAAGGTCGTTCATACCTTTGGCAATAGCAAGGAGGCGGTCTCCCTGACGCGTCCAGAAGACGCCGTCCACATCCGGCGGAACGCTGGTGGGGGTGAGCTTGCCGGTCTTCGGATCGAGGAGGTACAGGCGGGTGCCATGAGGATTGTGATCCACCCAGACGCCATCGGCCTTTTCCGTCTGCTCCTTCTTCTCACCGGGCGTCTGTGGGTCACGAATGAGAATGGCGATGGAGCGGCCGTCAGGCGCGATGGAGAAGCCGCTGACGTTGCACTCGACAGGTTGGGGGCTAGGTGGTGCCGCTCCAGCCTTGACGGGAGGAAGGGCGCCCGGCTCGGTCGATTCATCGACAGGTGGAAGGATCTTGATGTCGAAGGGATGAGCTTCGCCGCCGTTCATGGGCAGCTCATAAACCTGTGTGTATCGGCCCCGCTGAGCGAGAAAGAGGATGGCACGGCCGTCGGGCATCCACGCGCCGCTGGACTCGCCCTGCTTCTGGCCGGGTACGGAGTAGGTGAGCTGGCGTGCGGTGTTGGCCTGCAGATCGACGAGCCACAGATGACCACGGCCGCCGTCGGCGGTGGCATCGGAAACCTCGAGGAGGACGCTGCGCCCGTCAGGCGAGAGATGCGGGTCGGAGATGGCGCGCACGTGGCGCAGGTCTTCATTGGAGGGGAAATGGCCCTGAGCCGCTGATATTACCGGCATCCGGGCGAGGCATAGGGCAACCAGCAGGGTGGGGATCGGGCGCATGGTGGAGAGTATACGTGACTTGGGTGCCGAACCCCATGCGGCCGCCTTTTCGCATATGATGCGGGCCATGCCAAGACAAAATGTTGGATTGCTGTTGTCCTTCCTGGCGGTTGCAACCATCGCACCAGTGATGGCGCAGACTGCCATGGCCCCGCATCCGATGACGCTGAACGATGTATTTGGTGTCAAGGATGTGGGTAACCCCGAGGTATCACCGGACGGAAAGTGGGTTCTGTATACCGTCTCGGCAATGGATCTGAAGAAGGACCATCACACCACGGACCTGTGGATGGTGAGCTGGGATGGGACGCAGGATATCCAACTCACATATGACTATGACGAACCGGTGAGCTCTCCCGAGTGGAGCCCGGACGGGAAGTACATCTCCTTTTTATCGGACCGGGCGGGAAAGGTTGAGGGCACGCAGGTCTGGGTGCTCAGCCGGCAGGGCGGGGAGGCCCGGCAGCTTACCGACATGTCGAAAAAGCAAGGCGAGATCAAAGCGTATCAGTGGTCTCCGGACGGGCAGCGGCTGCTGCTGACGGTACACACGGGCGGGACAGTGAGCGCGAACGCGTTCAACGATGCGAAGGAGAAGAAGTACGTTGCGCCCATCGTGATCACCCGCTATCTCTTCAAGCAGGACATTGTCGGGTACCTGACGGCGAAATCGCACACGTTCCTGTTTCTGTATGACCTTGCGACAGGCAAGCTGAGCAAGCTGACGACCGGCGAGCAGTACGATGAGAGCGCTGGCATGTGGTCGCCGGATGGCAGGCAGATTGCGTTCATCAGTAATCACACGGCGGAAGAGGAGCGGAACATCACCACGAGTGTATTCGTGGTGGCGGCGAAGGCGGGATCGGAACCCCGCCAGCTGACGCACTACGCGGGTGCGGATGTGGGGCCGCCGCAGTGGAGCCCCGATGGCAGGGAGCTCGCATTCCTGCGCGGCGGGGATGTGAAGTATTGGCAGTACCAGGAGAACCGGCTGGCTGTCGTCGCGGCTGACGGCAGCGGGCATACGAAAGTGGTGACGGCGGACTTCGACCGACCAATCAGTGATCCGCGGTGGACTTCGGACGGCAAGCACGTCGTCGCTCTGGTAACGGATGACCGGAACCAGTATCCGGCGGACATAGACCTGGCCACCGATGCGGTCACGCGGCTCGGAGACAGCGAAGGCGTTTCGGGGAGTCCGTCCGCAAAAGCAGGACACGAGGCGCTGGTATGGACCACCGACGATACCCCGAGCGAAGTGTTTGCTCTGAGCGATGGGCACCTGAGGCAGCTGAGCCGCCAGAACGCGAAGCTGCTGAGCCAGCTGCGACTGGCCAGCACTCAGAATGTGGATTGCAGGAGCCGAGACGGCACTCGCGTGGGCGGGCTCATTACGCTTCCGGATGGGCCCGGCGCGGCGAAGCCGTATCCGATGCTCCTGTGGATTCACGGCGGCCCGCAGGGACAGGACGCGCATGCGTTTTCGGCGATGCGGCAGTTGTTTGCGGGACGCGGCTATGCAGTGCTCAATGTGAATTACCGCGGCAGCGACGGCCGCGGGATGGCGTATCAGAAGGCGATCTGGGCGGACTGGGGCGTGAAGGAGGTGCAGGACGTCGAAGCCTGCGTGAACACGGTCATTCAAAAGGGCCTCGTCGATCCCAAGCGCATGGGCGTGGGTGGCTGGAGCTACGGAGGCATCACGACGGACTTCATGATCGCGAGCACCAACGAGTTCAAGGCGGCCAGCGCCGGCGCGGGCATGGGCGATCCGCTGGAGCTCTATGGCGTGGATGAGTACGTGAACCAGTACAACTTTGAGCTGGGCCCGCCGTGGAAGAACCTTCAGAGGTACCTCAAAATCGCTTACCCGCTCCTGCACGCGGATCGAATTCACACGCCGACGCTCTTCATGGGCGGCACGAGCGACTTCAACGTGCCGCTGGTGGGCGGCGAGCAGATGTACGAAGCGTTACAGACGCTGCATGTACCTTCGGCGCTCATTGTGTTTCCGCAGGAGTTCCATGGTTTCACCCGGCCGACCTATATTCGGGATCGTTACCAGTACTGGTTCAACTGGTATGACCAATGGGTGCTGGGCAAGAACGTGAAGCTTACGTATCTACCGTGGGCGGAGAAGAAGACGTCCGGTAGTGGCCGCGGAAAACCGACGCTGTAATCGGACGCGGAACACGCGCGAGATTCCACCGTCTATTCGGACTCAACCCCGCAGGTATTACACACTAGTAAAATTCCGCCCGTATGGTTGAGACACATAGGGAAAGCGCCTATCATTCCTGATGTTTGATAGAACGGAGTCTTGGCGTCGTGACGCTGCACCAGCGCGATACACTTCACCATACTTATGCCGAGTACCTCACATGGCCTGACGGTGAGTGTGGTGAGCTGATCAATGGCATCGCCTACATCAGAGAGCCGCCGGCTCCGTTGCGGTGTCATCAGGAATTGGTAGGAGCGCTGTATCTTCAGGTCGGACTGGCCCTCGAAGGCAGACGGTGCCGTGCCTATGTCGCTCCATTCGATGTCCGCTTACCGAAGGCCGGGGAAGCCGACGATCATGTCGATACGGTGGTGCAACCGGACGTTCTGATCGTATGCAATCCGACGAAGCTTGACGAGCGCGGTATGCGCGGCGCTCCCGACTGGATCGCGGAGGTTCTCTCGCCCTCGACCGCCAACCACGACCAGGTTGTCAAATTACCGGTCTACGAGCGCGCCGGAGTCCAGGAAGTGTGGCTCGTACATCCCACCAATCGGACGGTGACGATCCATCGGCTCGAAGGTGGTCGTTACGGGATACCCATTGTCCTCGAGCTGAAGGGCCGAACAGCGATCCGGGCGGTCCCTGGTGTAAGCATCGACTGGGACCGCTTTCTGGCAATGCCGTAAGGTCTCGCTCAGCTTCGCGATCTTTGGTCTCTTTTTTTCGGAGTCCGCGACATCTCCGAATGGCTCTATTCCAGCGCGCTGCATGCTTGGGCTCAAGTACCCGGACTCCCGGCCCCTTTTTTTTGAAATAATCCACGACGGTCACAGAGGGCGTTCGTGCTCCCTGTATGCTTGGAAAATCGTATATCTCAGAAACGATGGAAATGGAGACTCCGGACGACCTTCTGCAACCGACCCTCGGACATGGCGGCAGTCGGGCGGCATCGATCTACTCTGCGCAAACAGGATATATCGTATCCTTCCTGGGCGGCCCATTGGCTGGCGCCACGATCGCACTCGCGAATGCGTACCGGCTCAAGCGCCTGGGGCGCGACTGGCCTCTCGGCCTGCTGGCCATAGCGGCGACAGTCGGCCCGATGTGGTGGTGGTTCCGCGGTGGCGCGCAATGGGTCGCCGCTCACGCAGGCAGCGATTCCCGGGAAGTCGCATTTCGTGCACTCGGACTGGGATTCTTCGCTCTGGTGTACGGTTGGCATCGGCAGTACTACCGTAACATGACGTTCTTTGGCCTTACTCCGCCTTCGGGCTGGATCATCGGCATCGCAGCAGTGGTCGCCAGCATTGCGGTGGATGTCGGGCTTGCAGCGGTGCTGTCGTGAGCGGCGACTCGAGTGGATCACGCGAGCTTGCGGCGATCGAGCATGAGGCGCGCGCGCTCGTCGAGCGCCGCCGTTACTCACAAGCTCAGATCGCCCTGAGTCGCGGTCTCAAGGACTTTCCGGAGAGTATCGAGCTGCAATACCTCGCGGCATTCATCGACTATGCCTCCGAGCGGCCGGAGCAGGCGATGCAGGGCGTCAGGACTCTGCTGTCGCAAGCACCACAGCACTACGGCGCTCGTACCTTGCATGCGCATCTCCTGGAAGGCGCCAAGGAGCTACCCGAGGCGGAGCGCGTCTGGATCGATCTCCTGCGAGAGTACCCGCAGCGCGCTGATTGCTTTGCGGGCTACGGTGAGTTGATGCTGAAGACATTGAATCTGGAAAAGGCACGGCGCCTTGCGGAGGAAGGCTTACGTCAGTCCCCGGATCATGCCGGCTGTCTCTACCTGGCGGCAATGATCGATTTGATCCGCAACCGAAGCGGCGCCGAGAGTCAGCATCTTCAACGCATGCTCCGCGAGCATCCCGAGCACGCTCGATCTGCGCTTGCGCTGGTCATTGCGCTCGCAGCCAAGGGAAACGACCGCGGCGCGCTTCGGATTGCCCAGGAGCTGTTGCGGAACCAGCCGGATTCGCAGCATCTGTTGACGCTCGTTCGCAATCTCAAGGCTCGGACGCACTGGACCATGCTGCCGCTGTATCCAATGAGGCGGTGGGGGTGGACGGCAGCCATTGCAATCACCTTGCTGGCAATCGTCGGCCTCAGCGTGGGGGAACGCGTGTTGCCAGCGCCTGTATTGGACGCACTGACATGGATCTGGTTGGGATATGTTATTTACAGCTGGGTATGGCCCAGGCTCCTCCGCCGTTACCTTTGAGCAAGAACCACGCTACCCGATAGGAACCATGAGCGAATCGCGCGAAGACCTTGAACACGCCCTGCTGGGCGACCCCTTCAATGCCGAGGTGCGCGGCCGGTACGCGGAATGTCTGCTCGCCGCGGCCCAGCATGCAGCCGCTCTGGCGCAGTACGAGATCCTGATACGTCAGTCGCCCGAGGCAGCTCCCCCGCACGTCGGTGCCGCACGCGCGCTGCTGCTGCTCGGACGATCTGCCGAGGCCGCCAAACGTTACGCCAGTGCGCGCCAGCTACAGGGCTTCGTCCCACACGACGAGCTCGAGGCGCACCTGGCCGCCACCGCACGCACTCATGCGCCAAAGTTGGCAGTCCTTGACGGCGGCCGTGGCGACAACGTGGTGATGCTCGCTGCGCCTTCCCAGGAGCGTACCCGGTTCGATGACGTTGCCGGCCTCGAAGATCTCAAGCGCACGATCCGGCTTCAGATCATCGAGCCGTTTCTGAAGCCGGGGTTATTCGCGAAATTCAAGAAGCGTGCCGGCGGCGGCGTGCTGCTGTATGGGCCACCCGGCTGCGGCAAGACCATGATCGCGCGAGCGGTTGCCACCGAATGCCGTGCCGAGTTCGTGTCGGTTGGCATATCGGACGTCCTGAACCTTTACATTGGAGAAAGCGAGCGCAACCTGGCAGCGCTGTTCGAGAAGGCACGACACAGCCGTCCCTGCGTTCTGTTCTTCGACGAAATCGATGCCCTGGGCTTTGCGCGCTCGAAGGCACATTCCGAACATACCCGTCAGATCGTGAACGAATTTCTCGCCCAACTGGATGGATTCGGGACCGACAATCATGAGGTGCTCATTCTGGCGGCGACCAATATGCCCTGGGATGTCGATTCGGCCCTGAAGCGTCCCGGTCGATTCAGCCGCCAGGTCTTCGTGCCACCACCGGATGAAGTGGCGCGCGCCCAAATCGTCGAGCTCAAACTGACAGGCGTGCCGCACGAAGCCATCGATTCGCGAGCAATTGCCGCGGTCACGCCACACTTCTCGGGCGCGGACATCGAGGGGCTCGTTGAGCTCGCGAAGGATTACGTACTCGAGGAGCATCTCACTCGGAATGCCGAGCGTGGTGTCCAGCAACAGGATCTGCTGAAAGCTGCGCAATCCGTGAATGCCTCGACTCTGGATTGGCTCAAGACTGCGCGGAACCTGGTGAAGTACGCGGGTGCCGACGATGCCTATAGCGAAGTAGGGCGATATCTGAAGACGCACAAGCTCGTCTAGCTGTCGGCACAACAAAATTCCGGTGACGCCGCCCTTGGCCGGTCAGATGCTTGCACGACGGCTTAATGTAACTTCTATGATAATATAGTAACTTATTGATATAATATGGCGTGATCGCCACTTACCTGGGCGGAATGCCCAGGTGTCGCCGGGTGGGATGATAATGCGACCTAGGGGGGGCGCATCAATGAAAAACGTAATTACCCGCAGCCTGTCATTTCTGGTTCTGGCGCTCCCGCTGATCGCGGCGGCCGCGCCTGCTCGCAGCCACTATCTTTTCGTATGGGCGATGGAAGCCAAGCATCCGCAAGCTTCCACGCTGTCGCTGATGTCGGCCGATCCCGCCTCGCGGCGCAGAGTGCAAGGATTAGGCAAGGACTTCCTCGCTGTCTTCGACATCCGCCCGGGCCCGTCGTTCGGCAAACTCGTCGCGACGCTCGCCGTGGGAGAGGCCGCAATGGCCCATCACACGAACTATGCGGAACCTCCGGACAATGTCCTCTACGCAAACGACTGGGCCGCGAATCGCACCTACGTTTTCGACTTGCGCGATCCCCGGCGTCCGCGACTCCTGCGGCAATTCGGCAGCGTCGGCGCCTATGGCTATCCACATTCCTTTGTCTATCTGTCCAACGGCAACACGCTGGCGACATTTCAGTATTCCGGCGGATTCAACCACGCCGCGGGCGGGTTGGTAGAGTTCAATACGCAGGGTCACGTAGTGAACACTGCGTCGGCGGCCGCGTCCGGATACCCAGATATTCGCCCATACAGTATGGCCGTCGTTGAAAAGCTCAACCGCGTCGTGACCGGCAGCGCGGACATGATGGGTGCGCAGTCCAGCCATGTGGCGCAGGTGTGGCGGCTGCCCGATCTGAAGCTGATCAAGACCATGCGGTTACCGCCGCAAGCTGACTGGTACAACGACACCGCGGGCGATTCGTCGGAGCCTCGCGTGCTGGCAGACGGCAAAACGGTCGTGGTTCCGACGTTCAATTGCGGTCTCTACCTGGTGCATAACCTGGCCGGCGACCACCCGACGTTGGAGCATATCTATGATTTCGGCTACCGCGTGTGTGAGGTACCCGTAGTCGCCGGTCCTTATCTGGTTGAAGCCATGGAAAGCGGGCACGCGATCGTGAGTCTCGATCTACACGATCCGGAACATCCGCACGAAGTCGGTCGCGTTCTTCTGCCGCCGAATGAATATCCACATTGGCTCGCGCTCGAACCGGGCGGCGATCGCCTGGCCATCACTGGCCCCGGCGCGCTGGCAACTCGAGTCCGGTTTGCGACGATCAATCTCCACACGGGTAACCTGACACTCGACCCGTCGACGATCGACCTCACGCGCGCTTGGCCGGACGGCTGGCAGGGAGGCGCGATTCCGCATGGCGCCGTTTTTAGCAATCCCTGAGTTGGCAGGAAGCCCAAGATTCCGCATGAGCTTCCTCGAAGGGTCGGAATCGGTGTAACGCCGGTCAATATGGCGGGCGTGCTGGAGGCGCCCATATCCTTGCCCTGAAAACCGAAAATGACAGCAATTGCTGGTTTGCTGTGGTCGCGAGAGCGGCCCTGCGCGTAGTCGTCACCCACAACGCTCGGCGGCAATGCCGATATCTCCGTTCCGTCTAGATGAAGCTCCAGATCAATCCCACCGTGACGAGATCCGCTCTGCGGAACTCGCTGATTTTCAACTTGTCCCACTCGAGTCGAAAATTGAGGTTCCCGCGCCCATTGGTCGTGCCACCGACACCGTAGGCGGCGCTCAATCCCTTGCGATGAAATCGGATCGGCATGGCAACCGCCGTGTCACAAGTGCAACGTCCGTAGCTGTGCCAATACAGAGCGCCGAGGCGACCGTAGAGGTTGATATAGGGCGTGGGCAGGTACACCAATGCGGAGAGCATGTACCCTTCCGTTTGAGTGTAATTCTTGCCGGCCGATGCTTGTCCCAAACGCAGGTACGCGAGCTCACCGGACCAGACCGGCATTGGGCGGTAGCCACCGACGAGCTCGAAACTGAAGGGGCGGCCCTGCGTGAGGATGCTGGTCGAATGCGCGAGCTCCCCCGCATCGATGTCGAGATTCGACTTACCAAGGGCGACACCTGCGTAGCCGCCTGTGTTCGCATCCGTGTCGAAGAATGCATGATGCGGCACTTCCTCGCCCGATGTCTCCTGGGCCAGTGCCGGCGACGCGAGGACCAGGCAGACGATCACGGCGGTCGATAGACCAGCGGATCGCAGTGCTGATCGCACGGCGGATTGCGCGTATCTCATGGATGAGCTCTGCAGGAGATGCGAAGTAAGTCGCAGTATAGAGGAGCCGGAGCGGTATGTCAGCTCGAGGGTTGCGCTAGTGAGTGGGGCGGCCGCACGCAACACGCGGCTTACGAACTAATAGTCCGTAACATCCCTCCGTGGATGATCGTGATGGAAGAGCGAGAATCGCGCACAGGTGCATCGGCTGGCGCCTGGCGCCGCAAGCGCTGCCGGATAATAGTGTTGACCAATACTCTGCCCCCTGTCTTGGCAGATTCAATTCATAGGGAAAAGTGGTTACCTTTCATGGGGAAAGGTGGTTACCTCGTCCAAACGCGCGCAACGGGCTAACGCTCTTCAGGGCGGACTATACGGCCTGCTCGACTCTTAATGAGGATCGGTACAGATCAACGTCAGTCTCGCCGACAGCCGTACCGATCTATTTACTGAACTCGGACTACACCATTCAGGACCAGGGTCTGGTGAATCCGACTGAAGGTAACATGGCGAAGGGTTCCTCGATCCGGTGGCCGCGTTGGGCGCAATACGCGTGACCCAGACGACGTTCTTGGATGGTAATGAAGTTGACGTCACAATAAGCTCCAGCTCTGGCGTGGTGCTGAATGAGCCCGTGGTCCTTGGCGCGATGACCGCGCCTGGAACGCCTCAAACATCGGACTGGCTTTGCGAAGCCAGACTGACGGACGCGTGTACCCACGACATCGGCGTGCAACCGCTGCCAGCGGGCCAATATCAGGTCACTCTGGCGGTTCCCGCCGGCAGTTCGAACGATTTTGCCGGTCAGATTACGGTCACCGTGCCCGGACTCACGATAGTCAATTCCTTAACCACCACCGGTACGGTGAGCTCGGATCATAAGACCGCCTCATTTGCTCTGGCAGGTGCGAATGGAGCCCAGCGCTTTGCAATTTTCACCCTGCAACAAGACGCGTTTTAGCGCAGCGTTGCGCTGCCCTTGACCATAGAAGGTGTCGATCAAATGTTGACTTTCTCTTCCTGCAGGTCCTGTGTGGCGGCCAGGCATTGATTGCGCTGTCGTGAACACGGGAAGGATGAGGTTTGGGTGCGACAAATTCTCGAGCGTCCATGGAATCCTCGCCGACGCCTCGAATCCTTTAAAGCCCAGCGCGCTATCGATCACACGCTGCGGCCTCCCGTCTCTTCTGAAGCAATACGCAGCCCTCCGGCGAGCAGTCGGACGAGGTCGCTCTGGCGCTTGACACGAGTCTTGGCGTAAATGTGCCTCAGATGGGTCTTCAGGGTGTTGTAACTGATGTGGAGCTCGCGGCAAACCTGCTTGCCTGGGAGACCTCGCGCTATGGTCAGGGCCACCTTTGCCTCAGTGGTGGTAAGACCGTGCTGTCGCGCCAGGGCCAAATCCTCACTCGCGACGACGCCGTGCCGGTCGGTAACGAAGACGGCTGCGACAGCGGGTTTTCTCACAAGCCAGTCATCCTCTCGGGAGGGCAGCGGAGAAATGAGGACATCGAGAGTTCCTCGGCCGTACGGTCTCGGGATCCGCAGACCCCCACCGGGCTTACGAGCCTGGCCGGCGGAAGTGTGAGCCGCGCCGGCGATCCGGGCGCAAAGACAGGCCGTGTCATCCGGCAGCAGCGCTTTCAGCTGCCCAGCTGTGACGATGAGTCCGTCCGAGGTCCGGATCAGCCGTTCGGCGGCGGCGTTCATGAAAAGAACCGTGCCATCGTGCGCGACCAGCAGCGCGGGGGTCGATAGCCCATGGAGGACCGCTTCGAGGGCTTGCCCATGCGCACGACTGTCAGCCAACTGCTGCTGCATCCTGAATCCCCGCTGCAGGTGCGGCAGCAGCTCCCTCACGAGCGCGAGGTCCTCTTGCGTATATTCCGGACGGCCGACTCCGCTGAATGTTCCGATGTTCACGGTCATGGTCCCGTGCTGCAGAATCGTCGCTCCGATGCCTCGCGTCCAGCCGAGCGGCCTGCAAAAATCCGCGTACCACTCGCTGCGAAGGAACTCCTGACGCGAGCACACCTGCTCGCTCGTGCGAATGCTTCCCGGGCGCAACAACGGTCTTGCGCCTTGTATCCACACATTTCGATGGACGTAATATTCCTTGTATGCGCGGCGCTGCGTGTCGTCGAGCCCGAGAGAAATCTCGATGGACCCCTCACGATCCTTCGTGTCGGCGAGGTATAGGCTCGGATGAGTGCAGTCGAGCGCACTCGCGAACGAGGCCAGGAAAGTGACCCATCCGGCGCCATGGACTGCCGCCTTGTAAATGCCTTGAATCAGGGATTCAAGGAGCGCCTCGCCGTACATGAGACCCGCTCGTGAGCATATTCGTTGTGTCGAGGCACTTCTCGTCGCGCGAGTGTTCCGAAGGAGCAGCTTCGGACTTGAATTCGCGTACCGAGGGCCTCTTATGCGCGTCGATTGTTGCTAGGCCAGGGGAGACCCTGCACCACCCATTTGGGTGATGAAATCCGGTCGTGGTCCTGGGCACCCCGCCAGCCGGAGCTTCTCAGGGAGAGCGCGGCTCAAGGAGAGAGGGCGGGGTAGGGGGCCGGTGACCGTTGCCGGGAACGCAGCCAGTCCGGTACGATGGGGCCATAACGAGAAGCAACCTGATCGACTCCCAGTCGACAGGGTCGGGGTCTATGCACTGCTGTCGCGGCTTCCATCAGCGGACGGGGCACCTCGAAGGCCCTCCCGTATTTTTGGCTGATAATCCACGCGGTGATTTCTCCACGCCCGCGACCAGTGTGGATGGCGTCCGATTTCGTCTCGTGCGACCCGGAGACCCATAGTGTCGGTGCGTATTACAGAGGAGACGCTGCATGCCCTGATTAACCTGATCTATGAGGCTGCCTGCGATCCGACGCTGTGGCCCGAATTCCTTTCCGCGTTCGCCTGCGCAGTCGAGGGGCGGGGCACGCTGATTTACAGCCACAACTTCGACACTATGGACGCGAGCACGGGGGCTGCCGGCGGATTTCCTAATGCCGTAGTCGGCTTTGATCCCGAATACCTTCGAAGCCTCGAGGCACATTACAATCATGTAAACGTCTGGGCCCAAAACGAAACTATGCTCGAGCCCGGCCGCCCCGTGACGGGATCGATGCTGTTTCCTGATAGGGAGCTGCCGACGACCGAATTCTACAGTGACTGGCTCCGCCCCCAGGATTACTTTCATGCCATCGGCGGCATCGTGGTCCGAGACGGCCCGTGGGCAATGAAATTCAGTTCGGTGCGAAGCCGTTGTGCAGGCGACTTCAGTTCCGAGGAGATGCGGCTCTATCAGGCGCTTCTTCCGCACCTTGCCCGCGCGGCGCACATCCAGCGCCGATTTGCGTTTCTACAGGGCCTGTCGACGTCATCTCTCGCGGTGCTCGACACACTCCCCGCGGCGGTCATGCTCCTGGATCAGTCCACTCGCACGTTGCACAGCAATGCGGCTGCCGAAGCTGAGCTGCGGCGGGCAGACCCCTTCCGGCTCGGCCCTTCAGGGAAAATACGCATCATGGGTGCTACATGGGCGCAGGCTGCCGTACGCACCGCGATTGTAGCCGCCGTCGATCCAGCCCTCGGCGTGAACGGGGGACTTCCCACCGTCGTCCAGGTCTCCCGGCGCAACGGCGAGAAACTATCCGTGCAGGCCTTGCCCCTGCCGCACCGCCGCGGTGAGAGGCTCGGCACAAGGATTGGCCAGCGACTTGCGGCCTGCGCCCTTGTGATTCACGGAGTCGCCTCGCGCGTCCCGACGCTCGGTCTGCAACTCTTGCGTCACGTGTACGGGCTCACCCCTGCCGAGGTTCAAGTGGCGCTCGCGATCGCGGAGGGCGAGACCATCAAGAGCTACGCCGAGCGGCGCCGCATCTCGGTGAACACGGTCTCAAGTCAGCTCAAGCGCGCCTTCGAGAAGACGGGGCTCAGACGCCAGAGCGAACTCGTCAGGTGGTTGCTCCTCTCCGGTGCCGCGCTTCAGCCGGGCTCAAGGTAGCCTGGATGCCGGGGGATCCGCGTGCGCGCTCGTATCACAGATGCAGTATTTCTGGAACTCGTCGGCCACATTTACGATGCGGTGTGCGATCCGTCGCGCTGTCCTGAATTTCTGCGTGCATTCGCTACCGCCGTCGATGGACGAGGCACACTGATCTTCTCCCACAACATGGACACCATGGAGGGGAACATGGCATCTGATGCTACGTCGCTCAATGCTGCTGTCAACTTCGATCCGGAGTTCTTGAAATCCTACGACGAGTACTATAGTCGGCTCAACGTATGGGGTATGAATGAGCCCCAACTCAAGACCGGGAGGGCCGTAACGGGATCGATGCTCTTCCCCGTTCGCGATCTCCCAAAAACGGAGTTCTATAACGACTGGCTCCGGCCACAAGACTTCTTCCATGTGCTCGGTGGGGTTGTCGTCCGAGACGGCCCCTGGGCGACGCATTTCAGCTCAGGGCACAGCCGCCGGGCGGGTGACTTCAGTCCAGAGCAGGTGCGGCTCTATCAGGAGCTCGTGCCGCACCTCGCGCGCGCCGTACAGACCCAGCGGCGATTCGGGTTTTTGCAGGGCTTATCGGAATCATCCTTCGCAGTGCTCGACACGGTACCCGCTGCTGTCATCGTGCTGAACGCCGCCAGTCGAGTGCTGCACAGCAATGCCAATGGGGAAGCCGAGCTGCGTCGCGGAGACCCATTCCGACTCGGCCCGTCCGGTGCAATACGCATCCGAGGTCGGCTGCCTGCGCAGACGTCCCTTCGTAGGATCATAGCAGCTGCGCTCGAACCGATTCGCGGCGTCCACGAAGGGGTCCCCGGGATCATGCAGATTGCTCGGCGTAGCGGCGAACTTCTTTCGGTGCAGGCCGTTCCGCTGCCGCGACGCGATCGCTCCTTGTCTGCGATCATGATCGGCCCACAGCCTGCCGCGTGCGCCCTTGTGATTCAGGGAAGTGCCTCCGACCTCCCGAGCATCGGTCCGCAGCTCTTGCGGCATGCGTACGGCCTCACCGCCGCCGAGGTCCAAATTGCCAGTGCCATTGCGGAGGGGCAGACGGTCAAAGAATATGCGGAGCATCGGCGAATATCGCGCAATACGGCTGCGAGCCAGCTCAAGCGGGTCTTCGGCAAGACAGGGCTGAAACGTCAGAGCGAACTGGTCAGATGGCTTCTCCTGTGCGGCGCCAGTCGGAAGTCCGGAGCGGCTCGCTCATGAAATCGCGAGGCAGGTCCCTGGGTAACCTGTCCGGATGCATTGCGAATCCAGACGCGGCAGGACATCACCCGCTGGGGTGATATCGGAACCATCAGTTACCCGGAAAGATACGCCGGCCGCGCTCAACGTGCGCTCCGTGCTGGACATAGCGGATGACGGTCCATCCGATGAGCTTGAACCAAATGCGCCCAATGCGGTTTGGCGATGGAGGAATTTCACTGAACGGTAATGCGAAGGCGCCGGCCACCCCCCAGGCGACGACACCCGATCCCAGCGAATCTCCGACGCGGCACATCATTGATTCGTCCGAGACCCACATTGCCTTCAACGTGATGCCGGACCGTCCTGTTCGCGAGCAGCTGCGAATGCGTCAGTTTCGCGTGGGCGCGACCTGGATAGAGGCGGAGTTCGACCGGACCTATTCATCGTCGATGCTCAACAGTCCAAGTCACTTGACATTCGTGGCTGCCCTTGTGCAGATGCAGAAGATTACCTA
>Ga0134128_10001844_pt1 | contig 26761 bp, 29 predicted proteins | sample KB31754_FD_96462 | JGI IMG/M metagenome (GOLD analysis project Ga0134128, IMG submission 96462) | Terrestrial soil microbial communities with excess Nitrogen fertilizer from Kellogg Biological Station, Michigan, USA - KB3-175-4 | ecosystem: Environmental > Terrestrial > Soil > Unclassified ...
CGCTTGTTGGGCTAACAATCCCGAGCGGACGAAATTCCCGCGGCCTTCAACATTACATTTTCGCCGGTCGGGCCGAACTCGAGCGCGGCGCTCGCCAGATTGGCGTCGAGGAGGGAAGGGTTGCGCGCCGGCGCGCCTCTATCGGCTCGCAGACGTCGCCGCGCCGGCCGCAACCCGCATCGATGGTGCGGCCATCTTCACCAGGATCTGCTCGATCGGATCCTTGGTCCAGGCCTGCGTGACGTAGTTGCGATGAGTAATGCCTGCGCCGGTTTCGACAAAGATCACGCTGCCGGGGTGCAGCGGTCCGTCCATGCTTTCGGAGACGGTGATGCCCTTCGCACGCAGCATCGACATCAGCTCGTGGTCGTGGGGGGCGGTGTAGCGCGTGTACGAAGAGACGAAGAAGCCGTTGCGATGTGTCTCGATCCAGGACGCGAACTTGTCGAGTTGGCCATAGACTGCGTCGAGCAGGATCACGCCGCGGACGCGATCGGAGATGCCGCCGACCTCGAGGCTCCAGGCGGTCGGCAGGAAGCCGCCGCTATAGCCGACGATGACGATCGGCATCTTCTCAAAGGCCTTGGCGCTCGAGGGATCGCCATAGAGGTGGGCGAGGTTGGTGGCGGACTCGTTGATGAAGCGCTTGAAGCCGCCGGGCTGCCAGAACTTGCCGGCCGAGGAGTCGGCGGCGTCGACGGCCATCTGCGGAGCAAGCAGCACGGCGTTGACGCCGGAATCGGTGATCTGCTGCGGCACCAATTGCCGGTCGCGGACGTCGCGCTCAAGCGTCGCGCCATTGCCGTGGAAGAACACAACGATCACGCCGGGCTTCTGCACGTCGAAATTTTCGGGGATGTGCACCAGCACGCGGCTGTCGTTGTAGGTCTGGTCCTGCCAGTAGACGTGGCCGGAATAGCTGCGGTGACCCTTGCGGCCATCGGAGGAGATGTTGAGGAACGGCGTGTCGGAAGCTGGGTTGTTGCCGTAATAGGGGAAGGCGGAGGATTTCATGCTGACCAGCGTCGTTATTTCTTCACCGGTCGGTTGGGGTTGATGCTGGTAGGGCAGGGTCGGCTCAAGCGAGGCGACGCGATAGCTGTGGGTCTGCACGCGCTTGGGGCCCGGCTCGAAGTCGGCCAATTGGTGAAGCGGGAGCGCTTCGCTTGCAGTGGGGAAGCGATCGCGGAAATCTGGTTTCGGGAAGCGATCGTCGAACGTATCGCCCGATGCCGTCGACGGAGTGGGTGCTGCCGAAGCGTTGGCGGCAAGGGCCCCTGGGTTCGGCGCGCGGCCGCATTGAACCAGGAGCAACGCCAACGGCACGCCAAGACAGGCAAGAAGCCAGCGGCAGGCGCGACCCGCCGTCTCCGGCAGTTTCACCCGGCGCACAACACCCAGCTCATGGTTCTTCGGATTGGCTCCGACCATCCACCCACTGTCCCAAGTCGACCCGGCAATCGGCGTATCAGTGCCTGCCGGACATTTAGGCGACGTTAAGCTTTCGGAAAAACTTCCCCATCCGAAAGCAGTTGAACGAACTTCGACTACAGGCCTCAAGATCAACACGAAATCGTGTCGTGATTATGGGAGGGGAGCCTTCGCCTTCGCAGGCCGCGGTGGTTCGGATGGTCCGGAGGGGACGGGATAGGTACTAAAGTACCACAATCGACCACACCTGTTAACCTTGCTTGAACTGGCGAACTGCACCTTGCACGATATTCACAACGGAGCGACGCCGAAGGGGCCGACATGACGGCATCAGAAACGGGAAGCCCGGCGTGGCCGAGCCGGCTTCTCGAAGGCGGGCACAGTGTTTCCGTCATCGTGGCTACTGCAATTGTCGTTGCCGACATGATCGGGGTGGGCGTGTTCACGAGCCTTGGCTTCCAGGTCAAGGATATCCCGTCCGGCTTCTCGATCATGCTGCTCTGGACGGTGGGCGGCCTCGTCGCGCTCTGCGGCGTGTTTTCCTATAGCGAACTGGGCGCGATGTTTCCGCGCTCGAGCGGCGAGTACAACTTCCTCAGTCGCGCCTATCACCCGGCCTTCGGCTTCCTCGCCGGCTGGATCTCCGCGACCGTCGGCTTTGCGGCACCGGTTGCGCTCGCGGCGATGGCATTCGGAGAATACGGCAAGTCGGTCATTCCCATCGTCTCGCCGCTTGCGCTTGCAGCCGGCATGATCTGGCTGGTCTCGCTGATCCAACTCACGGGCGTGAAACACTCCTCGACCTTCCAGCTTGCCGCGACGGTGCTCAAGGTCGTGCTGATCGTGGCCTTTCTCCTGGCCGGCCTGTTCATCGGCACGCCGCAGGGCGTGTCGTTCGCGCCGTCACCGTCGGTCTTTGCCGATGTCACTGGAGTGCCGTTCGCGATCAGCCTCGTGTTCGTGATGTACTCGTTCTCGGGCTGGAATGCGGCGACCTACATCATCGGCGAGATGGACACTCCGCAGAGAAGCCTGCCGCGCGCGCTGCTTGCGGGCACCGTGATCGTGATGGTGTTGTACGTGGCGCTGAATGCCGTGTTCCTGCACACCGCACCGATCGACAAGCTCGCCGGCCAGCTCGACGTCGCTGTCGTCTCCGGGCGCTACATCTTCGGCGACGTCGGCGGCCGGATTGTCGCCGCGATGATCTGCATCGGCCTGATTTCCTCGATCTCGGCGATGATGTGGATCGGCCCCCGGGTGATGATGACGATGGGCGAGGACATCCCGGCGATCCGCATGTTTGCGCGCAAATCGAAGAGCGGCGCACCGGCGTTTGCCATTTTGTTCCAGCTTGCGGTCTCCACCCTGCTTTTGTTCACCCGTTCGTTCGAGGCGGTGCTCGAGTTCATCCAGTTCTCGCTGCTGTTCTGCTCGTTCTTTACCGTGCTCGGCGTCATCAAGCTGCGGATCACAAACCCGGAGCTGCCACGGCCCTATCGCGCCTGGGGATACCCGTTTACACCGCTGGTTTTCCTGCTCGTGACAGGTTTCATGATGTACTATCTCTTGACCGAACGCCCACTGCAGGCGTTTCTCGGCATGTTGATCATGATTTCGGGTCTTCTGATCTACGCCATCTTCCACAAGCGGGCCGAACCGGGCGCCGCGATTTCAGCCTAGGGCCGCGACCAAGATGCTCCGCTCGATGAAAATGGCGGCGCTTGCCGCGGGCTTGATCCTCAGCGTCGCATCGGTCGCGCGCGCCGCCGATACCGCGACCGCGGACGATACCGCGCGCTTTCTAGCAGGCCTTGCGCCGTCGGAAGCTTCGCCGCTCACGCCGCTGACCAGGGATCCGGCCTGGCAGCACCACGCCGGATTCCTGGACAGAGCCTTTGCCCAACTCGAGCAGCGCCAGCTCTCCAGGGTGCGCGCCTGGGCCGATGTCAACCTCGCGGCGCCAAAGCCGACGATGTTCTATTTCTTCTCGGGGCCTGATTTCCTCTACGCCAACGCGTTCTACTCCAAGGCGAGCACTTACGTGATGGCCGCGCTCGAGCCGCCGGGCTCGATGCCGGACCTGACCAGGCTGCCGCGTGGCGGCATCGATTCGGCGCTCGGCAATATCGAGCATTCGCTCGGCACCATTTTGAACTTCAGCTTCTTCATCACCAAGCACATGAAGGTCGATCTTCATGTCGGGCAGATTTCGGGCACGCTGCCGCTGCTTCTTGTGTTCATGGAGCGGTCTGGCGAGAGCATCAAGCAGGTCACGCCGGTCACGCTTGACGAAGAAGGCAAGGTGCATACCGCCAGCGAAGCCGCGCGGCCGAACGCGCCGCGTGGCGTCCGCATCCTGTTCTCCGGCAAGGACGGCGGCGAGAAGACGCTCTATTATTTCTCGACCGACCTGTCCAATACTGGCGTGAGGTCGAGCGGCTTTCTGAAATTTTGCGCGGGCCTTGCGCCCGGCAACAGCCTGATCAAAAGCGCGTCCTATCTTCTGCATTCCGGCAGCTTCACCCTGGCGCGCAACTTCCTGCTCGCCAACAGCGCCACCATCATCCAGGACGATTCCGGAATCCCGCTTGCCGATTACAATTCCAGGAAATGGCGCTTCTTTCCGTTCGGCCGCTATGCCGGTCCGATCAGCGAGTTTCCCGGCCGCTACCAGCAGTCCTATGCCGAACTCTTCCGGCGCGCCCAGCCGATCGATTTCGGGATCGGCTATCGCTGGCGTACCTATGAATCCAACCTCTTGCTTTCGGTGAGGCTCGGCCCCGACGAGACGCCGCCATCAGACGCGACTGCTTCAACCGAGATACCTCCGCCGCCGAAGCCGCATCACCGGAAGCCAAAACCTCCGCCATTGGAGCCGAGGCACGGCTTCTTCTGGTTCCGGTAGTCCCAAGCGCGATGGGATTGGGATGAAGCGGCGTCGCCCATGCCAGCGCCCGTTGAAAGCGCTGCAGCACGCCCGGCTCACGGTGGCGCGTTGACGCCGCGCCAGCGGCCATAACGCCAGGGCAGATACCAGCGCGCCCCGGGCGGCAACTCAGCCGGCACGAGATCGATTCCGGAGGTGCCGAAGGGATGGCAGCGGAGCAGCCGCGCCAGCGTGATCCAGCCGCCGGCCCACAGCCCGAACCGCTCGATCGCCTCATCGCCATAGACCGAACATGTCGGCAAGTGGCGACAGTTGTAGCCCACCAGGGGTGACAGCGTATGCCGGTAGAGCCATATCAGCGCGCGCCCGGCGTAACGCGGCAGCCGCAGCAGCACGGCGGCCAAATTGGAACCCGGCGCGTTTGGATGGTGCATCATGGGGGCGTGCCGCGATCCCGTGCGAAAATTATGTCACCGACGCAAGGAACCTTTGGCGTCTGACATTTGCGCCACACTGTTGCTACGATCTGCGAGCTTTTGGGAGCAGCGCAGCAAGTCCCTATGGACGATGCGTATTCACCCGGATACCATCTTGTGACGCCGGTATGATAGATTCGTTTTCGGCGTTGGGTTGGGCCTGCCATTGTCTTTTGTCGCTCTCTTGGGGCTTGGGGAAGGAACCAGTTTGAGGCGCTTTTCGTGGCATGATCTCCGCGGCTGGGCATTGTTTTGCGCCGCCGCCCTCTCTCTCGCATTGCCGGGCGCAGCCGCAACCTTCGGCAGCTCCGCGCGTGCTGGCAACTCGCTCGAAGCACGCAAGCTGCCGATGAAGTTTAGCTGGGTGGCCTGCGGAGCCCGTTGCGGCGGCTGGATCAGCGCGGTCGGTATCGTCACCGCCGACAGTCCGAAAGCTTTCGAGGAGTTTGCCCGCGGCCGCGACCTTACAGGAGCGACCATCGTGCTGGATTCGAGCGGCGGTTCGGTGAACGATTCCATCGCCCTCGGCCGCCGCTTCCGCGCTCTGGGCCTGCTCACTACGGTCGGCGTCACCATGCTGGATCACAGTGTGAAAGGCGGCGATCGCGGCAGCGTCGCGCCGCAAGCCTACTGCGAGTCCATGTGCGTGTTTCTGCTGTTGTCGGGCAAGGCGCGTTATGTGCCGCAGGAGGCCCATGTCCGCGTTCACCAGATCTGGATGGGTGACCGCGCCGATGATGCAAAGGCCGCATCCTATACCGCGCAGGATCTGACGATCGTCGAGCGAGACGTCGGACGGCTTGCCAAATACACCTTCGACATGGGCGGGACCGGTGATTTGTTGTCACTGTCGCTCAGCGTGCCGCCATGGGAGTATCTGCACGAGCTGACGCCGGACGAATTGCACCTCACCAAGGTGGCAAACACCGACAAGGTCGCCGACGTGCTGCCGCAGGCCGCAGTCGCGATGCCAATGGCGCAGGTCGCTCCGAAGGCAGTGCAGGACCGCTTCGTCAGCAACGATGAGGCTGATACCACCGCGAAATCCACCATGACCGCGGAAGCCGTGACTCGGACTGGCGGGAGCGCCGCAGCACCCGCGAAGTAACCCGAAGGGGCATTCCGGAGCGCACGTGGCGCCAACTGCGCTGCGCAATTGCGCAGCCGAGAATCTCGGGATTCCGGGTCTGGTCCTTCCGCCTGCGCGCTCAGGCGCTTCGGCGGACTGCTTCCCGGCGAAGCTCGCCAGCGAGCGCAGACGGGTCGGACCATCCCGGAATGAGGCTGCAATTCACTGCGCCGCCGCGGGCTGCTTTGCCTTGGCTTCAATCTGCCCGATTGCATCGACTACTGCGTCAAAGGTGAGCATCGTCGAGGCGTGGCGCGCCTTGTAGTCGCGGACGGGTTCCAGGAGCGCGATGTCGGCCCATTTGTGGTCAGACGCGGGCGGGGCGCCGTTCTCCTTCAGCATCTTGCGAACGGTCTCGCGTAACTCCCGCAATTCGCTCGCGGTTGAACCGACGACATGGCGCGCCATGATGGAGGAGGAGGCTTGCCCGAGCGCACACGCCTTCACGTCGTGGGCGAAGTCGGTGACCACGGGGCCATCCATCTTCAGGTCGACCTTGACTGTGGACCCGCAAAGCTTCGAGTGCGCGGTGGCGCTGGCATGGGGGTCGGGCAAACGGCCCAAGCGGGGGATGTTCCCGGCCAACTCGATGATGCGCTTGTTGTAAATATCGTTCAGCATGAGCCAAGGTCCTAAGAGCGCACCCCGGCAAGCGCTCTTGGCGGGTGGGTTTCCTGGTCTTATATATGGATGCAAATGCTGGAAAAACAGCCCGCCTTGTGCCGGCTCCGGTGTTGATACAGCTATGGGACTCAGGCGCCCGGCGGAATTTTCCGCCCCGTCTGCCCGGTGACACTCCGGTCCTTCTGACCGGTCGAACGGAGGAGACGATATGGATGGTGCCTTGATCAAAACTCTTCGCGCCGGCAAGCCCGCCGAGGCTCGGCCCGCGGAACTCGATCCATCGGAATTCCTGGCCGCTGCCGTTCGCGCCGACCAGCCGCGGCCCTCCCGCGCCGAGGCGGAGGCGGCTGTGCACACCCTGCTGAGCTATATCGGCGAGAACCCGGGCCGCGAAGGTCTCCTCGACACGCCGCGCCGCGTGGTCGAGGCCTTCGACGAACTCTACCAGGGCTATCATCAGTGCCCGGCGGAAGTGCTCGACCGCACCTTCGGCGAGACCGCCGGCTATGACGATTTCGTGCTGGTCCGCGACATCGCGTTCACCTCGCAGTGCGAGCACCACATGATGCCGTTTTACGGCAAGGCCCATATCGCCTATACGCCGGTGGAGCGGGTGGTGGGGCTGTCCAAGCTGGCGCGGCTGACCGACATTTTTGCGCGGCGCCTGCAGACGCAGGAGCATCTCACGGCGCAGATTGCCGCCGCGATTGACGAGATCCTCAAACCGCGCGGCGTTGCGGTGCTGGTCGAAGCGGAGCATACCTGCATGTCGGTGCGGGGCGTCGCCAAGCATGGCGCGGTGACGTTCACCAGCCGCTACACGGGCATGTTCCGCGACAATCCGGCGGAGCAGGCGCGTTTCCTGTCCATGGTGCGAGGGACGTAGCACAAGCTGCTCACCCCTTGCTTTGAAGAGCGAGGGCTACCCCGTGTCCACAGCCATAGATATCGATCGCGAAGAGGGGCTTGGCTTTGCGCCCAAATTCGACGCATCGGGGCTCGTCATCTGCGTTGCGAGCGATGCGGCGAGCGGCGAGGTGCTGATGGTCGCGCATATGAACGACGAAGCGCTGCGCAAGACGATTGCGACGGGCGATGCGTGGTACTTCAGCCGCGCGCGCAATGCGTTGTGGCGGAAAGGTGAGACGTCGGGTCAAACCCAGCGTGTGGTCGAGATGCGCATGGATTGCGACCAGGACGCGGTCTGGATTCGCGTCGAGCAGGTGGGGGCCGCCTGCCACACCGGACGCAGATCCTGCTTCTACCGCAAGGTCGAGGGCGACACGCGCGGAGCGCGCCTCGTTTTCGTCGACGCCGAGCGGCTGTTCGATCCTGACGTGGTGTACCGCAAGTGAGCTCCTTAACCCCCCGTTAACCATAACCGTCCCAGTGTAACGCTGGCTGAGGTGCCTTTCGGGAGAAGAGGCGCCGGAAAGCCGGATGACAGTGTCCGGGGAGCACCGCACCAACACATGTCGGTCGACACGAGCAACACCAATGCAGCGGCAGGCCTGGATAGCCTGCGCGTGCGGGTGACCGGCGCAATCAAGCAGGCGGCCGCCGTGACCGGCGCCAGTTTCCATTACCTGCTCGCCACCGCGAAGATGGAGTCGGATTTCAATCCGAGCGCGGGGGCTTCGACCTCGTCGGCGCACGGGCTCTACCAGTTCATCGAGCAGACCTGGCTTGCGACCGTGAAGGAAGCGGGCGGGCAGGTCGGCTACGGCCAATATGCCGATGCGATCACCAAGACAGCGTCCGGCGACTATGTTGTGGTCGATCCGGTCGCGCGCAGGCAGATCATGAAGCTGCGCGACGATCCGGCCGTGAGCGCGGCGATGGCGGGCGTGCTGACGCAATCCAACAGCTTCCAGCTCACCGGCAAGATCGGGCGCCGCCCGACCGATGGTGAGCTCTATATGGCGCATTTCATGGGCGTCGGGGGCGCGGCAAAACTTATCAACGGCGCGGTCGACGATCCGCAGGCCTCCGCCGCAAGGATGTTTCCGGCCGCGGCGGCCGCCAACCGCCCGATCTTCTACGATAAGCAGGGCAACACGCGCACGGTCTCGGAGGTCTACGCCGTGATTGCCGCACGCTACGACAGCGCTGCCGGCGCATCCGCTACACAGTCGGCGCTCGCAACGTACGGTGCGCCGGCCGCGAGCGCGTCGGCCGCAAGCGCCGTGGGAGCAGCCGGCGCCCCTGCGCTCGACAGCGCGAGCTTCCTCTCGCAAATCCCCGATCTGCGCAATGCCGCGCCGGCTTCAGTCGCCTCGGCGTCGGCTGGCGGCGGCAATTCGCACCCGGCCGATCCGATGTTCCGCTCGCTCTTTCAGGTCGATGATGGTTCGCACCCGGTCTCCTCAACCGTGCATCAATTGTGGGGCCGCTCCGCCTCGCTGACGTCCGACCCGGCGGCGCCGGCATCGGACAACAACGCCGCGCCGCAGCCGCTTGACCTCTTCAGCGACCGCAACGGTACGTTCGCGAGCTGATCGCGCTTAAGGCCTAACGTCGCCGCACCCCACCTTAACAAAACGTCAATAAAACCAGTCTGTTATGGTGAACGCTTTGTTAAGCGTCGTGGTTTATTTTGTATTTCCACGACGACAGCGTGTCGTTTTTGGTTGCGTAAGCCGGCAGGACCATGATCGTTCGGCAGTTCATCAGTTGGATCAGAACCGCGCCCGCAGGCGAACGGGCGGAGGCCACGAGAGCGTTGGCGCGGGCCTGGCTGATTTCGGATCTTTCCGCCGAAGACCGCGAAGCAGCCGAGGGCGCGCTGTTGATGCAGCTCGACGATTCTTCGCCCCTGGTGCGGCAGGCGATGGCCGAGGTGTTTGCACGCAGCGCCGAGGCGCCGGCCGCGATCGTGCAGGCGCTTTCGCTCGATCAGCCTTCCGTCGCGCTCCCCGTGCTCGAGCATTCGCCGCTCCTGATCGACGCCGATCTCGTCGACATCGTCGCGACCGGCAACAGCGAGACGCAATGTGCGATCGCACGTCGCATCGCACTGCCGGCCGCGGTCTGCGCCGCGATCGCGGAGGTGGGATCAGCCGAAGCCGCGCTTGAATTGATCGAGAATGCCTATGCCGAGCTCGCGCCGTTTTCCTGGGATCGCATCGTCGAGCGTCACGGCCATCTCGCCGCGATCCGCGAGTCGATGCTGGTGCTGGAAGATCTGCCCGCCGCGACGCGCGCGGCGCTGGTTGCAAAGCTCTCAGAGACGTTGGCGCAGTTCGTCGTGGCACGCAACTGGCTCACCGCGGACCGCGCAGGGCGAATCACCAACGAAGCGCGCGACCGATCGACGCTTCACATCGCGGCACGCTCGCTCGGCGAGGACATGTGCGGGCTCGTCGCGCATCTGCGCGCGACCTCCCAGCTCACCGCGGGCCTGATCCTTCGCGCGCTGCTCTCGGGCAATTTCGAGCTGTTCGACGCTTCGCTTGCCGAATTGTCCGGCCTGCCGCGCCCGCGTGTCTCCGCGCTACTGCATGACCGCGGCGCTGGCGGGCTCCTCGCGCTGCTCAAGCGCGCGGGCCTGCCGGAATCGACATTTGCGGCGTTCCGTGTCGCGCTCGAAGCCTGCCATGAGGCGGGCTTCGTCGAGGATGTTGCTGGCGCCGCGCGGCTGCAGCGTCGCATGGTCGAGCGCGTGCTGACGCATTGCGAGACCGACCACGGGGCCACCGAGCCGCTCTTGATTCTGCTTCGCCGCTTTGCGACGGAATCCGCGCGCGAGGACGCGCGTCAGTTCTGCGATGAGCTTCTCGCGGAAGAGGCAATCGCGACGCCGGATCACGATCTGATCGCGGCGTAGCCTCCCGCCGGCTAGAGCGGGAAGTGCGCCTTTGCTCGCCCTCCAATCGACGAAAATTCAATCGGCCGGCACGATGCTCGGCGCCATGATCGCTTCGAGATGCTCTGGCCGGTCGCGGTTGACGTGCATGAGATATTCGTCCGCGACGCCGCGGAGCCTGCGGCTCAATTCGCTCGCAACCGTCAGGCCGTCGAGTCTCGTGTGATTGTGCACGATCGCCTGGATGGCGTTGATGTGGTGGGTGATCAATTGGGCCGGCACCTTCTCAAGCTCGGGCGCGTGCTCGATGATGCGGCACAGGCTTTCGGCCGCGAGTGCGGCGGACGGATAACCAAACGTCGCGGCGTCGCCCTTGATGTCGTGGGCGGCACGGAACAGCTCGTCGGCGGCATCCTGGGAGAAACCGTTCCGGACGATCGCGCCATGCGCGGCGCTGAGGCGGTCGGCCTCGACCAGCATCCAGGCCTTGAACTCGCCGGCCAGGCCTGCGAGGGCTTCTTCCGCGCGCGCCACGGGGTCGTCGAGATCCCGCTCGTCGACACGGCGCAGCACTTTGCGCAGCGGATTGGGCTGGGTGATGACCTTGTGAGTGGCGTAGTGCTTGACGTTGATTTCGGCCGGCTTCTCTTTCGCCATTTCGGTGTCCTCGGCTCTAGATGGAGGAGCGGGCTTTGTCGAGCAGCGACGGCTGCTGCAGCACCTCGACCTCGCCGCCGACGCGGCGCTCCGGACCGATATAGGTGTTATTGGTGTTGCGGCGGCGGTCCGGTCCGAAATAGGTCTTGGTCTTGATGAAAGACCGCGGATTGGCGACGACGTTGAGGATGCGCTGATAGAGGCCTTTTGCGGAGATCGGCTTTGCCAGAAACTCGGTGACTCCGGCGTCGCGTGCTACCGTCACGCGCCGCTTCTCGGAGTGCCCGGTCAGCATGATGATCGGTGCGTAAGGGTTGCCCTTGGATTCCGGTTGCCGGATCATCTGCGCGAGCTCAAGCCCGTCGAAGATCGGCATCGCCCAGTCGGTGATGACGATGTCGGGAACGTAGTGAGTATACATTTCGAGCGCGGTCGCGCCGTCCTCGGCTTCGTAGACTTCGCGCGCGCCGAACGAATGCAACAGCGTGCGCAGGATGCGGCGCATGTGCGGGTTGTCGTCGCAGACGAGAAACCTGAGTTTGTTGAAATCGATGCGGAACATGGACCGACCCTGCAGGGCACACTCGGCCGAAAATCGGGTTACCCCACATTAACCATAGGGCGATGCGGGTTAACGAAGCGTTGCGAAACGGTTGCTTTTGATTGCGTGAGGTTTGGTGGGGTATCGCCCTCCGTTCTCCCTCTCCCCGTTCTTACGGCCGTAAGAACGGGGAGAGGGTAGGATGAGGGCTGCCTCTGCGAAAACGGTGTGAGTTGGACTCGCGGATAGTCCCTCACCCGGATCGCTGCGCGATCCGACCTCTCGCCGCATCCGCCTTCGCCAGAAGGCGGGCTTCGGCGGACAAGACCGGGGCGAGGTGACATTTGGAGCTGGCTTAGTTGCCGAATTGCTCGCGTAAGATGCGCTCTTCCAGGCTGTGGCCGGGGTCGAACAGCATCCGCATCGAGATGGTCCTGTCGGAGAGCACCTCGACCCGGCGGATGTCGCGGGCCTCGTCGTGGTCGGCCACCGCCGCGACCGGCCGCTTCTCCTCCTCCAGCACCTCGATCACCACATAGGCGCTGTCGGGCAACAGCGCGCCGCGCCAGCGGCGGGGACGGAAGGCCGAAATCGGCGTCAGCGCGAGCAGTGCCGCATTGATCGGCAGGATCGGCCCCTGCACGGAGAGGTTATAGGCGGTCGATCCGGCCGGCGTTGAAACCAGGACGCCGTCAGCAATCAATTCCGGCATACGCTCGTGGTTGTCGATCAGGATGCGCAGCCGCGCAGCCTGGTAGGTCTGACGGAAGAGCGCGACCTCGTTGATGGCGTGGTGGATGTGGACGGTGCCGTGGATGTCCGTGGCCCGCATCAGGAGCGGATAAATCACGGACTCGCGCGCCGCGGCCAGCCGGCCGCGCAAATCGTGGGTCGAGAACTCGTTCATCAGGAAGCCGACGGTGCCGCGATGCATGCCGTAGATCGGCTTTCCCGTGCGCATGTGCTGATGAAGGGTCTGCAGCATCAGCCCGTCGCCGCCGAGCGCGACCACGACGTCGGCTTCCGCGGGCGGGCAATTGCCGTAAAGCTCGGTGAGTTGCGCCAGAGCGGCCTGGGCTTCTTCGCCCACGCTCGCGACGAAGGCGATCCGGTCATGTCGCTTGGGCGTATTCATGAACTCTCAGGGGCTCGCAAAATGGGGGCTCGGCTCGCGCGCCGGCAGGCAACGCGCCGGTCGTCTATATAGACCTGGCGATCCCTGTCGAGATGACGGCGAAAGAGATTCGTTCTCCATAAAGTAAACGGGCGGCCGCTTCAGGGCCGCCCGTTTAGACTAAAGCCAAATCTCTTGATCTCAGTAGTCCGCGACGACCATCCCACGGGTGAACTTGTAGTCCACGCCGACCTTGACTTGGCTGATCCAGGACCTATCGGCTAGCAGGCTATTGGAGCCGGCGCCCGGTGCTGTCGGTGTCGGCTACTGAAGCCGAATGCGCGCGACTGCGATGCCGCAATGGTGATCGCGGCAGGCAGCTAACTGCACTCCGACCCGTCGCAATTTCCGGCTAGAAATTGCGCTTGCCCAAGGCCCTCGCTGCCACGCGCGAGGCTGTTCGCCGGGCTGATCGCGGTAAGCAGGGAGTGGTTGCATGACTTTCGCGTCGAAGGCTTCGCGCCCGTCCCGATGGGCTGCGGCCCTGGTCGCACTATCGCTGGTCGGCGCAGCGTTCGGCCAGGAGGCGTTGCCATCGCCAACTCCGTCCGCCTCGCCCAGGGCGCAGAAGAGCGGTCCATCCACGCAGACCCAGTCCGGACGTCGCGCCGCCGAAACGCCGGCCAATCCGGCCGCGGCCGAGCAGCATCGGCTGCCACCGGATTCGACCACCCAACAGACGGTCGATCTCGCCGGCCGGTCGTTGTCCTTCACGGCCACCGCCGGCTCGATCCGGCTGTTCAACGACAAGGGCGAGCCACAGGCCGACATCGCCTACACCTCCTACCAGCTCGATGGCGCCGATCGCGCCACACGCCCTGTGACGTTCCTGTTCAATGGCGGGCCGGGTGCGGCGTCGGCCTGGCTGCAGCTCGGCAATAACGGACCATGGCGGCTTACGATCAATGCGGATTCGGTCACGCCGTCGGCTTCGCCCGACCTGCTGCCCAATGCCGATACCTGGCTCGATTTCACCGACCTCGTCTATATCGATCCAGTCGGCACCGGTTACAGCCGGTTCGTGGCGACGGGCGAGGACGTGCGCAAGCGCTTCTTCTCGGTCGACGGCGATGCCGCATCGGTTGCAGTGACGATCCGCCGCTGGCTCGAAAAATACGACCGCCTGCTGTCGCCAAAATATGTCGTGGGCGAAAGCTATGGCGGCATCCGCGCGCCCAAGGTCGTGCACGACCTCCAGCGCGACCAGGGCGTTGGCGTGAAGGGGCTGATCCTGATCTCGCCGGTCCTCGACTTCCGCGAATTTGCCGGCTCCAGCATCCTGCAATATGTCGCCCGGCTGCCGACCTACGCGGCCGTAGCGCGCGAAGCAGGGAACAAGGAAGCGGGCAAGGACAACGGCAAGGACAACGGCAAGGCCCTGACGCGCGCCGATCTCGCCGATGTCGAAAAATACGCCAGCGGCGATTTCCTTATCGACCTCGTCAAGGGCCAGGCCGATCGGGATGCAACCAACCGCCTCGCCGACAAGGTGGCGCAGCTCACTGGCATCGACCAGGCGGTCAGCCGGCGGCTTGCGGGCCGCTTCGACGTCGCCGAATTTCGCCGCGAGTTCGATCGCCAGCACGGGCGCATCACCGGCCGCTATGACGCGTCGGTGTCGGGGCCGGATCCCTATCCGGATTCGAGCTTCCTGTTGTTCAGCGATCCGTCCGGCGAGGGCATCTCCGCGCCGGTCTCGAGCGCGGTGGTCGACCTCACCACGCGCAAACTGAACTGGCGGCCCGACGGCTCCTACCAGCTCGGCAACCGCACCGTCGAACACGCCTGGGATTTCGGCCATGGCATCAATCCGCCGCAGTCGACGGGCGATCTCAGGCAGACCCTTGCGCTCGATCCCAAGATGAAATTGCTGGTCGGCCACGGCCTGTTCGATCTGGCGACGCCCTATTACGGCAGCCAGATTCTGCTTGACGAGTTGCCGGCCTATGCCGGCCCAGAGCGCGTGAAGCTCGTGGTCTATCCGGGCGGCCACATGTTCTATTCGCGCGACGCCTCGCGCAAGGCGTTTCGAAGCGAGGTCGAGGCGCTGATGAAGTAGGGGAGGGTACGGCTAACGCGCGATATTTAAGGATCAATCATCATCGCGCTTTAGCCTATTGTTTGTGCATGATCTCCGCGCAAACGCTTCGCGTTTGTCGCAAGGGAAAACCGCTTCACACCTTCCGGATCATGCGCTAGCGTTTCGCGCGCGGCTTGCTCGCGCCGTATTTGCGCTCGATCTCGCCGGCCACCACGTTCTCCGGCTTCGCGTTCGTACCGGCGAGCCAGATGTCCGTGATCCTGCCGCTCTTGTTGCGCGAGCGGCGCACCTCTTCGCCAAAGCTCCCGTAGCCGGGTGCGGCAGTGATGCGTCCCTTGTCGCGGCCGACCACCTCGATCTCGGTCGCGTCCATGAATGGGCTCGTCATATACGGATTGGCGACCAGCACCCGCCCGCCCATCGGCACGAGGTCGAGTGCATGCCAGATCGTCCACCAGCGCCCGCGCCAGTCGGCGAGGCGCCGCGCGGGAGCGCCGCGCGTCTTGAAGGTGCGCAGGATGTGCAGGCAGCCATCCATCCAGTAGGGAGCCGCGCCGTCGATGCAGTTGCTCAGGATGCTAATGGCAGCCTCTGAGTTCGGCAGCACCGCGGTGCGCGAAAGATAGCCCTGGAAACCGCCGCCGTGGCCGAACCAGTCAAGGCCTTCGCTGGTGCCGGCCGCGACGCCAAGCCCGTAATGGGCCTCGAAGCTCTGCGGAATGCGCCGGTGCCGGCGGGTCATCTCGCGGCGGCTCGCCACCGAAAGCACGCTCTTCTTCGCGTTCGGGGCAAGCTGCGCAAAGAAGCGCGCCGTGTCGGCGGCGGTCGCGACAAAGCCGGCAGCGGAACTCATCGCATTTGCCGGATTGTCGCCGGGAATGACGAAGCGCTGGCCTGCCGGAAAGAGGCGGGTGTGACCGCGCGCGAACGGCGTGCCCCTCGCAAGCGACATGTTCGGGACAGTCTCGCGCAGGCCCGCCGCATCCACGATCTCGCGCTTGATCCAGGTTTCGTAGGGCTCTCCAGTGACGGCTTCGATGAGCAGTCCGATCAGCGCGAAGCCGTGGTTGGAATATTTGAAACGCGTGTTGGGTGCAATCGCGGGCGGCGATTTCAGCTCAAGGAGCACCTCGTCAGCGCTGAGATAGGGCCGGCTGTCGATGAACTGCCCGGAATCGGCGCCATCGCGGGTGAGGCCCGCACTGTGCGAAAGCACCTGCGCGATGGTTTGCGCAGCGACATGCGGATGCAATCCGTCGACATAGTCTCCGATCTCGTCGTCCAGGCGCAGCTTGCGCCGTTCGCGCAGCTTCAGGACGCCGGCGGCAGTGAAGGCCTTCGAATGCGAGGCGATGCGGAAACGGTGACGCGGGGTCAGCTTCTCGGATGTTACGAGATTGGCAACCCCGAATGCATGTTCGGTAACGATCTCGCCGCGATGGGCGATCGCGATGATGACGCCGGGCTGCTGCGACACCATCAGTTGAAATTCGAGCCAGTCGGCGACGTAGTCAGCCGCTGCTCGTAGCCATGCATCCATCGCAGCCTCAGAGCCCCACAAATTGCGCGAGCGATGCTACCGGCAAGACAACGCCGGCACAACCTGCTGCGGTCGTGCCGGCGTTGTGTGATGACCGGGCGAAAGGCGCCTGAGCGAGCGCCTCAGTACACGAGCGCGGTGCCCGGCGGCTGCTCCAGCGCTGCGGCGAGCGAGCGGTAGTCGGGGCTGTCCTTGCCGGCGAGCTCGGCGATCTTCCGCAGGTGATATTCGGCCTGCTCGCGGTTGCCCTGCTCGAGCTGCCACAGACCGTAATACTGCCAGGTCCGCACGTGGTTCGGATCGGCCTTCAGGGCGCGCTCATACCAGACCTGGGCGAGCTTGTAGTCGCCGAGCTTGCGATAGGAATAGCCGATCAGATTGGCGACGTCGGCGCGGTGGTCGTGGCCGAGCGCCTTGAGCTGATCGATGGCGTCGGCGTAATCGTGGCGACTATAGATCGTCGCATAGGCGGCGTGATAGCCGGCCAGGAATTTCGAGCTGTCGATGCTCGAGGACTTCTTGCCCTTCTTGCCCTTCGTGGAGCTCGGAGCGGGTTTCGGATTCTGGTCGTCGCTGGAGGCATAGGCCGAAACCACGGGAGCGGCCGCCAGCGTCGCCGACAACAAGGCCAACGGCAGGAACTTCCTCGAAAACTTGCTCATCCATCTTTCTCCCGATTGGATTCCGGCACAGCGTCGCACGCGGCCGGGTTCGATCCTACACCTGATCCCGCCGACTTGAACATTGCAGGGCCCGAAATATTCCCATGGTCCGGGCCCGCGCACCGAAAGCTCCATTTTGCCACCGGCCCGCCACATCGTGTGACCGAACAATGAACAGATATTCAGCCAGATGAATGCAGCCTGATTCGTGGTTTCAGGATGGGTTCAGTGCGGAACGCGCAAGGTCCGCGTCATGATCGACGGGACCGGTCATCAGCCGATATCTCCGAGATCCCCGCGAAGAGGAGACCACCATGTTCAAGACGATGTCCGCAGCCCTGCTTGCCGTTTCCGTTCTCGCCGCACCGGCTCTCGCCGCAACGGCCAAGACGGCGCAGGCCCCTGCCACCAAGACGAGCACACAGACCAACGCTACCGCGACGACCCCAAGCAACGCCAAGATGACCAAGCATCACCGCAAGATTGTGCGTCATCATCAGCACCACATGAAGCTTGCGGCGAAGCCGGCCAGCCACGGCAAGGTCAGCGTCAAGCACACCGCGCCCACCACGGCCAAGCGCGGTTGATGCCGAATCTGCTTGGCGCGGTTCGTTCCACGTTGCCCCGCCGCGCCGGCGGAAAGGCCGGCTCGCCCGCAATCATCTCCCCGGTTGCCGGGCGGGCCGGAGCCGCCTGCGCTCACGACGAATTGCTGTTTCCCTTGCCCGCAAGGACGGTCTATTACCCTTGGCGTGGGCGGCGGACCTTTCGGAAACAAGATGCGAGCGCGGAGTTCAGCGAGATACCTCGCCCTCTTGCTGCTGCCGCTACTGCTTACGGCCTGCCAGACCGATGACATCGGCGCGTCGCCCTTGTTTCCGACCGACGACAGGCCTCAACCGTTTCCGAGCGACTACAAGCCCGAGGTCCTGGCGTTCATGCACACCTACCTCAATAATCCCGTCGGCGTGCGCGATGCCGTCATGGCCGAGCCGGTCCAGCGCACGGTTCGCGGCAGGGTGCGATATGTCAGTTGCCTGCGATTCTCAGAACGCCAGTCTGATGGCAGCTATAGCGAGCCGCGCGAGCGTGCGATTCTCTTCGTCGATGGTCGGCTCGACAGCATGCTGCCGAATGGCAGCGACGAATGCGCCGGTGCGGCTTATGCGCCGTTTCCGGAACTGCAAAACATGCAGCGTTGACTGTTGGGAGATCTTAACCGCGATCACTTTTCGGGGAGCCGTGAACCGCCCAAACCGCTAGTTCGACCAATCAGCGAGCGGAAATCGCCCGGAATCCGGCCGGTTCGGTTCTCGTAAGGGGATTGAGCTGCCGTCGGTTCCTCGCCGTCACATTTGCGACAACGCGACTCCCGCTTCGCCGCCAGGCAACCAAATAGAAGCCAATTTGTTGGTTGATCTCGCCGTCGACTGAATTGGGGAATTCCGATGAAGAAACTTGTGCTTGGCGCAGCCGCTTTGACCGTCCTCGCAGGGCCTGCGCTGGCGGCCGACATGCCTGCGCGCACCTATACCAAGGCCCCTCCCGTCTATTCCGCGCCGGCGGTGATCTACAATTGGACCGGTTTCTACATCGGCGGCCATGTCGGCGGTGCGTTTGCCGGCGACAACAGCCTCACCGGCAGCGATGGCCGCTTCATGGGCGGCGTGCAGGGCGGCTTCGACTATCAATTCGCGACCAACGGCGTGATGGGTATCGAGGCCCAGTACAGCTGGCTCAACAGCAACACCACCGGCGTCAACTTTCCCGGCGGCACCGTGATCACGGCCAGGAACAACCAACTCGGCTCGGTGACGGGCCGGATCGGCTACACGTGGGGCCCCGGGCTGCTCTACGCCAAGGGCGGCTATGCCTGGCGCGACAACCCGAACATCGCGGTCACCACGGCCGGTACGCCGGTCGCCTTCACGACCGACGGCAATCACCAGAATGGCTGGACCGTCGGCGCGGGCCTTGAGTACATGTTCGCCCCGAACTGGTCGGCCAAGGCCGAGTACCAGTACTACAATTTCGGCAGCACGGCTTTCACAGGGGGACCGGCCGCGGTCGTCGGCTCGCGCTTCCGCGACGACGATCACACCGTCAAGGTCGGCGTGAACTACCGCTTCGGCTGGGGCGGACCGGTGGCCGCCAAATATTGAGCCATGCGCCGCGGCTTGCTGCCTTTCGAGAGGCCGGCTCTGCGTCGGCCTTTTTCTTGTCGCGGCGCCGCCTGAAAAATAATTTCGAACGGACATGAAACTTGTCACGCAGCGGGGCTATTATTGTCGCGCCGGCCGCTGGACAACAAACATGCGTATCTTTGTGTCTGTGCTGATCTCTTGCGCCTCGCTTCCGTGCTCCGCCCAAACCATCCTCAAATCCGAACCGCTTGCGCTGGCCCCCTATGAAGTTGCCTATGTGCAGGACCCGTCCTGTCCCGCAGGCAAGGTGCTCAAGGTGACCGGCGCGATCCGCGGGCTGCACCGCAAGCGCGTCTGCGTGGAGCTATCGTCGGAGCAGGCCTCGCTCGCCGTGGCGACCCCTTAGGACGCGAACCTGTCCCGGCGGAGTCTGACGAACGTCGCTTCTGTCCCGGGCGGGATAAGGCGCAGCATCGTCGTCCTCCGAAAATTGTGGCTCTTTGCCTGCAATTCGCTCGGCTTCCGCCTTGTTTATGGCGGGGTCCTCGTCCGGCTCAGCCAGGCACGGCCGGATTTCGTAGTCATTGTCGAGCACGGGATGCGGCGCGGCCTTGTCATCGTCGGTGGCGACGTCGACCACGAGCCCGCTGAGCCGGGCAAATTTCCAGACGTCGGATTCCGCCGGATAAGCCTTGCTGATCTTGGCGTCGTTTGCGAACAGCGCGTAGGGCATCAAAGCAGGCTCCAGTGGATGCAGGGGAGTCAACGCGAAGGGATGAGGTTCGGTTGCGGTGGCAAAGCGGCCCGGCGGGGGCGGAATCAGGCCGAATTGGGCCCGTTTGACGGGATTGCCCGAGTCGTAAACGAGAGATGAATCCAGGAAAAAAGAATCCCCGGGACTCCCGGCCTAGAATCGCCGGATGGTTCCCGCCATGCATACGAACATCGATACGAGCCGTCATACCTTCTGCGGACGTACGCAACTCACCCTCGCGGCCGGGCTCCTGGTCGCCTGCGCGGCCAACGTCGTGCTGGTATGCGCCTGGCTTTGAGAGCTTGACCCCGAAAAAGCCTGCCAACGCGCTGGATGCAGGGTGGGTACCGATTTTCAGATAAGGTCGTGCTCAAATAAAAGCTCGATTGACGTCGCCTGCATTGCCCGGATCATGCCGCCAGGAACAACAAGGGGAGGGGCTGCATGCTCGAAGCGCTCAAGGAGCGGGTCAATCAGGATGCCGGTCTGGTTCGCCGCGGCCGCTACCTCACCACGACATTCCTTCTGCAGGCCGGCGACACCTCGTGGCTGATCTCGATCTTTGAGGGCAAGATCGCCTCCGTGACGCGCGGGCCGTTCGTGATGCCGTCTTCCTCCTTTGCGTTGCGCGCGAGCGAAGCCGAGTGGCGGAAATTCTTCCTGGCCAAGCCCCCTCCAGGCTCGAACGATCTGATGGCGCTGGTCAGGCGCAAGGCGCTGAAGGCCGAAGGCGAGCTTCAAGTGTTCATGGCGCATCTGCGCTACTTCAAGGAAGCACTGGCAAAGCTCCGGCCGGCGGCAGGAGGCGCCGCATGAGCGCGCAATTTGAGCCGATCGTCGGCCGCTACATGCATCTTGAGCTGTTTGGCCGTCCGCACCGGATCTATGTCGAGGAGGCGGGCGAGGGCACGCCGCTGCTCTGCCTGCACACCGCCGGCAGCGACGGCCGCCAGTACCGTGCGCTGATGAACGATGCACGCGTGACGTCGCGCCATCGCGTCATCGCCTTCGACATGCCATGGCACGGCAAATCCTCGCCGCCCGCGGGCTGGCACAACGAGGAATACAAGCTCACCTCGGCGCAATACACGGCCATGATTCTGACGGTGATGTCGGCGCTTGGACTCGACAAGCCGATTGTGATGGGCTGCTCGATCGGCGGACGGATCGCGCTGCATCTCGCGCTTGAGCACCCTGAGTGCTTCCGTGCGATCATAGGCTTGCAGGCCGGCGCGCATGTCGACCCCTATTACGACCTGAATTTCCTGCACCGGCCCGATGTGCATGGCGGCGAGGTCTGCGGCGCGATCGTCTCCGGACTGGTCGGAGCGGATGCGCCGGAGCAGGAGCGCTGGGAGACGCTGTGGCACTACATGCAAGGCGGGCCCGGCGTCTTCAAGGGCGATCTCTACTTCTACAAGGTCGATGGGGATATCCGCGATCGTGTTGGCCAGATCGACACCAGGCGCTGCCCGCTGTTCCTGCTCTCGGGCGAATTTGATTATTCCTGCACGCCGGATGAAACGCTTGCGGTGGCGAACAGCGTTGCCGGCAGCCACGTCACGATCATGAAGGGGCTCGGGCATTTCCCGATGAGCGAGAACCCGGAAGCCTTTCTGAATTATTTGCTGCCGGTGCTGGACATGATTAAGGGCTGATCTATTTGGGGCGCACCGGTGGTGCGTCCTTTATCGCGTTGCGCAGTCGCGCCAGGGTCGCGGCAAAATATTCGTCACGCTCGCGGTTGAAGCGCTCCTGATGCGCGCGGAAGCTTGCGATCCGGGCGCGGATTTCGTTCGCCATCTCGCCTTGCACCTTCGAGCGCGCGATAGTGTCTGCGGGAAGAGCTGGAGGCGGGGACGGGGGGGCGGCGAAGCGAACCGGCTCGAGCACGGGCGGCTTCGCCTTCAGCGGCGTCAGGTCCCGCTCCAACGCTTCCATCACGGTCGCTTCAGCGGACGGCGGTACAAATGCAGCGTTCGCCCCGCCGGCCTCGTCCTTCCGGCCCGTCACCGACTGCACAAAGGCCATGGTTTGCGCGATCAGGGTGTCGCGGTCTTTTTTCCAGCTCATGATGCCACCTCAGCCGAGTGAAAGCTTGGTCCCAGTGCGGCTGGAATCAACAGCGATGTCATTAACATGTGGAGACGATTGCGAGTTTTGCATGAGGCGTGACAAAACTGCCACGGTTCTGCACGGCGCTGGGCGCACTCCCCGGTGTGGAGCTACCGGTGCTCGCGCGGATTGACGTTTGGCAGGAATGGCGCGCCGCCGACCACACGGACCGGTGTCTGGTCGGCGGCATAGGCGGACCTATTCTTGGCCGGCGCGGGTGGCGGGTCGATCAGCCCAACGAAGCCGGCAATGGCGGCGGTGAACAGCGCGACCGTCGTAAGCAGCACCATGTTGCAGTTTTCTTCGCGGATCCGCATGGCAAGAAAACCGGGGAAGGCGCTCGTTGTTCCTACCGCGAGAGGGCGTCGTCGATAGCGTAGATGTTGCAGCCCCTGGCATGCCGGGAGCAGGCTTCCAGCGCCTCGCGCCTTGCGTCCTCAACCGTCGGCATGTGCGATCGCCAGCCGAATGAGCCGTCCGGGGCCACCGCAAACGCCTTGTGGGGCACGTGGCCGAGGTATTGCGCGAATGCGTCCTTGCCGTTCGCGCCAAGCTGCGGCGGCGCGGGCACGGGGTCCATCGCTATCCGGTGCAGCAGGTTTTGCGCGCGCAGGAAATTGTCGACGTAAGAGGTCCACGTCGCGGCGCTCGAATTCGAGAACAGGAAATGGCCGTCCTTGCCGAATGCAGGCGCATCGACGAACGTCACCTTGCCGCCGCTGCCGGCAAACGCGTCGCGAAACCGATGCGCCAGCTCCGGCGCAAAGAAGCCATCGTTGCTCGCATAGACCCACAGCATCGGCACGCGTGAGGTTGTGCCGAGCTGCCGGAAGAGATCGACCAGTGTCTTGTCGCCGCAGACCATACCGGCGCGGGCCGAGCCGCGGCCGCCGGCGAAATTGATCGCCGCGACAAGGCCGGGCGGTGGCTGTGCGGTGAGGCCCACGGTCGCCAATCCCCCGGCGGAATAGCCGATCGCGATCATGCCCCGCGTCGTGACATCGTTGCGCTTCTGCATCGCCGCGATCGCGGCCTCCAGATCGGCGACCGAGACTGTAAGCGCATGGCGATAATCGGGATGGCTGCAGGAGCCGAAGCTGTCGATCAGGCCGCCGGACGAAGTGCCGTAGCCGCGGCGCAGCACCACGAGGGCAGCAAAGCCGCGCCTTGCGAACTCGAACGCAGTCGCGCGATAGCCATGCGCCGTCATGCCGGCCCGGTCATCGACGTTGCGCGGCGAGCCGTGGCTGATCAGCGCCAGCGGATATTGTCCGGACGCCGCCGGGCGCATCAAAAAAGCCTCAAGGCCGCGCGCGCCGGCTGCGGCCATCGGAATGCGCAGATCTTCAGTGTAGAATTCGGCCGAACGCGCCAAGGGTGCAAACAGGATCGCCAGCGCGATGCTTGCAAGTTTCCACCAGCGTGATGCGTCCATCCTGCCTCCTGCAATCGCGGATCTGGGATACCCGCCAAATGTTCCATTCAATGAAGTCGATGACAATCCATCGAAATCGTTGGCTTTGAAATGCGGGCGGAAGCGAGGGGCCTGCTGCCCAACAGAGAGACGGGCATCTTAACCCAGGATAACGCGCCGAATCGGATGACCGGTCATAGTCCCGCCCACGCTCGGCGGCCGGGGGCGCACGTGTAGCTGGAACGGTATATAATGGATTCCGCCGATCCAAATGACGGCTTGGGCAACGAATCCAGGCAAAGTAACCGAGTATTTTGTGAAAGATGTGCCCGCGAGCTTCGTCTCTTCATCGAGATACTTGATACCCGACAGGGCAGAACATTTCGCCTGTTTCGATGTCGGTGCGGAGAAATCATCTGGGACGATTGAGGCCGCTCAAGGCAGCGGCTTCCTTCATGATCGTCCTGTGGTCCGAGCGAGCCTAGTGACTGGGATGGCAAAACCCAACCGGCATCGCGGGAGGGCGATCTTCGTTCGCGCGGTGATTGCAAAGTGACAACAACGGTTGAGTGGCTCAGCCGCTACTTTTCGGAGTATTAGCCTCACGCCGACCACCCAGTTTTTTCCTTGCCGAGGCAAGCATTTGCCGGAGCCGCGAATAAGCCAATCGTGATGCGCGGGTTTGGTAGGCTTCCGCCAATTTGGTGTAGTCTTCAACGAGTTTGTTGTAGACTGGCAAAACGTGTTCTTCGAGGTATCGTCCCCTGGACAAAAGCTCTAATCCACGCGTGCTGGCAGCCAATTCCAGGGGATCGAGAACTTCCACAAAGGGATTACGTGCGAATCCGCGGCGCTGCACTTCCTCATCCACCACACGGTCAAATCTCTCAATCATCGATCTGAAAGTCCACAGGGGAGATCGGGCGACCTCCTCGAATGCGCGGTCGATAATAGGTTGCGCCTTCGCAGGATTTCGAATCACCGAGACTACTTCGGCCATGTTGCTGTGATCTCGGCTGAGCGGGACATAGTGACGCCAAGGTTTCACCGCGCCGGAATATTCGCCCTCGTAAAGCACCATGAGAGTACGGAGCGCTGCGGCTTCGAAAATTCGTGGAGAGATCACCCGAATCACGATCTTGCCGTCGTCGGATCCCAAAAACTTCTGCCTGACGACGTCGTGGGGAACGTCAGGGTTTTCTGCGCAAAAGCGCTCGACCTGAATTTGAACGTCTCCCGTAAAATCAATAAAGCTGACTCCGCTTTCCGTGCCCAAAGCAGCTTTGGAGTTCGACAAGAAGTCAATCCAAGAGCTCCCGTAAATTCGCGACGCCTCGCTCGTTTCGATATCACATACCAGGCCGAAGTGAGCGGCATCAGTCGCAAATCGTTCGGCTATGCGCCATTTTTCTTCAGCGAAATATCCATACCAGGGTGGCGCCTTACGCGCGCGATATGAGACGTCAAGCGGACGCTCAGCATATTTCGGCACGTCGATCGACAAGAGGTGCTCAGGGACAAAGCCCGTCAAAGTGTGCTCGAAACGAACGTTTTCAAAGAATTCGTCGCGGTAGATTTTTCGTGTGACGTCCGGATTCGTGACAGTGAAGACGACGTTTATCTGTAGCTCGGCCAGAGCAGCGTTCTGACGGTCAATGATTCTGTATTCATCTTGAATGAAAGCAATTTTGACTCCCTTGAAGCGCTTTATTTTTTCGCGAAGGGGACGAGGGGTGAAACTCTCCATCGAGATGATGATGGAATAGTGAAATACCAAACAGTCATAGGCATCCAGGCTTGCCTCAAGTGCTCCGAAAGCCGCAGAATCAATAATCGTGTACTTGTTGTGACTAAATTCGCGGAATGCCCTTAGATGGTCCGAGACGGTGTTTGTTCTCAGCGCAGGTGCGGCACAAAGAAGCAAAATGTTGTATGGTTTAGAACTCATGCTGCTTATTTTGGCGACTCAACGCTGAGTCGCGTTGCCCGAGTCTGATGTTTCCCGCCGCCAGCTTTACGGGCTTGAGCACGCGGCAGGTCAGAATCCGCACAGCTTTTCCCAGGGTCGTCCGACTGCTCGAAGAAACCAAGCCGCCCGTCCGCGATGCGAGGAACTCCCGCCTACTGAAAGATTGCCCCCGGCGAACCGCATAGCGCCCTAGCACGCCCCAACGGGCGCCAATCCCGTTTTTGCGACCTATAGTAGACGTACACGTTTTGCAAATTGTTCTTTCGTCCCATACAAACAGCATCGGGCGGCGGATAGGGCCCCCTGCCAAGAGTGTCCCTGCTGGACTATATCGGGCAATGTCAATTGTAAGCCTCGCGGCGGAAGAGCAATCTGCCCGCCGAAAAGCTCGCAAGAGTCTGGTTCGATATCTCTCTTAACTTTTGATCTAGTTGGTGCCGGCTGAGAGGAACTCCCGACCTTCGGTTTACAAACCCTTGGAGTCTCCCTCTTGAGGATTTGAAATCATGTCTGCGGTTTTAGGCACGCCTTAGGCACCGTAAAATCCTCACTCCTCGCGCAGCGGTTGAGTCAATCGGGCTGTGATTTGCTGCCTCGCAGCAGAGTTTGGTGCGCCACGAAAGCGGGAACATTAAAGGATGCGCGGGAACGCGATGCGGGGCAGCGCCGTTACGAAAGCATTGTCAACGACCCGGAGGGAGCGAGATGCTCTTTGCCAAAATCGTGGTCTGGTGGGTTGTGTTGAGCTGCACCTTGGGTCCGCTTATGACCTGGCTATTTTTTTATGGTGCTCGCGAGGACGATGCCTGGGAGAGAGCTCTTCAGGAGAATGCGCGCCGGAGACGGCAGGCTCCGCGTGCTATTACTTATCGCCCGGTGCCGCAGCTGACTTATCACAGACGTCGCGCTGTGCACTTCCGCTGACGCCCTAGCCTGAATTGCGATCAAGGCGCAGCGCGCCGGCGTAGGCGGGAATATTGTGCGAATCGCGCGGCCTAGTAATCTAAAGCGGCCAACCAACCATGACGTTAGGGGAAACGCTCGTGAGTACATGGGAAGCAATTGGGTATGCGCTCGTAGGCCTGTGGACGCCGGGGCTGTTGCTAACTGCCTATCTCGTTTGGCCCTATCGCCGATCCCGCTAAAAGAACTCGTTCACGCACCACCAGAGCAGCGCGAGCCAACCTGGCGTCGCGACGATCGCGACGCATACATAGGCGCTTATGGCAACACGATGGCGCAGTTTGTCGGACGAGAGAAGGCCACCGGAAAATTATACGCTGCGAGGTGTCCGGGCAAACGAGCGGTCTAAGGTTAGGTTCCCAGATTCGGGCATTGCTTGAGCTAGCGGTACAAGCAACCAAACAGATCGCCCGAAGGCGGCCTCTTGTGCAG
>Ga0134128_10001845_pt1 | contig 26758 bp, 23 predicted proteins | sample KB31754_FD_96462 | JGI IMG/M metagenome (GOLD analysis project Ga0134128, IMG submission 96462) | Terrestrial soil microbial communities with excess Nitrogen fertilizer from Kellogg Biological Station, Michigan, USA - KB3-175-4 | ecosystem: Environmental > Terrestrial > Soil > Unclassified ...
GAGCTACCCGCGCTGGAAGTTTGTTGTCGTGAGGCCGCCCCGCCGAGAAAGGTGTGGGCGCTGATCAGTGACATCACTCGAGTCGGGGACTGGGGTGGCGAGTGCGTGCACGCCGAGTGGATCACCCGGGTGTTGGCTTACCGCAGGACGGGACAGGCGGACGAGGGTGGAAGCGGCTATCCCGTGGCGTCAGCGAGCTTATCTCGGAGCAGACGGCGCTAACCTCCTGATCATGCACAGGAGAGGCCAGGATCGCGAACGGCTCCGCACGTGGCAACACAGGCCCGCATCACAAACGTTGCGTACTTACAATCGGCTTGGAATTGAGGAGCGATACAGAGTGTAGAGGTCGTTTCGCAGTCGCGCAGGGATATTCGTGTTGAGTCTCTCGTGTAGAAGGGAACGGAAGTCGTCTACAAGGGCCTTCAAGTATGACTCGGTTCCACGCGCAAGGGTAAGGCGTCCTTCAGATATAGCTCCAGCGCATGTCGACAGAGGTAGTGCCCATACCACCAACAACAACGCATGGAAAATCCTAATCATCCGGGGTTTGCCCAGCCAGTAGGCGAGCGCGGATGCGGGCGGCACTCCGCGCCGGCGCAGCGTCACAGTCAGCGGCGCGGTGCAGCAGGTGCACATTATTGATGGCAGCGCGAGCAGGCCTCCAGCGCCCGATCCGCCGAGCCAGCGGGGCGCTGGCGTACCAGCCCGCGCCGCGGTATGAGCGCCTCAGCTGTGACAGCGATGACGAGCGCGGCGACCAGGGCGATCCAGACGGAGCGGAAGTAGGTGACGGTGAAGGTCCATGCCGAGTGCCACGATGGCGTGGCCGGGGGTCCTCCCGCCCTCAGTGAGGATGGAGATGCCACCGAAGGCGTTGGTCAGCACATGGGCGGTCTTGCTGGCATAGGGCCAACACTTCGCCCAGGTCAGTGCCGTGGCAGCCAGGACAGCGAAGATCACTGCGGCGATGGTGATCGCGCCCGTGATGGCCGCTGCTCGCTACGACAGGAGCCGGAGCGTCGAGTTCGTGGGCCATGGAAACGCCCTTCGGGCAGGTCAGCGCAATCGGATCATGCCGCTGCCGCGGACGGCGCGTCCGATGACGGCGCAGTCGTGGCCGCAGGAGCGCAGCCGCGTGACGGCGTCGGCGGCACGGGCCGCCACACCGAACAGCAGGCCGCCGGAGGTCTGGGCATCGGCGAGCAGGGTCAGCGTGACTTCATCGACCGGCCCGGTGTCCAGCCGATCGCGCACCCAGTCGAGGTTGCGGCGGCTGCCTCCAGGAACATAGCCGGCGGCGGCGAGGTCGCGGGCGTGCGCCAGCACAGGCACTGCGGCGGCGTCGAGTGTCACGTCGACCCCGGAAACCCGCGCCATTTGTGCCAGGTGACCGAGCAGGCCGAACCCGGTGACATCGGTTGCCCCGGTGGCACCGGCATCCAGGGCGACCGCCGCAGCCTCGGCGTTGGGGCGGCACATCGACGCGACCATCGCGTCAACAGCGGCTGCGGCGGCGCGATCGGCCTTGGCTGCGGTGGAGATCACTCCGGTGCCCAGCGCTTTGGTGAGCACGAGGGCGTCACCGTCGCGCAGCCCACTGTTGCGCAGCAACCGTTGGGGGTGTGCCTCACCGACGACCGATAGGCCGAACTTCGGCTCCGGGTCATCAACGGTGTGCCCGCCGACTGTCACGAACCCGCACTCCGCTGCCACCTCAGCCGCGCCAGCTAGCAGCTCGTCGAGCAACCGAGGGGGAAGCTCGGCGGAGTTCCAGCAGACGAGGTTGAGCGCGAACAGCGGCCGCCCGCCCATGGCGTACACGTCGGACACGGAGTTGACGGCCGCCACCCGCCCCCAGATGCGCGCGTCATCGACGATCGGCGTGATGAAATCGACCGTCGCGACAAGGGCGCGATCGTCACTGATCCGCCATACTGCTGCGTCGTCGCCGGTCTCGGTACCGACCAGGAGGTCCGGGTGATCAGCGGTCACGTGGCGCAGGACCTGCGCCAGCTCGCTCGGGGCGAGCTTTCCCGCTCAACCGGCGCAGTGGCTGAACTGGGTAAGCCGCCGCAGCATCTCCTCCATCGACCCCCTTCACTACGGTCAACAGCGCGTCCTCAGATTACGCAGCGGGCACCCGAGGAGAAGGGACTGACGGTGGGCATCACGAACGAGACCACGGAGAAAGTCACCGTCGACGAGCTGGCTGGGTGGGTACGGGACGCGGCACAACGGCTCACCGACCTGGTAGCAGATCTTGACGACGAGCAGCTGATCGGCCCCTGGCTGGCAATCATCAATCCGCTACTTTGGGAGATCGGCCACGTGACGTGGTTTCAGGAGAGCTTCGTGCTGCGCCGCGCCCTCACCGAGCCGCCGATCATCGGACACGCCGATGCGATCTGGGACTCCGGCGCGATCCCGCACGACACGCGATGGTCCTTGCGCCTGCCCTCGCGCGAGGAAACCCTGCACTACATCGCCGAGGTCACCGACCGGGTGGCCGCCCGGCTCAACCGGCCGGAGGCGACAGCACAGTTGCGCTACATCACCCGCTACGCCGTGCATCACCACGACATGCACACCGAGGCGCTCACCTACACCCGCCAGACGCTCGGGTACCCACCGCCGGTGCTGCCGGGCATCGACGTCGTGCTGGCCAGCGAGGCGGGAGGGCTGCCCGGTGATGCCGAGGTTCCCGGCGGACGCTTCCCGCTCGGCGGCGACCGCGACGAGGGATTCGTCTACGACAATGAGACGCGGGTGCACCCGGTGGAGCTCGTCCCGTTCGCGATCGGCCGCTTCGACCGCTGGGTGCCGCTGGAAGCGCACCGACCGGTCAGCCACGTGTGCTAGTACGAAGCCGACGCGTACTGCCGCTGGGCGGGGCGGCGGCTGCTCACCGAGGCGGAATGGGAGGCTGCGGCCATCGGTGAGCCCGACGGCGCGGGTGGGCTGAGCTCCATGCGGCGACGGTTCCCCTGGGGGTATTGAGCCGATTGGTCCCGGCCATGCCAACCTGGACTGGAAACACCTCGGCACCGTGGACGTGGCGGCTTACCCGGCCGGCGACAGCGCCTTCGGCTGCCGTCAGCTGATCGGCAACCTCTGGGAATGGACCGCCTCAACGTTCCTGCCGTACCCCAACTTCGAGCAGGACGCCTGCCGCGAGAACTCGTGGCCATGGTTCGGCAGCCGGAAGGTGCTGCGCGGTGGCGCCTGGGCCACCCGGTCGAGGTTGATCCGCGCCACGCTGCGCAACTACTTCACCTCTGAGCGCCGCGACGTGCTGGCCGGATTCCGCACCGCTGCCCCGCGCTGATGCGGATCTGCCTGGTCACTCCCGCCCCAGCGCACAGCTACCACGGCAACCGGGTCACCGCGGTGTGCTGGGCCGATATCCTGCGCGGCCAGGGACACGAGGTGGCGGTGGCGCAGGATCACCTTGATCAGCCAGCTGACCTGCTGGTGGCGCTGCATGCCCGCCGCAGCGCCGAGTCCCTCCGGCGATTCCGGGCCCGCCACGCCGATGCTCCGGTGGTGCTGGCGCTCACCGGCACCGACCTCTACCTCAGCTGCTGCGCATGGCCATGGTCGAAGCGGTCGAGACCCGCAGCCCTCCTCTCGGCAGCAGCTATCTCAACTGACTTACAAGAACTAGCGATCCTCAATCGTCCTCACGCTAGTTGCCTCCAGATAGCCCACAAGCGTCTGGGTTGGCACCTGCACGCTGTGCACGTCCCTCAGATGATCACCGATCATCTTCCTCAAAGTAGAGCTGTCGTGCGAACTAAAGTGCGAACTGCACTCATCATGGGCTCACGTGAACTCGTACATCGCCATTCCGTCACTCCCTCTCCCACGTCAGCATTAACCTAACTGGCTACCACCGACTCGGTAAACCTGTTCTGCTAAACCTGGTCTGCCATCGCTCGTAGCGGTGCCGACGCAGTGCCCCTAAGTGTACGCCTAGAAAGTCACCCAGGCGCAACCGCGAGTCCCTGAGCTAGCGCGGCATGGCTCGGCTCGCGTTGCGCCTGGCGGATTGTCACCATCGCTGTCACACCGTCCCGTCGCTAAACCGTCGTACCGCGTCCCTGTTGAACACCTGTCTTGGCTGCTAGCGCTAGCCACCGAGCGACCCGTGAGCAGAACTCAGCGTCCTGGTGGAGATCGAGGCTCATATCGGCCCTGGAGTGCCGGGCTTACAGATGGTCGGCCTGCCCGATACCGCCCTATCCGAAGCCCGGGACCGGGTGCGGGCAGCGGTGCTCAACCGGCCGCCGATGGCCGCCACGCAGGATGACGCTTGCGTTAGACCCCGCCGTGCCTACGCGGCGGGGTCTACTCGATTAGGTGCCCGAGCATGCCCTTACTGAGCAGGGCATAGCTCGGGGTAGACGGTCCTGGGACAACTCCACGGGCCGTTCGGCGTTTCGCGATGATCCGCAAGACGATGGCAGACAAACCGGAATCTGCAACCATCAACCGAACAAAAAATCAGCAACCACCAACGATTCGAATCAGCGAAGTCGCGGTCTGGAGTCCGTACAGTGAACCGCGGTGAGCGGGTATCACAAGCTTGTTGGTAAACCTGGGAGATTATAGGCTCTGGGGCGTCCACACGTCGATCAGCGTGTCAAGGAGAACCAGAAGTGCTCCCGCGCCCACGGCGCCCAGCGGCTACCCGAAATTCTGTTCCGGAGTCGAGTTGGCGGCTCGCGGGTTGAGTAGGAATTCGCCGGAAGGATCCCGGAAAACCGCAACGATTGTGCCTGTATCGATCCAAATCCCGGTGCAGGTCGGTAAGGTGCTGTTTGGTGAGTGGGTCAGGCCGCTCGGTGGTATTCGTTGATCACACCGCCGAGTACGCGGTGGCGTCGGATCAGGCCGTCGATGGGCAGGGCGGCTGGCCGGTGCTCGTCGTTGGGTGCATGTTGGTCGAGAGCCTGATGCGGCCGGTGAGAGTTGTAGTGCCGCGCGTACTCAGACAGGACCGTGGTGGCGTGACGTTCGTTGTAGATCAGGATGCGGTCGGCGCACTCACCGTGGACGGTGCGCACGAACCGCTCGGCATAACAGTTCGCTCGGGGAGTTCGCGGCGGTGTGGTGGGCTGCCCCGCGTTTTCCGGATAGATCTTATTCGTGTTGTTAGGCCGCCTGCTGCTGATTCTGGTAGTCGGCGCGAGCTTCTTGTGGGGTTCGGTAGCCCAGCGCCGAGTGAAGCCGTTTGGTATTGTAGCGGAACTCGATGTAGCGTGCCACGTCTTTGCGGGCGTGTTCACGCGTTGGGTACACAGTTCGGTTCACTCGCTCAACCTTCAGTGTCGCATTGAACGATTCCACCTGGGCGTTATCAAAACACGATCCTACCCGCCCCACTGAATGAGGAAGGGCGAGCTGATCGACGACCTCGGCGAACGCTTGGCTAAGATACTGCGAGCCTCGATGGTGTGGAAAATCGCTCCGGATTGCAGGCGGTAGTTGCGAGCGGCCATGGGTCGTGGTCGTTGATCTGCACGATCGGGAGCATGGTCAGTGATGCGGGTGTGCGGATCTCGCGGGGGGTGGGTCCGGCTGGTGTTGGCACGTCGAGGAGCCGGTCGAGCAGGGCGGTGATTGCGTTGTGCCCGTCGTCGATGGCGGCGCGTTCGTCGTCGGTGAGCGGGATGGTGGCGAGCATGCGCTGCAAGTTGGTCTGGGCTTCGAGGAGCTGGGCTTTGCTGGAGTGTTTCGGGGGGTAGAAGTCGCAGCGTGCGCAGGTCATCCGGCGTGGGCATTGTTTGAAGAAGCTGTAGCTGCACCAGCCGTGGCCGAGGTCGTAGTGCTGCCAGAATTGGCCGCTGGCGGCGGCGCCGCAGGTGATCGCGTCGCGGTCGATGAGCACTTCGATGGTGCGCACGTTGCGGGCGAAGTAGCCGGCTTCGGTGTAGACCTTGGACAGGGTGATCGGGCTGATTTTGGCGTAGTGCTGGGTGGTGGCGGGGTCCTTGTGTCCGAGCCAGGCTTGCAGCTCGAACAGGGTCATGGGCTCTTTGGCGTTGTAGAGCTGGCTGGCGATGGTGGATCGCGCGCGGTGGCTGGTGATGTTTCCGCGCACGTCGCTGGTGGGCACGCCGGCCTTCGTGCACAGCGCGGGGATGATCGTGCGGTTGATGTAGCTTTTGGCGACGGGATGGGCGCGCACGGCGAAGAGCATGTCGACGTGCTCGTTAGTCTTGTGGTCCAGCGTGGCGGGTTGCGCCGGGCGCAGCGCCTGCCAGGCTTCGATCGCCTGTCCGAGCAACGGATCGACGGGTTTGGTGAACGCGGTTCCGGTCTTGTGCACGGGCACGTCGAGCAGGCAGACGGCTTCCTCGGCGAGCACGTCGCGTGCGTCGGCGGCGATGGGTTGGCCATCGTGTTGCCACCGCACAAAGCCGACCCGCAGCCGGGACAGCTCATCGCTGCGCAGGCCGCTGAACAGCCAGCTCAGCGTGATGGCCCGGATCAGTTCCATGGGGTAGTAGGTGTTGGCGGAGTTGCCGGGCAGGTCGTCGCTGCCCAGGTTTAGCCCGGCCCACAGCAGCTTTGCCCAGACCTCGTCGGCGATCACGCGCGGGTTGGTGGAGATCAGCGCGGCCACGCTGGGGGGCACCGCGAGCGCACGGGACGGGTCGAAGCGACGCGGGATCCACTCCCAGTCCTGGCAGTCGCGGAAGAAGGTGCGAGTCGCGGTCAGGTTGTGCGCCTTGGTGCGCGGTGAGATCGGGCTGCCGGTGCGGGCGTGCATGTGGTCGCGTCGCTGGACGTAGTCACCCACGGCCATGCGGTCCACGGCCGCGACCCAGGCCGCGCAGGTCACCCGGGTCCACTGCCCTGGCTCGTTGATCTGCGGGTGTTCGGCTGCCAGCCATCGCCCGGCTTTGGCCAGCACGGTGCGGAACGTGGCCCGAACGCGCGGGGTCAGCGTCGAGGTGGCTGACCAGCGCTCGATCCAGCTTGCCCAGGCCGGGTGGGTTCCCTCGATGCCCGGAGCGTGGTTGTATCCGGTGCGCACCGGGAGGTCGCAGTGGCCCAGCGCGGCGACCGCACGTTGCAGCGCGTAGAGCATCTCGCCGTGGTGGTCGTTGGTGGCCGGGTGCCTATGCAGCCGCTCGAACGGCTTAGTGTCCAAGTCTTCCAGCTGGGGACTGCGGTTGATCAGCAGCGCCTGACTGAATACTCCGCGCAGCCGGTGCTTGGCGCTGAACACACTGCGGTAGCCCCACTGATCAAGCACCGCGCTGGCCTGGCGCAGCGACTGCTCGACGGCTTGGGGGCCGAACACCAGGCTGGCCAGATGAAGCCGGTTGAAGGTGCCCAGGTGGTGGAAATCATCGAAGCCGGCCAGTAGATACCCCAGTGCGACGACGAACGGGCGCACAGTGGTCTCGGTCGGCCATGTCTGCGCGGCGATGAACGTCTCGGCGCTCGACCCGCACAGCTGTGCCCAATCCTGGGCCGTCCATGCCCAGTAGGACCGGCGGATCCGCGTACAGGTACCCAGGATGATCGCCACCGCGTGCGCTCCGGCGCGCCGGAACCGGATGTCCTCGCCATGACGCAGACAATCGCGCGCGGCATCTAACGGCTCGACCGGGCGAGATAGCGCGCGCCACCCGGCGGCGGTGCGGCGAGGGATGCGCAGGTCTTTCGGCCCCAGCTCACCCAGTGCATGCCGCTCGGCGTCGGTCAACTCTGCGCGCTGGTCGTAGCGCTCGACGCACAGCGGAAACGTCTCCCGACTGCGAGCCATGCGCGGGCTCGAACAACTCCGTGCGCACGAGTCATCACCGCCGGGCACGCCTTCATCCAGAACATCCGCCGCGGCCATTACGAATTTGGAGCCGAGGAAACAGTAAACCTACGGTCCTGGCTGCCTTCGACGAGCTGACCCTGGCGATCTGACCAACCTCGGTTAATGATGTTGGCTGCTCCGACTCCGCAACAACAGCCCCCTGCTGCTCGACGCTAAGAGCATTATTCAGAAGTCCACCATTGGATGGCGTGTCGCTGGACGTCAGCGACACGCCATCTTGCGGTATTCACGGTTTTGTGTGAAAGCCCACCGGAGTGGGGCGGCGGTACAGATTCTCGGCAAGTTATCACGCTGAGGAACCGTACCGTCACCGCAGTAGTGCAAGTCCCCGAGGCACTGGGCTTGCCGAAGGGACATCAGGGGACTATGGTCGGCAAGTTCGGTACAATTCAGCATCTTTCGCCGCAGCCGGTGGCTGTCTAGCGCATAGCGGGCGCATTCCAGGGCCAGTAATTGAGTCCGCCGTCAGCTATGGTCGATGCGTCTGCGAAGAGGCGGCACAACATGGCGCTGTTTCCGAGTGAATCCTGGTGGCAGGACTACACCGACAGGATCAAGGCATCTGAGGAGATGGCGGAGGCTGGTGCCACTTGGGAGGGTGACATCAGTTTCGTCGTCCAGGCCGAACCCGATAAGGGCCTGCCACACGACGTCTGGAGCTGGCTGGACCTGTGGCATGGGCAATGCCGCGGCAGCAGGTACGGCCTGACCCCGGAAGAGGGTGAACAAGCGAAATTCATCATCCGCGGCACGTACTCCCGCTGGAAGGAGTTCGTCAACAAGGAGTTCGGCCCGATCCAGGGCATGATGACGGGAAAGCTCAAGCTCAAGGGCGACATCTTCACCGTGATCCGCCATGTCAAAGCGGTCACCGTGCTTGCCAATATCGCCGCGAGCGTGCCATCGGAGTTCGTTGACGAGCAGGCGTAAGCGTGACTTGGCTACGAGCGGGCGCCGGCTGCGAGACGCATCGTCGCCACCGCCTCCGACCCGAGGAATGTTTCCCGCAACTCCTTGTCGGTCAGCCCGGCGGCTACCGATTCGATGACCGACAGCGCCTCTCCATACGCTCGCCGGGCGTCCTGCGCCCTGCCCTGCGCTCGCCGCAGATCTCCGATGGCACCGTGGGTCCGCCACAGTTGTGGGGGGTTGGCTAGATCGGTGGCGACGGATAGGGCGGCGAGCAGCTCCCGTTCGGCGTCATCGACGTGGCCCTGGGCCAGCAGGACCCGACCCTGCAGGCGGCGGCCTCGCGCCAGGTACTTGGTGCTCGACGTCTCCTCCGCGGTGGCGAGGCACTTCTGGGCGTAGGCCAGCGCCTTGCCTGGTTCGCTGCGGTCGAGCCAGAGCTCGCCGTAGCTGGCGAAGCAGTGCATCGACCACCGCCAGCGCAGCCACTGCTGGTCTGGCTCCGGGTTACGGGCAACCGTCTCCGCTCGCGCGAACTGCTCTTCGGCCTCGTCAGGCCGTCCCAGCGCGACGAGGTTGTCGCCCAAGTTCAACCGCACATTCATCTCGATCTCGGCGTCCGGCATGCCCACGATGCCGACCAGCTGCACACCCGACTGGTTCCACTCCAGGGCCTGCTGATGGTCTTCTAGCTCGGCGAACACCCAGCCGACGGTGTTCACCACGCGGGGCCGGACCTGCCAGTCACCTACCCGCTCGCACATGTCGAGTGCCTTGTGCAGCCAGGCCAGGGCGGACTCGTAGTCGCCGCGCGCCGCCAGGGTCATCCCCCGGACCCACCAGTTATACAGTCGGTTGGTGACCATCCGCGCCGCGTCGTCGGATAGGTTTTCCAGAATGCCGACCGCCTTGTCGAAGTGGCCGCGCCAATACTCGATCAGCCCCTCGGACCAGTTCCACATGCCTTCGGCAAAGGGATCCGGCATCTGCACCAGATCCATAAACGCCAAAAATGGTTCCAGCTCCGGGAGCCGGTTATCCACGATGAGCAAGTTGCCGAGCGCCAGGGTCGCCATCGGGCGGACCTGCTCGTATCCTTCTCCCAGCACATCCCAGGCCGCCCGCAGGGTGGCCTCGGCCTGGCTTATCTCGTGGTTATAGACCTGGAGATACCCGCGGTAGGCCAGCGCGGTTCCCTCCAGCCCGCGGTCGTGCAGGCGCTGGGCGATTGTCACCATCCGGTCGAAGTCGGCGACACCGGTGGCGGTGTCGCCGATGCCGTAGTTGAGCAGCCCCCGCTTGCTGGCTAGGGCGGCCGCGGCAGGTAGCGCCGCCTCGCCGAGTTTCTCGCACACCTCTAGGGCTCGGGCATAGAAACGGAGCGCGTCCTGGTTGGCGTAGGCATTCGCGGCCTTGTCGCCGGCTTTGGTGAGGTAGTCGAGCGCCTTATACCAGTCGTGCCCCTGGTCGTAGTGGTGGGCCAGGATTTCGTAGTGCTCGGCGAGCCGGTCGGAGTAAAGCTCTTCAATGGCTGCGCCGACGAGCCGGTGCAGCACCCGCCGTCGGTCGGTCAGCAGCGTGCTGTAGGAAACCTCGTGGGTCAGCGCGTGCTTGAAGATGTACGCGAGCTCAGGGAATAAGGCCTTCTGATAGATGAACTCGAGCGCGGTGAGCTCCACAACCAGCTGGGATAGCCTTGCCTGCAGATCGGAGATGCGGTCGAGCAGCTGGATCCGGAACTCCCGGCCGATCACTGAGGCGAGCTGGATCGCTCGTTTGGCTTCGGCCTCCAGCCGGTCGATGCGGGAGAGGATGACCTCCTGAATGGTCTCGGGGATGTGGATATCTTCGATCGGTCGCTGTAGCCGGTAACTGCCGTTGGTTCGCGCCAGGACGTCGGTCTCGAGGAGTGTCTTGGTCACCTCCTCCAGGTAGAAAGGGTTGCCCTCGGCTTTTGCGGTGATCAGGCGCTGCAGTTCGGGTGGCAGGCTGGCACCTGGTAGCAGATCCTCGGTCAGGGCGGTGCTTTCATCGTTGCCGAGCTGCCGCAAGACCACGTGCGTGAAGCCGGCGCGTTCGGCGAACAGGTAACCGTTACCAGGTCGAGAGGTGAGGACGAGCAGGACCGGCGTGGAGGGCACGATCTCGGTGAGGCTGGCCAGTGCCTGCTGGGAGATCTCATCGGCCCAGTGCAGGTCTTCCACCACGGCCAGGACGGGTCGGCGGGCGCTTAGCTGGACGAGGAAGGTGCGCAGCGCCTCAAACACGCCGACCCGGCGCTCGCGAGGATCCATCGCGGCGACGGCGTCATCCCCGGGATCCACCGAAAGGACGTACTTAAGGTATGGGGCAGCGCCCCGAGCCGGCTCCTGCCACCGAGATACGGCCTCGTCCACTCCGGCGACTACCTCAGCATCACTGTCCTCATCTCGAATACCGAAGGCGTTCTTGAGAAGATCAACGACGGGGAGATAGGGACTGTTTGTCAAATACGAGATGCAGTGTCCTTCGATCCAGGTCACGTCTTGCCCGTGCAGCCGGCGGCGCAACTCGAAAAGCAACCGGGACTTGCCGATCCCCGCCTCTCCCGACACGAGCAGTACCTGGCCAGCGCCCTGGCGGGCCATCTTGAGAAACTCCTCCAGCGCGGCCAGCTCCTGCACCCGCCCGACGAACCGGGTCAGACCCCGCTCGGCGGCCACCTCCAACCGGGTGCGCACCGGCCGCTCCCGCACTACTAGCCAGGCCGCCACCGGTTGGGCCTTGCCCTTCACCGCCAGCTCACCCAGCGGCTCACAATCAAAGTGATCGCCCACGATGCGGTGGGTGGACTCGGAGATAAAGACGCTGCCCGGTTCGGCAACCTGCTGCATTCGCGCAGCCAAATTGACGGTGTCACCGATCGCCGTGAAATCCATCTGCAGGTCGTCGGTCACCGTGCCGACGACGACCGGGCCGGTGTTGAGCCCCACCCGAAAGCGAACCTGGACGCCATGCTGCCGGGCAACCTCTCGGGCGTACTGCTCCAGGGAGCACTGCATCCGCATCGCGGCGGCCACGGCCCGGCGCGCGGAATCCTCATGCGCGATCGGTGCCCCGAACAGGGCCATAATGCCGTCGCCGGTGAAGCTCGCGACGTAGCCCTCGTAATGGTGGACCGCTTCGGTCATGCGGGACAGGCAGTCGCGCATGACCGAATACATGCCTTCTTCCCCCAGTTGTTCGGCCAGCGGGGTGGAACCCACGGCGTCGGTGAACAGCACCGTCACGCTACGGCGCTCACCCTCCGCCGGACGCCGGCGCCGTATCTTCTCGGCTAAGTACGCGGGGGTGACCGAACCAGCCACCGACCGCGCGTGCGGTGCCAGTAAATGTCCGCAGGCATCGCAGAACCGTGCTTCGGGGCGGAGTTGCTCGTTGCACTGCGGGCACGCCCGAGCTAGCGGCGTCCCGCACTCGTCGCAGAACTTGGCCAGGGCCCGATTATCGTGCCCGCAACTGAGGCACTTCACGAGGTCTTAGCTTCCGCCCGGATCTCTCAATCCACAAGGGCAGGATCAAGACACTACCTGCGTAGTTGTCCCGTAACACATTGGCGATATGGCACAGCGCCGAGATGTGGTGTTTACCGTCGTGGACCATGAGCCCGTGGTATTTGGCGGCGGGGGTGGGATCGCTGCTGCGGGCGTGTTCAGCAGCCATGTAGAGGGCTTCGCGTAGTCAGCGCGAGGCGGGCTTCGATGGCGATGTCTTCAGCTACGTCAGGGTAGTCCAGCTCGTCGCCCCACAGTTGGAGGGCTTCGGCTGCCACGGCCAGCAACTCTTCGGCCTTGGTCTGACCCCAGTCGCCGCGGGAGTGCCGGTAAAAGAATCGAGTCAGACGTGCTCAACCGAGGCGGAGGACTTGGTGCGGTCGGCGTAGTGGGACAAAAACAGCAGCGCAGTTTTACTCATGTTCAAGCCCAGCGCACCTACCCACGCCGGGTCCAGGATCTCCAGCGGTGCATCCAACCGGGCGAAGCTCGTGGTGCGCCGTTTGATCAATGTGGAACGCAGTTTGACCGCCCGGCGCAGCCGTTCTCCCGTCCCATCCCCAGTTCCGGGCGCAGACCTTCGGGTATAGCAACGGCAACCGGGCCAACAACCCCACTATAACAGGCGGAGCTTACGTATCTGATCCAATCCGGCATCGCGGACATGGCCGGCAGAGGGTCGGCAAGCTGACACCGCACACGTCAAATAGGTGACAGCAGATCGCGCCGAGGGTCGAGAGGATCCTTTCGTCGGCACACCCAAAAGCCATTGTCGCACTGGAGACAGCATGCATGACGTGACGTTCGGATGGGTGGGCCGACGACTTGATCGGAGACCAAGCGTTCCAAAAGCTCGCTGGCCACAAAATAAGAGCACCTATTTTAGAAGACGGGAGGCTGCCGTGGATGAGCAGCGGATAGTGGTCGGCGTCGATGGCTCCCCGGCCAGCCACACTGGCTTGTGCTGGGCGCTGGCGCGCGCCGAACGTACCGGCGCCCGGGTGCGCGCGGTGCGTTGCTGGATGCCGGTCGTGCTCAAGGCATGGGAGGTGGCGGTCACCGCGGAACGGATTCCGCCCCCCGCCGAGCAACAGGCACGGGTGGAGCGGGAATTGGCTCAGGTGGTGGCAGCCGCCTGGCTGTGGGTGCCGAATGCGGCGGGGACGGTTGCGCTCGAGCAAAAGGTGATTCGCGGGCCAGCTGGGCCAATCCTGGTTTCTGAGGCCGCTGAGGCTGAACTGCTGATAGTGGGCCACGGCCACCGGCTGATCGACATGGCGCACCGGTCGGTGAGCTGGCACTGCCTGCGACACGCACACTGCCCGGTAATGGTGATTCCCTCTGCCGCGGCCACTCGCACGACACTGCTCACGGCCACGCGGGGGTGTTCAGATAGCCACCGCGCTGGTCTGGACGGTGCCTGGCTTAGTCGCGCCACTGGTGAACCCCGCGGCATCGCTTCCTGAGCGCGACCTCAGCCTCGCACCTGCTACCGCGTGAGGTTGCCTGCGGCCAGTGGGGCATGCGGAGACTTGCCAACACAGATAACCAGACGACGACGATGTTTTTCGATGGCCGCCGAGCTCACGAAAGGACCATCAGATGGGCGAAGCAGCGGATGTGATGTACCGCAAGTCTGCGTGGGCTGTGATCAAATAGCGTGGACGAGTTCGGTGAACGCCGCCGGGAGCTGTCACCGGGGCATTGCCGGCAGGGCCAGGCCACATCGATCAGCAGCGGAGTGAATCGCTGCACCCAGCGATACACAGTGACGTGATCGACGGTGATGCCCCGCTCGGCCAGCAGCTCTTCCACGTCTCGGTAGGACAAGCCGTAACGCAGGTACCACAGCACGGCCACCATGATCACTTCCGGTGGGAAGCGGAAACTGGCGAAGCCAGACCTCGACGCGGGCACTCTGACAGGACGGCGACGCATCAGCCCACCTGCTCGCTCGCGGTGATCCGCCGATGCAACAGTGCCCTTTAGACGTCACTGATACCTCGGAGCGACACATGGCGGTGGCGCGGACCATTGGGGTTAGTCTGAACCGTCTGACTGTTGAACAGCGAGCCCGCTATCTGCAGTGTTCGGGGAGGACGCTGCAATCCCAGGTCCGGTGTTGGCTCGGTATTGGAAGGCCACGGGCGGCTGGTCGGGGTTTTCAGGCTCGGCGGTTTTGCCACCGTTTGGCGGATCTGACTTTGGTTAGCGATTACCGCTCCGACCCTGAGTGGGCGGTGATGCACGACGTGATCGACGCATCAGGGCCCACATCGCAGTCCCCCGACCGCGAGGACAAGCAGCATGACCAGACCGCCCCACTCAAGTGCGGGAAGCCCCTTTGGGATGTGCGCTGAAGCCCGGGTTGTACGCGCAGCAGTAGCCCATATGGCGGATACAATAAATACCTATTCTTACGATGTGCAACGAGGGAAGGGTACATGCCGACTACCACGCCCGGGAAGACGATGGCACCCGCGCCACCTTCTCCCTCGTGGACTATCCCCCTCCCCACCATCCGACGGCGCCGGCAAGGTCTCGATCGACGGGGGACCCGACGGGCTGCGTCTCATCCGCCACATCGTCCGCCATGCGACCGCACTGGATTCCGAGCTGGCGATCACTATCGGCAGCTACAGTTCTCCACGAGCGGTGACCACGCTGCTGCGCGACTCCGGCTATCGGATAATCCAGCTGACGCTCGGTGCGCTCCCCCTCGGCGACTACCGTCGGGGTCGAAGAAGAGGTTTTTCGTCATCGACCCGCAGCAGCGACGCCCGCTGAACGACACCACAGCGCTCCTGAAGTTCGCCCATCGACTCCCCGGTGGCCGCGACGGATCTGTTGCGTCAGCGGAGGACAAGATCGGGCAGGCTTGGTTGATGCGTCGTCGCCCTCGTCGAGTGTCTGCATCGAGGTCCAACTTCTCAGGGTTCCGCTTCCCGCCGGATGGATCATGGTTGCGGTTCGCTGGTATTTGCGTTACGGGCTCTCCTACCGCGACGTGGAAGAACTGCTGGCCGAGCGGGGCATCGAGGTCGATCGGGTCAAGCCTCGTTCATACACCACGAGTTGACCTGGCAAGCTCGATCCACACAGCAATCCCTGTGGTCAGCGCAGCACTCTTGAACGCTACTGCTCTGCAGAGTTGGAGTGGTGTTCGCTTGCTGGCAACAGTCGGCGGCTCGGATGCAGGGCGCCACCCGACCTCGCTCGGTAGAGGGGGCCCTCTACCCCGGTAGACCCCCGGGGTAGTGGCCCGTGACGTGCACGGTAGCGGGGGTAGACCCCTTTGCCTCGGCACCGTCCGACCCCCGCTACAGCCCTTTCAGGGCAAGCTAAGCACTCCCTAAAACGATCACGGAGCGGAGGACGGCGACTGAGTGGATGCGCTCTCCGCGTTGTGTCGCGTTGGCGGCGCTGGTGGGGTGAAATGTGACGTTGTGACGGCTCCGACGCTGCCTCGTCACATCGTCACACGCCCCGTTTATCCTGGTGAGCACGGGATTTGGTCGTCACAGGTGTTATGACGGTGTGACGAGCGTTTCCACGTGTTGTGACGCTCGTGACGGCGGTGTGTGACGGCCGTGTTGCGCTGATCAATCGTCGTCTGTATCGGATGGAGCCCTCTGCCGCGCTCGTCCGCGCGGACGTCCGCACCTCGCGCGCCTGCATGCTAGGCACGCTCACCCCACGGACGTCCGCGTCGGACGAACACCCGAGACGCGGCGTACGATGACAGAGAGTCACAGGGACCTCTTCAGGGAGGCAGTAAGGGAGGCAGGGAGTTCTCCCTGCCTGGGTCCCTGCCGGGCCTCCCCGTCCTGAGCTGCACCAACACTAGAAAGGGAGGGTGGCTCCCTCCGCTTGTTGGTGCCTTGAAAACCCCCGATTCCCGGTCGACACGACACCACGGTGCGCCTCCCTCCCCACCTTTCGACCGTGCCTGTCGATCACCGTGCGTAACTGAGAGCTGATGGACGGCAGGGTGGGTCCACCGGCGATAACTCTTCGTACACCACCCCGGTGGACGTCACCGGGAGTGAGGCAGGCGGTGAGGCACTAATCTCCCGCCAGGGCACATGCCTCACCTCGCCACCTGGCTGCTGCCCTGGTTTGACCTGCGACAAGGCAGGCAACCAGGGCGAGGCAGACCAGCACTCACCACCCAGAAAGCAGCCGCTTTCGCGGTCTAGGGGGTTGCACCGTCCTGCCTCGGCCAGAGGGCAGCACCGCAGCCGCAGCTGGTGTTAGGGGCGCCAGGCTGCCGCATGCTGAAATCGTGATCTTGTCTCCGAGGAGGATCGCGTGGACAGCCGGGCAGGTACCCTAGGTCAAGGCTCTCGTATGCGCGGATGGCGGCCTGTGGGCCGTCTAGGAGGGTAGCTACTAGCCTGACGGTTACCTCCTTGCCGAGGTTCACGCCCGGGGGTAGCTCTGCGGGGCATCGGCAGGGGCCCGGCAAGGAGAGGTGTCCTGGTGGACGTTGGCGACGCGCGCACAATCGGCCGACGTCTGTACCAGATCCGCAGCTCGCGGGGCAAGTCGCTGCGGGTGGTCGCCGGGCTGGCCGGGATGAGCACGACGCAGCTGTGGCGGATCGAGCACGGGGAACGCGCTCTGGACAGCCTCTCGGAGATCGTCGCGTTGGCCGAAGCGCTCCAGATCGCCCCGAGCGAGTTGATGCGGTTGCCGGTGCCGGCACCGGCCAATGGGGAGACCGATTCCGCCATCAATGCGGTGTTTCTGGCACTGATGGCAGCGAGGCGCAGTCGGCCCGGCGGTGAGGTTTTGTCGGTGGAGGCGCTGCGGGCACGGGTTGTGGCTACGGTAGAGGCGCATTGCCGCTGTGATCGCAGTGGCGAGGTCGGTGCTGTGTTGCCGTCGTTGATCCGGGACCTGCACACCTCGATCGCGGCTGGCCGGGATGTCGCCGAGCTGCTCGAGTTGGCGGTGTTGCTGCATTCCAATGCCACCGTGGGGTGGCTGCGCGTTGTCGGCCCGGGTGCGATAGAGCTGCGCGAGATGGCCGCTGAGCTGGCCTTCGGCGCTGCCGAGCAGCGCGACACACCGGAGGCGAGAGGCTTGGCCGTCTGGGGCGGTCTGTACGTGATGGTGGCAGCGGGAGCGGTCGATCTCGCGCGGGCCGAGCTGGACTCGGTGAGTGTGCCGACGCGCACGCCGGGAGGGATGCAGCTGGAAGGCGCGCTCGCGCTGTGCCGCTCATTCCTGGCGGCGGTGGACTCCCGGCCCGGTGACGTCGATGCGTCCTTGGAGTACGCCGCTGAGCTGGCGGCGGGTACTGGGGAGGTCAACGCCTACGGGCTGGGGTTCGGTCCGCAGGATGTCGGGCAGTGGCGGATGCGCGTGCTGCTGGAGATCGGGGACTACGAATTGTCGATCCGGGTCGCGGAGGGTTTGCGACCAGAGACTCACCTGCTCCGGTCGCGGCAGGCTGACTACTGGGTCACCTACGGTCAAGCGCTGGCGCGGCTGCGGGGCCGCCATGGGGACGCGGCGATGGCGTTGCGCCGGGCAGAAGTGCTCTCGCCGCATTCCGTGCTTCGGGATCCGATCACCCGTGAGGTTCTCGGCGAGCTGCTCACCCGTACGCGTCGTGACTCCACGGCTGGGCGAACGCTGCGGAGAATGGCATACCGGGCTGGGTTTCCGGGCGTAACCCAGCCGGGTGGTTCCGGATGATGTTCCCACTGCGGAACACTACGAACTTGATGGCGTTCACTCTCGTCAACCGTGACGAACACCACTACCGACCTACCCGCGACGCGCTCTCCTCTTACCCCGGGGGAGGCGCTGGCCGAGTTGTTCCTGACTAACGCCGATAAGGGTTGCAACGCCGAAAACGACACCCTGGTTGCTGAGCTTCTGAAATGCATGCGGGCGATGACAACTCACCGACTGAGCTGATTGCCCCCACGATTCCGGCCGGGTCGCCGGTTGAGGCGTTGTTCCCGACTTTGACTCCCCGCGGCCCGGCTGGTTCCACTACACGAAGAGAGCGGGACCGATGGTAGGGCGACACAACAAACCAAAACATCGGCTACCGAGCGACCAGGCACAGCGACAACGCACGCGCACGGTAGAGATGGTGGACGTTGCTGGCACAGCGCATCGGCTGACGGTCGACGCTGCGGCCGATGGGCGGCCGCGCGGCCGGTACAGCGCGCTGTGCGGCGAGGATGTACTACCTGCGGCACTGATTGCGCGGGAGGCGCGCTACTGCCAACTGTGCGCGCCGATGACCGTCCCCAGGCAGCGGTCGAGGCGTGCACGATGACCGCCGAACGCTCGCACCGGTTCGTCCTCACCGGTTACGATCCCGAGGGCCGCAACCGCACGATCATCCTGTGGCGGGAGACGGATTTGGTGGGCGGTACCGTGGTGCGCCGGGTGGTGGTGACGCTGGACGCCACGATGAACACCGCGACGATCCTCACCCGTCCTCAAGCCATCCAGGTGGCCGACGCGTTGCTAGCGGCTGCGCAATGAGCACCCCGACGTCGCAGCGCATCTACTCGCGTGGATCGCCGTTGAGCGACAGGCGAGAAACCGCTGCGCATTGTCTGATTGAAACGAGAATCTTGTATGGCTCTTCGACACGCCAAGCTGGTTGCATTCGATGGCACGCATGCCAGCGGAAAAACCACACTCATCTACGCCGTCGCGGCATTGCTTCGACGGCAGGGTGTACATGTCACTACCCTCGGAGAGCCAGCACGGACGAGTCCTTTGGTGGACGATGTGGTAATACATAAGGCAGCCGACTTCGACATGACTCTGGAACTCGATATCTTTGCGGCGCACATCACGAACAGTGTACGCGCCGTCCGCTCGCATGAAGTTGTGCTTTGTGACAAGACTCCGACGAATGTGCTGGCCTACTGCAAGATGTTGTTACACATCGAACCTGACACCTGGGACGCAGCGATGGCAGATGCCATGGACGGTTTCTGCCGCGCATGGGGACAGGTATATGACGCAGTGTTTTTCTGTCAGGATCACTACGCCACTGCACAGAAAGGCGACAAGTATCGAGCCCGCGTTGCCGATCTACAAGTACAAGCTGACGGCTTAGTGCGCGCCGAGTATCAGCGATTAGGCCAGTCGGTTATCGAAATACCGCGCGGACTCGATATTGACGAGCGTGGCCGGTGGGTTGTCGCACAGATCAAGGACCTTGATCTAATCGAGGAGAGGAATATTACCGATGAGCACTGATCTCGGAGTTCCGACCGCCCAACACGCAGGCAACCAAGGCGTCAGCGCGGGCACCAACGGAATTGAGTTCTCGACGCAAGGACACTACTTCAAGACCGCCATGACCGACGCTGAGCTTGCCCACTCCGCCGAGATCATCGACCGGCCGCTGTCGGTCATCTACCAGGTGACCCGGCGTTGCAACTTCGACTGCGACTTCTGTAGCGAAACGATGCAGACGAAGGACCCGACGCTCGATCAGATCGCATCAATTCAGCGGAATCTGGCCGGTGTGCCCCGAGTGTTTCTTTCAGGTGGTGAACCACTCCTGCGCCGTGACTTCGTGGAGATTGTCGACATCTTTCACGATCACATCGTGGCTGTCCCAACCAACGCCACCCGTGGGCACTTCCTGGCTTCCAAGCTTGTCGGTAAGGTTTCGTTCATCAATGTTGGCCTGGAAGGGCCGCGCAACACCACCAACCGTGTACGCGGTGACTACGACAAGGTGATGCGTGGCATCATGGCGTTCAAGGAGGCCGGATTACCACTGTCGATCTCGGCGGTAGTGCTGCGCAGCTTGGTTGACGCACTGCCATTTACTTACCAAATTGCCGACTTGCTGGGCGCAGGGAAGATTAAGCTCATTCATCCGATACGGAAGGGCAACGGACTCCACTTGGCAGACTCGGAGTTCCTGACGCTTCAGGAGTCGGCTGCGCTGTTTGAACGGATGAAAGAGCTTGCCCACGAACACGGCTGGACACCTGGTCTACGCATGACGACTTGGACGCCCGCGACCGAGGGGTACTCCATCCTGGTCTACCCTGACGGCTCTACCTGGTCGTGGCCGGTGTATGGCGGCGTGGCCGAGCGGGGCGAGCAAGGTGGACCGGAGGACAAGGTGGCGTACCTGGGGGACCTGCAGAAAGAGTCGATTACTGAGATATGGAAGCGCTACCCGTTCAAGCTCAATCATTTGCGCAAGTACTTGGGCAAGAGCATATCCGTCAGCGAGAATGGAAGCGGAGTAATCGTCGATGCTCGTCACAAGTAATTTTCAGTGGCCTGAGAATCTCTTTGACCGGCCGGATCGCTTCTTCGGAGCGTCCGAGCGGTTTGTGGCGGCGCTTGATGTGGAGTGGACGAAGAATTATCAGATCAAGAACGGTTCCCGGCCGTTCTGTTATTCCTTGGTATTGTTGCACTGGCCGCATGATGGTGACGATTTGAGCACATACCCGGTGTCCTTTGGCTTCAAGTCGGTGTACGTGACACAAGAAGGTGACGAAGCGGCCCTGATAGCAGCACTTGATAATGATCTACAAGCATGGCTAGCCAGTGACTCGGTGCTGACTGGACATCAGTTATCATCAGATCTGTCGGTCGTCAAGAACGCGTCCACAAGGACACTGGTCGGTATTGAGGGCGCATATGAGCTATGGCGCACCAGGCGAAGCGAAGGCGGTCGTGTTTTCGATACTCGCTACGACGTCGACCATCTACCAGTCGGAGCTAGCCGTAGGCTGGTGGACGTCTGCGGTGATATGAAGCTTGACGTGAGGCAGCCAGAGTTGGCCCGTGGCTCCATGACCAAGTTACACCGGGATTTTCTTGAACACGGCGCCGAGTCAATCCGCGAGCAACTCTTGACGTTGAACGTACGACACAGCTTGTCAACCGCTCTAGTGGCCTGCCTCGGGATGGGGCTAGCCAGCGCTGGTGCGCGGAACGTAAACCAGCTCGTGCATCAGGAGATGTGGGACATAGTGGAGTACGTCAGAAGCGAGCACTTCGAGAGGCTGCTACGCTAGGCGTTGCTCGCGTGACGTGCGTTTATCGCTTCGATCTTTGACGCAAGGGCCTTACCGAGATCAATATCGTGTGAGCTAGCCAGGATAGCGACGCAAATCATCACGTCAGCGAGTTCGCGGGACATGGACTCAGCAGTAAAGCACTGATTCTTAGTAGCTCGCTGGTAGCCGGCCTGACCAAGGACTTCGGCCTGTAGCTCACCGACTTCCTCAGCGAGCTTCGCTGCCTGCGCAAGCACAAATGCAGGCTGGCTACTGGTATCGCTTCCCAGCGCCACACGCAAGCGTTCCAACTGCATCTTTGCCCAGTCGTTCAGGTCTCGGACGGTCAAATCAGGTGACAGCACGTTTCGAGTCATGGCTCACGAGGACCTTCTACTCAGATGTTGGACTCAAGGTTAAGGGGCGGCATGACGAACTGTTGGCAACGTCACAACGACTAACACCACGCTCTCTCCATCTGTAACATAACGCCGAAGGTGATTAACCGTCGTAGCTTGTTTAATGGCAGCGCGAGGCAGCCTCATAAGGTAGTAAGTGCCCATTTGGCGGACGGTGTGAATTCAAGTTAACTCTAGCCAAGCGCGGTTGGGGAGCGCTACGTGCACAACAAGTCGCTGACTGTGGATAAGCCCGGAAATCCGCGTCACCGGCTGTGGACAGTTCTCGCTCGCGGCGACGTAATCCCAAGTCGAGAATGTGGATAGTCACGATGTGCCTGTGGAACACGCGAAGTACAGACATACCCACGATGTGGTGAGCTGAGAGCCGACTTGGCAACCAAAGCAATCGACGCCGACTGCTGGCAATCCAGCGGGTCAGATGTTACCCGGAGAGGTGGGCGTGCCGAGAGTGACTGGCGAAGACAGAGGCCAGGAAACGGGCGGTGTCTGGTGTGTGGGGGTGGTGTGGGTCCTACCCCCGCTACTGTGCTGGTCAGGGTCGTGCCCGGCGCAGCCGCCTGACCGGATACTGAGGGTAAGGAAGGGGGCTGAGGAAGTGATCGGGGAGGCGCGGGGGATGACGGGGAGTTTTCCCCACAGCATCCCCGAGCCTGCTTCGCCCCGCTGACCAGTTCATATACCCGGCATGGACCGCTCGTCGCCGTTCTGCAAACGCACTGCCAAACCCCGGGAATGCGGGGACTTGGCACTTGGCTGCCGCATCCATCCCCGGTCCCCATATCGTATCCTTGACTACGCAAAGTGGCAGACAGTGTGGTTGCGCAGTACAAACTCCCCACATGCGGTGATCTTGAATCGCGATGCACATAGCAGGGGTGTGGTAGTTGCGCCCAGAACAGAACGCCCAACTGGGTGAAACGTCGCAACCTGTCCGCTATTGACTCGTTATTGCACCTTGCCCGCCCGATACCCCCTAACGAAAGGAACATTCCGCTGCCAACCCGGCCATAACCGCCCCGACCACCACGCCGACAGGAGGTGAGCACGACCCGGCCGCCAACCTGGCGCGCCGGGATGATCGCGCTTACCACCTGGCCCGGGTGTGCGCCCGTTTCCCCCGCACGATCAGCACCCAGGGCGCCCACCGGCTCGCGCGCCTGCTCCGCGTGAACACCCAGCAGTCACCGTAACAGCCGTTTCAGCCCCGTTTTGTGACGGGTGTGACGGGTTGCGCCCAGACCCGTCACACCCGTCACGCCACCCATTTCCGCACCTCAGCGGCCCAGGTTGACCCGTCATACGCCACCGCGTTCCCCGTCACAACCGTGTGACGGGTTGCTCCCGGGATTGTGACGGGGTGCCGGGGTGGCTGTGACGGGCCTGTCGGGGAGTTAGAGGGGGTTGGGTTCGATCTCGATGCGGCTGTAGTCGAAGGTGCCCCGGGGGGCCCGGTGCTCGTCGATGATCACTGCGGCGAACAGGAACCGCAACACCGCGTTGAGCCGTTCGACGTCCCCGCTCGCAGCGAGCCGGTCCCACGCGGTGCGGGCATCGGCTCCGACCAGACCGGCCAGGACCTCGACGGTGGGTCGCACGATGGTCTTGCGCCGCAGCGTGGTGATGCGGTTCTCCACGGTCTTGCGCATCGCCCGGTGCTCCCGAGTACTCAGCTCCCGGCTGGTCCACATGTCCTTCAACTCAGCCAACTCGGCTTCATCAGCGCTAATCACGGCCTCATCAGCAGCCGAGAGCGCGGTAGCCGCACTCGGCGCGCCGGTCACATCCAAATGGGTCAGCAACTCTACGGCCGCGTCGGAGACGAATTCCTCCAGCCGGGCGGCACCGATCCGACGGTGACAGCGCTCCGGACCGAGATAAGTGTGCTTCGCACACATGTAGGCGGCGTCTTTACTGGTGCACCCGGCCATGCGCCAGCCGCATTTCTTGCACACCACCAACCCCCGCAACAAATAAAACCGCCACCCCCGCCGGTCATACGCCGAAGCCCGATACGAGCGCCGCTCCTGAACCTCCGCCCAGGTGCCCCGATCGATGATCGCTGCCCAGTCCCCGTCACCCACTTCCTGACCCCGGAACACCCGGATGCCGGCCACATGCCGCGAGGCCAGTTCTGAGGAGGCGGTGGGCACAGCAATGCGCCCACCGCTATCCGACGACCACGGCCGACTGAAGTCCCGGCTACGACCCATGCGTGGTCTCAAACGGCTGCGCTCAGCACGGATGATCAGCGCAGGACATGCGTTCATCGAGAACATCCGCCGCGGACACTACGAACTCGGCATCGAGGAACCCACGACACTGCGCGTGATGGCAGCTTTCACCGAGCTGACTCGAGCCATCTGATCGAACTGGCCACCCAACAAATCCAGGCTGCCACCGCTACGCACAAAGCAACAGTGCCCACGCCACTGCTCAATTAGGCAGCACGCATCGCGCCAAGCCAGCACCTACCCGTTATGGCGACAGCCAAACACCACGCTTTAACCCCGCGGCTCAACGGACCGCTGACAGGGTGAGACAGGCGACCGGCGCACCGTCCTTCCCGGGGCTGGTCTGCTGCGCGTCGCCTACCACGATCGAACCCGGTCCCCGATCGGTGAACACGAAGGGCACCGTGGTGCGCGACGTGCCCGAGCCATTCGCGTCAGTGCGTAAGTCGAGCCAGATCTCGTTTTGTGGATTGGCATATTGAGGGTCGGCGGACGGCGCCACTCCGACGGCGGTCGGGTTGACCGCAGGATCGATCCGGTTCTGATAGTTCGGACCTACCCCGCCGGGGGAGCCACCACAGGTGTTGACATGTGCCTGCGCCGCATAACCCCGGTTGGGTAGCAGCCCGGACACCGTGAACTCCGCGGTAGTGGACTTGCCGCCCGACGGCGTCAAGCTGGCGCTTAAGTGGGCGCCGAGCGGCGCCAGCGCCGGGTTGTAGGTCTCGGCTCTGGTGGTGGTGGCCGAGGCTGAGCCCACGAGCGGGGTCTGAGCCGGAGCTTTGAGCGTTGCGTCGCCATGGAGTGTCTTCGCGCGTTGGGCGGCTAAGGTGACCCCTCCGCAAGCTGCCGGTAAAAGGGCCATGGCGGCGGAGACTATGACGATAGTGACACGCCGATGCATGTACTTTGTGCGATTTACGTCATTCGAAGTGCGTTCCCTCATTGGAGTTCCTTTCCGGCCGCTCGTACCGCGCACTGCTCAACTAGCAGCACGCATCGCCCCAAGTCAGCGCCTACCCGTTATGGCGACAGCCAAACGCCAGGCTTTATCGCGAACCCCGCGGCTCAACGGATCGCTGACACGGTGAGACAGGCGACCGGCGCACCGTCCTTCCCGAGGCTGGTCTGCTGCGCGTCGCCCACCACGATCGAACCCGGTCCCCGATCGGTGAACACGAAGGACGCCGTGGTGCGCGACGTGCCCGAGCCACTCGCGTCAGTGCGCACGTCGAGCCAGATCTCGTTTTGTGCATTGGCATCTTGAGGGTCGGTGGACGGCGCCACTCCGACAGCGGTCAGGTTGACCGCAGGATCAATCCGGTTCTGAGCGCGGAGCTGGAAGCGTTAGGATTAGTCTCCGATATTCAATGGCTCCGTTAACACCCTCACCCTAATCGGCACAATTGCCTGCCTGGTGCACTGCTTGTCAAGGGCACGTGAAATTTGTGCGCTACTGACGTTCCTGTGGGCGCATGGAGGGTTATCCAGGCAGTAGTTAATTGCGACTGTGCCGGCGCGCCTACGTAGCGGACGGCTCGTTTCTCGAAAAATTGGATTGCCACACTCAATCCTCAGAAACGAGCCGCCCAGGGTGTATCATACAACAGGATTCATGCGAGACGAAATCGTCGAGTTGTGTGCACGCGTGCATGCGGTGAACAAGGCGGCCGCAGAGTTCGAGAAAATCGCCTGGCCGCCGCTGGGTTTGTTCATGTCCGTGGGGCACTGTTGCGTAGGCGGAAACAGGCGAAATTTTCCGCTGTCTGCCCCGATCAGATGGCGCGGACAAGTTCTGTGAAGATCGCTGCGAGTCGATGCCGTCGATCGATGTCCAGGCCGAGTTCATAGTGGCCGCGACGGAGGTTCTGGACGAACGCGTGCCCGGCACTGATCACCCGTGCCGAGCGCAGCCGTTTGAAACTGCGCATCGGCCGTAGCCGGGCTTTCAGGCGCCCGTGATCGGCTTCGATGACGTTATTCGCGTACTGCTCGGTGACGTGGCACGCGGCGGGTATCAACACTTCGAGCACTCGCGGCTAGACCGGTGCCCGATCGGTATTCACTTCGGTGGGGCGCGGGCCGTGCTCCAGGGCGCGGGTGAAGAACCGGCGGATGGCCGCCAGATTCCGCTTCCCCGACACCAACACGTCGATGAGCTGCCCGAACTGGTCGATCGCCCGATACAGATGCACCCGCCGCCCGTTGACCGTCACAGATGTCTCGTCTAGGAACCAGCGATCTCCTGGGACGTGCCGGCAGGGTCGTGCCGGTGTCTGGAGGGGGCCAGCCCGGGTGAGATCGCCCGAGACTTGAATGAGCGAGGGGAAGTCACCGGCAGTGGGAAGCTGTGCAGCCCTACGCGGTGCGCTCGGTGCTGGACTCCCGGCACGTGACCGGGATCCGGGTGTTCCGGGGCCTGAATGCTGGGGAGGGTGACTGGCCCGCGATCATCGACCGCTCCTCGGGGCACGACCGGCGCGGATGGCGGTTTTATCTGTTGCGAGGACTGGTGGTGTGCAAGAAATGCGGCTGGCGGATGGCCGGGTCCGCCAGTAAAGACGCCTGCTACCTGTGCGCCAAGCACACCTACCTCGGCGCCCAGCGCTGCCACCGCCGGATCGGCGCCGCACGCCTAGAAGCATTCGTGACGGATGCGGCGGTGGACTTGCTGACCCACCTGGACGTGACCGGGACCCCGAGCGCCGCGACCGCGCCTGTCTGCGACGGACGAGGCGGCGATCAGCGAAGCCTTGATGGTCACGGTTCTGGCTCCCAGGTCAGTACGTCGTTGAGTACA
>Ga0134128_10001847_pt1 | contig 26752 bp, 28 predicted proteins | sample KB31754_FD_96462 | JGI IMG/M metagenome (GOLD analysis project Ga0134128, IMG submission 96462) | Terrestrial soil microbial communities with excess Nitrogen fertilizer from Kellogg Biological Station, Michigan, USA - KB3-175-4 | ecosystem: Environmental > Terrestrial > Soil > Unclassified ...
AAGCTGATCGTGAAGTTTACTCCTACCGGCTATTCCTGGGCGGGACTGATCACCGGACTGCGTTTTTCCGATCATTGGACCTGCTTCGGCTCTCAGATGGAGTATTATGCGCGCCAAGGCTTGAAGATGAGGCATTACGGCAGCGGCATTCTCGGCTTGGGCACCGGACTTCTCGACCCGCTCAATCCCGGACGCCTGCTCGATGATCCCAACTTCGAACTGCTCACGCTCGATCACAAAGCCTACTGGGAAGAGCACGGCAAGCTTCCGCCAATCGGCTGGACGCCGCCGAAGAAGCCTCGCTCTTTTCTCTAACAAGGGGAAACACTGATTGATGGCAACAGAACACGAGACGCTTGAAGAAGTCGTTGTGAATGAATGCTGGAACTGCGGACACCGGGAACACAAAATGGAAACGGTGATGCAGCAGATGGCCTACGGTCAGCAAGGCGACTCCTTCGAAGCGACGTTCGAGGTACACATGTGCACGAACTGCGGCGAAGGTTTTTCCGACTGGAAGGCCGAGGAAGCGCGCACGCTCGCGATGTTTAAGTTTGAAAAAACGAAGGGCATCGTGAGGACGCATTTCGGCAACAACAACGAACGCAAACTCTGGGAAGCTGCCTGAGAATCTACGGAGGCGCTTGGTGATACCATCGAGCGTCTCCCCACGTTCGTGGCTGGATTGAGCTGGCTTTAAAGCCAGCCAAATCGTCCATTTTTCCTGGCTTTAAAGCCAGCCCTGCGAGATACTGTAAAGGCTAGTGGGCAAATTCGATCTTCAGCCCCGGCTGCTCATCGGAGGCGGCATTGGAATTGGAATTAGGCAGTCGTTGAAACTCCTGGCGAGAGCCGTAATAGACCACGCCGTTGCGATCAACTGCGGCTGAATCAATGCGCAACCCGTCGGGATTGGCGGCGGCGAATTGGATGGTCACCCCGCTCTGCTCGAGAGCCCGAGCTGTTTTCAAAGACAATTTGCGTTCTCCCGATATGATGGTGGCACTGACGCTTCCCGGGGCGCCCATCATGTCGACGTAATTACGGATGTCTTTTTCTTCCGTGTAGGCATCGGCATGCGCGAGTCCAATTCGCTCCAGCTTGCCGTCTTTTCCACGCGCCGTCAGAATCAGAATTTCGCACGGCCACGCGCCGAACGTGTAGAGCCCGCGCGTGTGGTTGTTCGATTTCAAATCGACTATTTCGGCTTTGCCCTGGTCGACGGTTATCGTGTTGTCGGCCGAACCGGAGTAACGGGAAATTGATGGCAAAGTGCCAACCTGGTTGTAAGTCATCATGTCCAGTTGCTGCGATTGTTGGTGCGCATTCTGTTTGATGGTAGCCACTTCGCGATTGCTCATCCCGGCCGCTTGCATGAACCGATCGCTGAGCGTTCCATAAATGCCGATGTGAGCAAGTGTCTCGTGAAGGCTATGCGCCTCGTTGTTGGTTACATTGACCACGCGCTTTCCGTCGGCGCTAAGTGAAAGAGTTAAGGAGTCCGTTTCCCACTTGCCGGACATTGTTAGAGACTTGCCGGTTTGGTCGTAGGATATTTCCAGCCCGTTCTCGTGGACGGTTTGTCCCGGCTGGGGCCGTTGAAGCATTTGCGGTTTCAACACATCAGATAAAGGAAGATCGACTCTGCGTTCGTAGACGGGCTCGTGCCGCGAGCGAGTATGCCTGGCAGTGGCGGCAGCCTCGTCATACAATTTGGCGCTACAATCCGAGGAAGCATGAGCCTCACGGGAAACGCCTTTATCCGCGTTCTCAAAGCAGTCAGCCATTGCAGGGGGGGGACTCTGGGGATGGAACCAATGGTATGGTTCGGGTATGGTAGCGTGCAATGGGGAATTCACGATGAACCGAATCCACATTCCGTGTGCGCCTTGGATCGGGAATACTATACAAAGTAGCAAGAATGGTGGCAACGAAGAAAGCCGGCAATGAAACCGGCTCTCGACGTGTTTCGCTCGTGGCGTTTACGGCAGTGCCCGCTGCTAAGCAGCTTCCGGCTGGCTCGAGACGATGGTTGCGACACCGTCGAACTTGAACCAATTGGCTCCCCAGCGGGGCTCGTAGCCGCAGGCGTCCTGCACCACGGTGAGGTCCGCGTATGGATTGATTTCAGCCAACCCCTCGGCTGTCCTGAGCACGCACGAGAATGCGTACACGCCGACCAGACGGAACGCGGTCTTCGGCCAGCCATGGTCATGGCAGGCATAGAACACCTCAATCGCGCCGCTGAAGTCGAACTTCTGGCGCACCGTCTTGTGCTCGTAACCATCAAGCAGCATCATTACGGACGGCAGGGTGAGCGGATGCTCGACCTCTGTCCTTCCGATGGGAAACGGCTTCCCCGCTTCTTCCGCTTGGTAGCGGATCTTATGAAGCTGATTCTGCTCCGGAAACTCCAGCACAATGATCGGCAATTGCCGATGTTTCGCTTCCTCGATCTCACGGCACACGGCACGCAAGATCGCAGGATCGCTTGCAGCCGCTTGGTCGGGCTGCATGTCGACGACGATCAGGACATAGCGGTCCTTCTCATTCATCTGTCGCAGCATGGCGACCTCCTTTCTGTCGTAAGAGCGAAGAATGTTTCAGTCAATGCGAGTTCAGCGTCCGGTGAAGAAATCCACTTTCCGCACATCCTCACGGCGAATTTCCCAGAACACCGCTTGAATGGATTTTTTGCCGGGCGGATCGTTCCAGTAGTCGTTGTACCAGTCCAGGTCAAAGACCCGGTTCCAACTACAGCGCAAGCGTTCTCCGAAAACCGGATGCGCCAGTACCTTGTCGGTGTCCTCCCAGGTCATTAACCAACCATTGGGAAGACCCGCTTGCTCGCACTCTTTCCAAAAACGGTCGACTTCTGCTTCGCCGTCGAGCACCGCGGCGCCGATAATAACGGCACCCCAAGTGTCGAAGTCGCTGAGCAAAACCCGGTCGTTGGGAATTTCGAGCTCGATGCGCACGCCGCGTTCGCCGGGAGGCAAATGCGCGCTGCATCGCAAATCCGGACGGGGCTTGTCGGCGCCGTCGCAGTGATACCATGCCCAGATGGGCCAGCACGATTCCTCGGGTGGTGCGCCGACCCGTTCGACGAGCGTGTTGCGCATAAAGCGGTAAGCGCCCGGATAGTGATGGTCGGGATCGACGCTGTGTGCCCGCAATTTTCCGTCGCGCTGCAGACGTTCCCACCGGGCGACTCGTTGGATTGACCAAAGTTTCAAGCGAATCTCCGCAGTTGTTTAGCCGCGGAAGAGGGCGTTCGCCCTCTTCCGTGAAGTCGCGTTCGACGGATTACCAGATGTCCCAGGGACGAGGATCCTTTTTCGGGCTGCCGTCCTTGTTGTAGACGGTGCCTTCATGGCCATCCGCGGTGCGGACCAACAGTCCGAATTCTGTGTCACGCACGCGCGCGACGGTGGTTTCTTTGACCCTCACTCGGCCGAACTCGGTGGAAATCTCACTGCCGGCTTCGACAACAATCAGGTCGCGGTCACTCATGGAAAAATTCTCCGTCTGGTTCTGGTTAAGCGTTAATCACGAGCTCGTCGAGCTTGATCGTGTTGAAGTCGGCGCTGAATTCCACAGGCGCACCGAACACATGGTCGGCCGTTTCCTGCAGATACTTGCGCTGCTCCGGTGAAATGAATAATGCGCCGAGCGGTGCGTAACATTGATCTGCGCCATCCCACCAGCCGAAATGCAGCTCGAGGGAGCGCCGATCCATGGTGCCGACGTAGAGCGAGTTGACGTGACAACCGCCGCGCTCTCGACAATAAGAGGAGTGCGGGTAGGAGTAATAGTCGATCTTGCGCTGCTGAACATGCTGATAGAGCAGTCTCGCCAGCATCTCCGCTTTGCCGCGCAGGCTTGCTTCGCGGCGAAGGAATTGGGCGATGACATCGGCCAGCATTTCGTTGTGGCGGCGTCCCTGATTGGAAGCGCTGCGGCAGCACTCTTCACTTTCTTCGGCGATGTTGACCAGCTTGTTGTTGGACGTCGCATAAGAGCGCCACAGTGCATGCGTCGCTTGCAAATGCGTCATCAACGAGCCGTAGATGACACCGAGCTCGCGCTCGATGGCCGGATCGTCCTGAGCTTTGAACAGCGCTTTCACGTGGCGCTGGTAATTCTGCTTCAGGCTGTCCGTAAGAGCGGATGGATCCTTCGCCGAGGATTTGTCGTCGTGGCGGCAAGCTTCACGCGTGACGGCCACGGACTCGGCGACGGCAAGCGCGAACGCTTGCGTGATGGCCGAGTATTCGATTGGTTTGAAAGACACTAAGAAGCTCCGTTTCATGGGAGTGGGTTCATAGGGCGGTGCCTGTGACCAGGCGTGAACGCGTTGTGTTGCCCTCAGGACACGACGCGCATTTCGCCGGCGGCTTCGTTTCACGGAAGTCACGCCGGCAAAACATAAACAGAAGTCAGTCGTCGCGACCGGTCACGGTGTGATCGACACCGGCGCAGGCGGATGTGCCGCTTCCCACTTCGCTTTGTCGGCAAGCGTGAGAGTGCGGAAGTTCTTGTCGATGGCGATCTTGCTCGGGTCGCGCGGTGTGGCGAGCTGCGTGATGAAATCGAACACCGTCTTCCGACGGCCATGGAGCCTGATTCCCAGACTGCGCACGATGTCGATGATGGCGCCGAAGAATCCAGTCCAATGGGGTTCCACCGCCATGCCGAGACGTGTCCACAGCACGATGCCCTGTCCGACGCAGGTACCGGCGGCTTCCGGTTGATAGCCGCTGATCAGTCCCCACCAGTAATAACCGGATGGCTCACCGTACTTTTTCAGCAAGCGAGCGCGGACGCCTTTGAAGGGAACTCGCCCGATGATGCGAGCGCGACGTTCTTTCTCGCGCTCCTTCCATGCCTGATTCTCCGCGAGCAGTTTGCGGGCTTCCACCGGCGCGTTCGTGAGCTGCTCCGCCGTCGGTGCCACAACCGGTACGCGAATGACGTAGTGCTCGCCGACGTGCAGTTTCTTCCCGATGATTTCATCCATCGGGTGCTCGACGGTGCCGTAGCCGATCCACGAGCTGTGCAACCAGCGCTTGCCCTCCTCGTCGGTATAGGGAACCTCGAGGTGGCCCGTTGGATTGCGCATCTTCGGCCTGACGTAATGCTTTTCAGCATCGCGCACGCGCGGCGGACCGAACGAGCCGCTGCTGATGAACGCCGCCAGATCCGGAATCGCTTCCATCGGCGGGTTCAGCCATGTGTCGTTGCGAATCCAGCCCCAATTGGTGCGCATGAAGTGGCGGCGATTACCGCGATACAGCACGAGCACCAACAGCCAGCCGAGCAATTCAGCGGCAGCGGGAAAGTACAGCAACGGGTCGGCGTTCGGTTGCACGCGGAACAGCCAGACGTGCAGGTAGAAGTTGCCCGGTGAGTGAACGAACTGAATGTCCGGCCCCACACCCGCGTGCCACAGTGCCACCGCCGAAAGTATCAAGCCGATGACCAGCGGCACGCGAACGCGGACGCGCGAGGCGTAGTTGTAATACGACTCGAGCAATCCGCGCAGCGAAAACGCCATCAGTGCGAGTGAAAGACCGCTCAGCACCACGCAGCTGAAAGCCAATCCCCAATCGAGATGTCCAGTGAACATTCGGTAGAGGAGGAATACCAGGAGACAGTGGCCACTCGCCACCAGGAGCTGTCTGAATCTATCTAGCATGCGATACCTCTCTCAGAGACGATGAACGCGGTTCGGCATCGTAGCGGCGAGCGTAAGCCCGCCCGCCACGATCATGTACCGGCGGGCGGAAGCCCGCTTTGCGAATGCCGATCCCGCGCTCTTCGTATTCGTTACGCTTTCACCTTGGCGCCGGACTTCTCCAGCGCCAGCTGCTTCACTGCCTTCAGGTCGAGCTTGCCGGTCGGATTGATCGGCATCGTGTCGATCTTGTGGCAGTCCCTGGCGTTGGGTGTCCACAGCGTCGCCAGTCCCTGTGCCTTGAGCAGCTTCAGGAGATCCTGCGGCGTGCGGTCCGAGCCGTCGTCGTTCTTGCCGAGAGTGGTGTACAGCAGCACGAGCCGCTCGCCCTTCGTATCGTCGGGCACGCCCTCGGTGACGAAGTCCGTCTCGCTCAAGCCGGTTGCCTTGGCGATCGCCGCCTCGATGAAGAGCAGCGGCACCATCTCGGCGCCGATCTTGATGCGGCGCCCGGCGCGACCGGTGATGAACAGGAACCCGTCTTCATCGACATAGCCGATGTCCGCGGTGTAGTACCACCCATTCTTCAGAACGGCGGCTGTCTCCTCGGGCCGATTGTAATAGCCCTTCATGCACTGCGGACCCTTCACGAAGATGAGCCCGCTGCGGAACGAACCATCCGCCTTGCGATGACCCGCAGTCAGCACCTCGCCCGTCTCTTCGTCGACGATGGCTATGTAGGTGTCGGGGAACGGCAGACCCACCGAGCCCGACTTGGTGCCTTCGACGACGCGACCGTCCTCGAGCGTCACCTTGCCGGGAACGTTGGCCGTGACACCAGGTGAGAATTCGGTGGTGCCGTAACCCTGGCGGGCGACGATACCAGTCTTCTCGAAGATGTCGCGCTCGAGCTCCGGCTTCAGCGGCTCGGAACCAAGCATCATCAGGTCGATGGTCTTGGTGTTCTCCTTGTTCATGTACTTGAGCCAGAACAAGCGCACCAAGGTCGGCGTGCCCAGCACCATCGTGATCTTGTGCTCGGGGATCAGCTCGTTGCCGATCACCTCGCCTTCACGCGGATTCGCCTGGAACACGCAGCTCAGACCGAGCACCATCACAGCGAACAGAGTCACCGTGAAGCCGAACGAATGGAAGAACGGCAGCGCGCTGAGAAGCACCGCGTCGTCCTTCAGTCCCATGTGGTGCTTGATCTGCCAGATGTTCGCCAGGATGCCCTTGTGAGACAGCTCCGCGCCCTTCGGCGTGCCGGTGGAACCGGACGTGTACATGAGCGCCGCTGTATCGCGCATCTTCTTCTTGGCGCCGGGCAGAATCTCCGACATGCCGGTGAGCGGGCAGAACGTCGAGACGTTGCGCGCGCGCAGGCGATCATGCATGGTGACCAGATCCGGGAAGTCTTCCAGATACAGGTACTTCGCATTGACGTTGAGGTTCTTCACCTTCTGCAGGAACGCCCGCGACGTGATGACATACTCGGCCTTCGCATCGCCGACGACACTGTTGGCGAGCTGCTCGCTGAGGATGTTGAGGTCGACGATGACGTTGCCGCTCATCGCCACGGCGAGGTTTGCGATGGCGCCGGCACTGCTTGGCGGTAGCAGAACGCCGATGTTGTGTCCCTCACCGACGAGCCGCCCGATGATGCGCGACGCACCGACGGAACGCTCGACGAGGTTCTTGAACGTGAGGATGGTGCCATCGAAGTTGTCGTAGGCGAAGACTTTGTTCGGATGCTTGCGCGCTTGCCGAACGATCGCCTTGACCATGTTGTTCCAGCTGCTCGGGAATGCCGGCAGCGGAAGACCACGGGTCGTGTACTCGGTTGTGGGGAATGGTACAGAGAGTGTTGGCATTGCCACTCCTTTGAGTAGTGACGTTAACTGTTAGCCGGGTGGAGCGCGGGTGTGATGCCCGTCATTCCTCCGACTGCGTGAGGTTGATGCTGGCTGCCTAACGCGCAGCTACAGGAAACTAGTGGTTATTTAGCCGGAGATGAGAATGCCGGCGAGCCAAGCGACAATTGCGATCATCGCGGTAAGCGTCCATCCCATGAACGCACGGCTCTTCGAGATGAATGCCGCGATGAGAACGAAAAACGAAATGCCGAACCCGCCGATTCCCAAGGCCAAAAGCCAGAGTCCAGCAAAGCCGCGGTCTGTCCCATGCATGCCGCCCAGAACGTTTAGCCCGAAGAAAAATGCGAGTAGCACCATAACCACGGCGGCTACGGTTTGATTCCGTGTCATTGGAGTTTCTCCAGTGCACAATGATTGGAGCGCTGCATCTTGGCGGCACTCATTTTTTCGTAATCACCCCCAGCGCTTCGCGCGCGATTGAGATCTGCTTGAGTGCTGAATGGTGATTGGTTCGGGGTCGATGGAGTGAATGTGAGGGAGAAGAGATACAGTTCGCATTCTCTTTGCAACCGGGTATCTAAATCAGCAGTTGTGAACTGATGTGATCCGTGCGCGCGCGACGAAAGTGCTCGGTCATCTAGCGCGAGGCTGCAAGGATCAAAGATCCTCTCGCGCTATCTTGCGCCAACAGTGAACTCTTCGGGAAATACGTAGTGATCTGGATCTACGTGGTTGTTTAGCTTCGCTAGCTTTTGTTTACCTCGGGATATCTTCTTCAACACCTATCTCAAAAGAGTTTTTTCTCTAAACAAAAACAGCAGACGTTTTTACGACTAGCCAGCACCGCGATTGCGGCGTGGAGTTCAACGGCGTTTTGCGGCAATGCCGCAGCTACGGAAAGGAGTGTGCCATGAAACCGTATGAGATTCTGTACGGTCTGATGTTCGTTCTTGTCGGAACGCTTTCCTACAAGGGCTATCCACTGGCGGGCATGCTGGTGGTTGCTGCCGTATTCGCGGCGGGAACCGCAGCGGTCTTTACCGTGCGGTGGATGGTGACGCAGCATTGCGACTGCTCGAACGAGCTGAGCAAAACCGCCGCGTTGGCCATCATCGAGGCGCTCCTCGGTTCCGACCAGCGCGGCAATGCCCTGCCTTCGTTCGTCAGTGTCGGCAAAGGCGGCGGTCAGTATCTCGGCGATCTGTACCGCAACCCGACGTTCAAGTTTGTCTGCCAGGTAATCCGGTTGGTCGGTCCTATACCGTGCTATCCGGCATATACCTGGCTCGCGCGTCAAAACAGGAGGTAGACCATGCGTTACGTTAATGATGACGAAGCGGAAGTCATGTTCGATCTTCGCTTGACTTTGGTCGAGGCGGGCGCGTTCGTCCGTTTCGAACAGGAGATGATCGCCAAGGACGTGGTGCGAACCGTGCGCGGGTTCCTCCGCGACCCGTCCGCGTACACGCGCCGCGATGTCGAGCATCTCGTGCGCCATTTCGAAATCACCGGCTCGCCGCTGTCTGAGGCAATCCGCTCGCGGCTGGGTCGCTGCAAAAAGGAGGAGTACGCATGATCACGTCAGACGGACTGCTGCCGTGCGAACTGCTCGGCAGTGGCCACCAATGTTCCGTGAGCAAAGTCGGCTTGTTCTACGCCTGCTTGCCATGCGGGCTGACGAGCGCGCCGATTCGCGGTCTACACGAGGCACGCAAAGCGATGGCGTTGCCCGAGAAACTTCGGCAGCTCGTGTTCGAGCTCACGACGAGCCCCGACGACGAGCCGCCTTTCTCTGTGATGACGGTAGGAAGCTCGCACTTCGACATCGTTCCGGGAGTCGGTCGCACCAAGCTCGATCACCCGGGCGAAATCCAGCTCTCGCAAATGAGCGGCGAACAGGCGCGCGTCACCATTCGCTGGGGCGTGCTGTCGCCGTACGCCAGAGAGTCGGAAGTGGTGCCCGCGGCACCGGCTGACTCGCAGGTCGCTGAGCTGCCGCTGTTCAAGCGGCTCAAGGCGAGCTTCGAGAAGCACGGGCTCGAACTCCGCGCACCACACCCGCCGGGTCATCACCTGTTCGTCGGACGGTTCACGCTGCCCGAGACCGGTGACGGCGAGGTCGGCATCGGGCTCATGCTCGCTCTGCGACATGACGAACTGATGCGCAAGTGGATGGCCGCCAACTTCGCGGCGCGCCAATCCGCCAAGTCGTAAGTAATCGGACGGGAGTGCAACGTGAACGCTATCTATGATTCGAGTGCAGACGACCGTGATCCCTTCGAGGGAACGTTCTGTAACAGGAACGTCATCGAGGGCGACACTACCCCTGAGCAGATCAAGTGGATCCTCGACACGATGATCGTCGGGCAGCACGAGGCCAAGTTGCGCCTCGCGATCGCCATTTGGCAGCACTACAAGCGCAACAATCACAACAACTTCGCGAGCGACGAGATCGGCAAGTCCAACATTTGCATCGTCGGGCCGACAGGCTCCGGCAAGACGGAACTTGCTCGCGCCATTGCCAGGGTGCTGAAGATTCCGTTTGCCATCTGCAAGGCGACGGCACTGACGCAAGCTGGCTATGTTGGCGAGGACGTCGAGTCGATCTTGCGCGACCTCTATCTGGAGGCGGGCGAAGACAAGCGGCGCGCCGAGACCGGCATCATCTACGTCGATGAGATCGATAAGGTCGCCGTCCGCGACATGGGTCCCAACACTTCGCGTACGAAGGACCCCAGCGGCGAAGGCGTGCAACAGTGCCTGCTGCCTCTGGTGGAAGGCACGAAGGTTCAGGTGAACCTCACCGGCAAGCGCAAGCATCCAACCCACAACGACTCGATCGAAATCGAGACGGACAACATCCTGTTCATCTTCGGTGGTGCCTTCGTCGGCATCGACGGCATTGTTCGTGATAGCTTGCCCGAGTTCCAGACTTCGATCGGCATCACGGCAAACATCCGCGATCCCGAGGAGGCGAAATCGGATGCCGCCATCAACCGCTTGCTGGGTCTGGTAGGCCCCGGACATTTGATGACCTTCGGCATGCTCCATGAGTTCGTCGGTCGCATGCCGATCATCACCCATACCAACCTGCTCAGCGAGGACGAGCTGATGCGCATCCTCTACGAGCCGCGCAACTCCATCCTCGGGCAGATGCAGAAGCTGCTCGAAATGGCCGGCATCGACCTGGAGTACACCCACAGTGCGCTCACGGCGACAGCGCGTGATGCAAAGCTCTTGCGCACCGGTGCGCGTGGGCTCCGCTCCATCGTCGAGGCAACCCTGATGCCCACGTTCTTCAAACTGCCGAAGGGCAAGGCGCGCATAACAGGGGCCGACGTGGCGGAACGCGACAGGCGGGTGGCGGAGTTGCTGAAGAACACGGCTCCGCGGAAGAAGGAAATGCCTGCCTTCATCGTGCCGGACGACGAGGAGGCAATTCCGCTCGCCGCTGCATAACGAGTCGTAGTCTCAACTGAGTTTCAAGCACGGTGGTCCGGTGGCCTCACCACCACCGTGCTGATTTTTCTTTTCTACGAAGCAGATACTAGATACAATAGTAATAATATAATAACACAAAACGCCGGGGCGCGAGAAGAAAAGAACAGGTGGAGCATAAGCGCTCCACCTGCAAAGTCGGATGGTCAGGCTCTACGGCTGTGTAGTGCCCCACACCGCGACAAAGCCGGGCACGCCCTTGTAATACTTGGGGTGCGACTTGGGCGGATTCACCATCATGTTTTCGATTGCCTGGCGAGACACTTCCTTGTTGTGTCCGAGCGCGCTGTTAGCCGGCGCGTCCGGATTGCCGACGACATAACCGCCATTGACGGTCTTGCCGGCGACGTAGATGAAGTGTCCGTTGCCGGACTTGGTGCGCGGGTTATTGATGTGTACGAATGCCGAATGCCCTCGCAGCAACTCCGCATCGAGCGTATCCATCGCGGTTTTATCACCGACTGACACGACATGCACACTCGTCTCGAGTCCGTGCTTCGCCGCAGCGGCGGGAACCGTGTTCCACCAGTCAGGCATGCCGTCTGATTTACGGGTGCCTGTCTCCTTGGTGAGGATCTTGACGAGCGCGAGCGTCGGCGGTTTGCCGAGAACGTGATCGGCAATTGCCATCGCCAACACGGACGGACCGCACGTATAGCTGGTTACCTGCGCAATGTAGAAGTGACGGCGGTCACTCACCTTGCGATAAATCGGCGCACCGAAATACGGAAGTTGCAGCCGGGGGAAAACCAGCAATGGCGGCACGGAAACGGGAGGCTCGGAAACGGAAGGATCGGAAACAGTTGGATTGGAAACAGTTGGAGCCGCCGGTGCAATGACGTTGGTCTCATGTGAGCTTTTGCTATGGCGGTGGGATCCACGATGATGTGAAATCCGGTGCCGGTGAGAGCCGGCGTGGTGCGAGGTGTGGCTGCGTGCGTTGGCGGTGGAAGGACCGAGCAGGCTGAGCGCGGTCAGCACCCCAACGATTGCAGCAAGGTACCGAATCGTATTCATGATTTTTCCATATTGTTCTTGCGAGTCTGCCTATCATTCAGCCTCAGACCCGTGTTGCTCTGATGAAAAAGAGCAGGTGGAACTTCGTGCTCCACCTGCTCTGCAATGGCGTTATGCCACCACGTTGTTATGGGTTGTTGGGATCGACGATCGGCAAGGGCGGCACGATGCCGTTGGCGTCGCAGACGTTGATGTCTGAGCCGTCCGAAAGCATGATGTAGCCCCAGTTGGCGTCGAAGTAGTAGTAGCCGCCGAGATACTGATCCCAGTATGCCACCACCTGTTGTCCGTCGAACCATGTGTTGATCGACCACACACCGCACGGCGGATCATATACGGGCGCGTCCGGGTAGTAGTCCGGATAGAGGTACGGGTACGGATACGGATACTCGACAGGTACGAAGACCGGGCCGTGATATCGCGGACCGTAATACGCGCCCCAAGCCGGACCCCACCAGTAGTGCGAGTGACCGCGCCACACGTAGGGGTGATTCTGGTGCCACTTGCCGGCGCTCGGAGAGATTGGTGCCGGAATGTGCTGATGCCCGGTGGGACGATCGACCGGCCGCGGCGGATGTGGCGGCGGACGCGGCTTGTTCGGAGACGGTTGCTGCGGACCGGGGTGAGTCGGACCAGGGTGCGTCGGGCCGGGACCAGGGTGCGTCGGACCAGGGTGCGTCGGGACCGGACCTGGGTGAGTCGGGCCAGGATGCGTCGGGACCGGACCTGGGTGAGTCGGACCAGGATGCGTCGGGACCGGACCTGGGCGAGTCGGACCAGGATGCGTCGGGCCGGGATGCGTCGGGAAGGTCGGACCCGGATGCGTGGGCGCGGGATGCGTCGGGAAGGTCGGACCCGGATGCGTGGGCGCGGGATGCGTCGGGAACGACGGACCATGACCACCACCAGGGAAGCCACCGCCAGGATGTCCGCCACCGGGATGGAAGCCACCGCCGCCACCACTTGGAACATGCACAGGCGGCGCCGGATGGAATGCAGGCGGTGCCGGATGGAATGCAGGCGGCGCAGGATGGAACGCAGGCGGCGCAGGATGGAACGCCGGAGGCGGAGCCGGATGGAATACAGGCGCGGGAGCCGGATGGAATGCGGGTGCTCCGCCTCCGCCTCCGAAGTGTCCAGCTGCTTGAGCTCCCGCCGTCGGGATGGCGGCGAGCGATATGGACGTCAATGCGGTTACTGCGATGAGGAAAGCTTTTTTCACTTCGTCCTCCAGAATCAGCCGTCAGGATGTGATGTCCCACGACTGGATAACAACTTCTGCTCCGTAATTGGTGGCAGATCGTTGCAGTGTGATTCCGTATGATCTCTACTCCACCACCGCACGCAAGATTGCGCGCTGCATTTTCACGAATGCTCGATGGCCGAGTGTGCTAGAGAAATGTTTTCGAGAGAGAGATCTAAAACGGAAACAGCACATCATCCAAGAAAGAAATGCGCGAATTCAAACGTAGAACTAGAGATCTGAAACGATTATTATGCGAAGCTATCCGCTGCTCTTGACGCCGTTTGCGCTAGCGAACGCGATGACTCTCGTCTAAAGTCAAGCAGATATCTGGTTATCGCGGCTCTGCCAAAGTTTGCGAAAGCGGATTAAAGAGATCTTCAGGGTGATAAGCAAGTAATGAGATAGCTCGAATGACAAGGGATGGAACTGATTCACGGTCTCAGGTTATTGTGCGTTCGTTCTCATTTATTGTTTCTCTCAAGTTTTCTCTCTCTGAAGCACTCATAAATTCCTATCAAACACGCATCGTACATCAGCTCGGTGGCTGACGTGGTGTCACTCCATCCGTTACCGCCGTCACCCGATTTGCGATTCAACAAGAGGACCAAGGTGTTATGAATATCAAAGTTCTCGCTATCACGCTGCTCTTCACGTTCCTCGGCTACTTTTGGTTGCTGAAGAAGACGCATCCCAACTGCGAAGCAGCAGCAGCAGCGACTATGCCGAAGGTCATGAAGGTCATCGTCACCGAGGGAGACAAACGCTTCGCCGAAGCGGCTCCCATCGAGTTCAAGTACGGACCGATCGGCAAGACTACCAAGCCGACCATTACCATCGACCTCGCCAAGACCTATCAGAAGTGGCTCGGCATCGGCGGCGCTCCTACGGACGCTGCTTGCTACATGCTCACCACTTTGCAGGATGAGCCTCGCAAGAAGCTCATTCACGAATTGTTCAGCCCTACTGAAGGACTGGGCTTCAACTTCCTGCGCATCCCGATGGGAAGCAGCGACTTCGCTACTCACGTTTACTCGTACGACGACAGCGACGAGCCGGATCCGGAACTCAAGAAGTTCAACATCGACCACGACAAGAAGTACATTCTGCCGCGGTTGCGTGAGATTCTCGAGGCTAACCCCTCGACGCTCTCGCTGATGTCGCCCTGGAGTCCGCCCGGTTGGATGAAGCCGAACAAGAGCATGTGCGGCGGCAACATGAACTTCACCTATCTCGACGCGTGGGTGGAGTACTTCATCAAGACCGCCAAAGCGTATGCTGCCGAGGGGGTTCCGGTCTACGCCTTCACGGTGCAGAACGAACCCGACACCGACCAGCAGGGAAAGATGCCGGCTGCCATGACTTCGTCGGAAGTGCAGGGTGCCGTTGTCGCCAACGTTGCTCGGCGTCGTGACGAAGAGAAGATGACGTTCAAAATGTGGGTGAACGACCACAACTACTCACAGTTTGGAACGGTGCTCTCGCTCTTCGACAACCCGGATGTGCTCAATGCTTCCGACGGTGTTGCGTGGCATGGTTATGGCGGCGATCCCGCCAAGATGACCATGATTCACGACAAGTACCCGACCAAGCATCAGTACTGGACTGAGGGCGGGCCCGACGTTCTCACCTGGGAAGGCAAGCCGAATCCGGACTACACTCAGGACTTCGCCAAGTGGGCACGCATCATCGCCATCACTCAGCGCAACTGGTGCCGTGTGTTCATCGCCTGGAATATCGCGCTCGACGAGCGGTCGCATCCGAACATCGGGCCTTTCCCGTGCGGCGGCATTGTCACCATCGACTCGAAGTCCGGCGACATCACTCGCAGCGGTCAGTACTATGGCATGGGGCACTTCTCGAAGTACCTCAAGCGTGATGCGGTGCGCGTCGCGTCCGAGGGCGATATCGCCGATGTCACGCACGTTGCCTGGGTGAATCCCGATGGACAGAAGCTGGTTGTTCTCGTCAATGAGGGCAAGGAAGCACGCGACATTTGCCTGAAGGTCGGGGACGAGCACGCCGAAGTCGCGCTCGCTGCGAACTCGGTGACGTCGCTAATTTGGTAACGTTTGCCAGGCGGCGCGTTGCACCGTCCCTGCGTTACGTTCTGAACCTTCCATAACGTAATCGCAAGGGAGGCGCATCGCGTCTCCCTTGCTTTCACCGGGGGCAGCACGTTGCCGCCCCTACAGGCTGCCGGTCCTGCACTAGCGGGCGCCGGTCAATCTGCGTGCCGAATGCCTCAGCTCGAAGAACGCAGGCGGGTCGCCTGCGCTCCTCTGGTGTTCCACGCGCGCAGTAGCCGGTTAGCCTGCTAGCCATAGGAATAACAACCATGAAGATGAATCTTCGAGAGGCGCTTCCATGGAGGCGTCTGATTAAGGTCGGCAAGCCGTTCTGGACTTCCGAAAAGAAATGGTCTGCGTTGGGAAGATTGGCGCTCATTCTGGTGCTGATGTTTGCCAACTCGTACTTGGGCGCGTACCTCGTGCAGACGACTGGTCACTTCATGACCGCCGTCGAAGCGAGGAACATGTCTGATTTCTGGCACTACCTGATGATTTGGGTGGGATTGATTCTGGTCGCCGTACCGATCGTGCAGACGTATTACGCGATGCACCGAACCCAACTTGCCCTCGAGTGGCGAAGCTGGATGTCGACCAATGTCCTGTTTCATGCTTACCTCTCCAACTTCGCCTATCTGAAGTTGCTCGGTAGGAAGGACATCGACAATCCCGATCAGCGTATGACAGCCGATGTCGACTCATTCTGCAACACGTCGGTTGGGCTGTTCATCTCAGTCCTCGATTCGATCACCACGATTTGCATGTACAGCTACGTCCTGTGGACGCTTATGCCCGGGCTGCCGATCTCAGTGTTCGGCTGGACGGCGGCTTCTTCGCTGCTGGTTCTCTGGCTTTGCAAGCTGATCCTGCCTTTCCTGGTGGGTGTATTTTCCATGATTGGAAACGTGGCTGTACTCTACATCGGCAGGGACTTGCCCGCGATCAATTTCGACCTTTCGGAGTCCGAGGCTTCGCTGCGTTTCAATCTCGCCGAGACTCGGCGAGAAGCTGAAACCGTTGCTTTCGCCCGCGGTGAACAGATTGCTGAACTGCAGGCAGCACAAGGACTGAAGCGAGTGATCGGCACTCTCTTCCGCATGATGTACCTGTACCGCAATCTCGGATTTTTCACCAATCCGTATAACATGCTGGTTCCCATCATCCCAACGGCATTGATGGGCTACATGTATACACAGGGCATGGTGCCGCTCGGTACCATCACCGCCGCCGCCGGCGCCTTCATGGCCGTATACGGTGGTGCCACGCTGCTCATGGGGCAGTTTGGTGGAATCATGGGATATGCCACCACGATTAATCGTGTCGGCACTCTCATGGACGCATTGGAGACCGCTGCCGCGCCGCCTCCGCGCGACGGCAAATATATCGATGTCATCGAGGGTTCGAGCGTACGCTATGATAACCTCACGGTGAGCACGCCCGACGGCGAGCGCGATCTCATCGTCGGATTGAACTTCGAAATCGCTAAGGGCTCGCGAGTGCTCGTCACCTCCGAACAGCATGGTCGGGGCAAGACGGCGTTGCTGCGAGTGACGGCCGGCTTCTGGACGCGCGGCGGCGGAAAGCTGCAGCGCTTGCCTTACGCCAAGATGATGTTCCTCACTGCCTCGCCTTATTTCCCGCCGATGACGCTGCGCGAAGCGCTGTGCTATCCGTCAGTGGATGTCTGCAAGGACGACGAGCGCCTCACTGCCGCTCTCAAGCTGGCTAAGCTGCCTGATCTGGCGACAAAAGCCGGGGGGCTCGATAACGTACAGACCTGGCGCGAGATTCTAACTGCAAGCGAACAGCAGCGGTTGAGTCTGGCGCGCGTTATCCTACAGAGACCCGAGTACGTCTTCATCGACGAGGGCACCAGTGCTCTCGGCGACGAGCTGGAGGAGTTTTTCTACACGCTTCTCTTCAGTCTGGGTTGCACGGTGGTCAGCGCAGGCGAGCCCGCTCTCGCCAAGTACCACGATGTGGTGCTCGACATTCTGGCCGACGCGAAGTGGAAGACATACAAGGCTAGCGATCGCAAACCGGAGAAGACGGAAGTCCCGACGGAATGCAAGCCTTGCAAGGGTGACGGCGAGAAGAAAGACGAATGATGTCGTTCCCGTTGGGGCGGGGTATCACCCCGCCCTTGCGGCGAACAAAATATGGACGGAGCAGAACATGGCTGCCGCTTTTGATGGCTGCTTGAGGTCGCTTGTTTGCCGCCTTCTTAACGGCAGACAGCGCGCAGGCGGCGACCTTTCTCGAGGTGGCGAATCGCAAAGGTTCTACTTCCCGAAAGACTTTCGATGGGGAGCCGGCACATCGGCTTATCAGATTGAAGGCGCGTGGAACGAGGACGGGAAAGGCGAATCAATTTGGGATCGCTTTTCGCACGACGGCAGAGTCGACCGCAAGGAAACCGGCGATGTGGCATGCGACCACTATCACCGCTGGCGCGACGACATCCAGCTGATGAGGCGTTTGAACCTCAACACTTATCGCTTTTCTATTTCGTGGCCCCGAGTGCAACCGTCCGGTGAAGGTGCGTTCAATCCGAAGGGATTTGCATTTTACGATCGGTTGATCGACCACTTGCTCGAACACGGCATCGAGCCCAACATCACCCTCTATCATTGGGACCTGCCGCAAGCGCTGCAGGACAAATATGGTGGTTGGGCGAGCCGCGACGTCACCAAGCTCTTCGCCGATTACGGCGCTGCTTGCATCGACAAGTTCAGTGACCGCGTTTCGACGTGGGCGACGCACAACGAGCCAATTTGCACGTCACAACTAGGGTATGGGCTGGGGGTTTTTGCTCCCGGATTGAAAGACGACAATCTGGCAAAACAAGTGGCGCATCATGTGCTGCTCAGTCATGGGCAAGCGGTGCAAGCTGCGCGCGCGGCTGCTCGCAAACCGGTGAAGATGGGCATCGTGCTCAATCTCGGATTCTTCGAGCCGTTCCGCCCCGACAATGCCGAGGACGTTGCCAAAGCATTTGTCGATTGGGAACGCGAGTGCGGTTATTATCTCGACCCGATTTATCGGGGAATGTACCACGAAGACGCAATCAAAGGCATCGGCGAGATTCGCGATGGTGACATGCAGCAGATCAGTCAACCGATTGATTGGCTCGGCATCAATTACTACGCGCGCAATCTGTCGTCGGTGGTTGAGATTCCCGCTCCACTGCCCGGCTCGGAATATTCCGACTTCGGTTGGGAAGTGAGTCCGCAGGGGTTGCGGGGAATGTTGACGGCGATCACGAAGAAGTATGGACCGGTTCCGCTCTACGTGACGGAAAATGGTGCCTACTTCACTGACGTTAAGGACAAGCACGGCAACGTGCATGACCCCAAACGCAAGAATTACATTCGTGAGCACGTCAAACACGTCGCATTGGCCATCAAGGATGGCGCGAACGTCAAAGGCTATATTGCCTGGTCGTTGATGGACAACTTCGAATGGGCGTCCGGATACAATAAGACGTTCGGAATTACGCATGTCGACTTTGCGACGCAGAAGCGCACGGTGAAAAGTAGCGGACGCTGGTTCGCAAAAACTGCCGCGCGCGGCTGGATCGACCTGTGAATGGGCGGCGTTTGTGTCGCTCTGTGTTACTGATGTTCACCCTGGAACGTGAGACAACAACATGTCCAGGCGAAATTCAAGAGAAGACTTCTCCGACGCGTGTGAGGTTGGTTTGGCAATGAGTGGCGCTCCCTTCAGGGCGGCGTTCATGTTCATGCCTATGACCGGCTTCATGCTTCGGCAGGCTGCTGCTATGCGCCATGCGGCATACGTCAAGGCGAAATACGGCGGCACTGCGATGGAAGCGCAGGAGATGGAACGTCACCGGCGCTACGTGAGAGCGTTCTACGGCTGGTGATGACGTTCTACCGGCGGTGATACTTTTGTAGGGGCGAGGCATGCCTCGCCCCTACACTAACTAGTTCGAAAGGAACCACATGTCTGAAAACTCGAATGATCCAATGCCGGCTTCCACGAGGAAGTATGGCTTCCTGGATTACTTGAAAGTTGGACTCGTCGTAGGCTTTGGGCCGTTCATCGTCGGTGAGGCGTTCTTCGGCGGGAACCCGAATGTAAGCGCGATTCTCGCCGGTATTTCTCTGGCCCTTTTGGGTTGGATGATCGTTTCAACAGCCCGTTCGCATCGCACCGACAAGGCGAAAGAAATTTTCGGCAACGCTTTAGGTGCCGGTTTGTTTCTCGCCATGATTATGTTCGGCTCGGGTAAAACTGTCGTCGAGCAATATCAGGCAGGAGAAGTCACGGCGCAATTTGCGCAGTCAGACTTTGCCAGGCTCGATGAGCACCACGAAGGAACGTTGTCTTTGGCTCGGCTCAATGCAGTGATCAAGATCGATTCCGATTTGACCAACAGCGTCAATCTGGTCGAACGCGCTCGCAACATCGTGCACGACTCTGCGACTGGCGACGCAGCTAAAGGCATCACCACGTTCGAGATGGATCTGGTGACCGAGACACTGAAGGCGCAGCAGTTGCCGGCAGATCTCGTCGCGCGCACGCAAGTCGTGGCAAACTACGCCTGCGCTGCCGGCACCAAAGCTAAGTCAGGCGAATGCACCGTCACCGTCAATGACCTGCTTAACTTCCGTCAGAAAACGGAAGCGCAGTATAGTTTGTGGCTGACCGTGCTCCGCTGGTTCCACGCCGTGTAAAATTAACGGTCAAGCAAGGAAAACCAAGCATGAGAAACGCACGCTCTTTCCTGGGAGTGTTAGTCATATCGTTCGTACTGGCTTTGCCGCTCGTGTTTTCCGCGCAGCCAAGCTGGAGTCAGACCAACAACGCGACCCCGGCCACACCATCACCAGTCGCGTCGGCGCCCACGCCGACCGCTCAAACACCGCTCAATCTCAAGATCATTGCGACCAAGGGACATGCGGAGATAACGTTCGGAGAGCTCACCGATCAACTGATGCAGAATGGCATTGTCTGCGTCGGTGAGGATCATGACAGCCTCGTGCATCATCGAATCCAGCGCCAGATAATCGCCGCGCTTTTCGCTCGGGACGAGCGTCTCGGTGTGGGAATGGAGATGTTTCAAAAGCCATTTCAGCGCGATATCGACTGGTACATCGACGGGCAGATCTCGGAGGACGTATTTCTCCGACTGACGGAATACAAACAGCGCTGGGGTTGGGACTACAGTCTCTACCGTCCTATCGTCGACTTCGCCAGGAACAACAAAATCCCGCTGGCCGGACTCAATGCTCCCAAGGAGCTCACCGCGAGGATCATGAAGGTCGGCGAGGACGGACTCACTGCGGAGGAAAAACAAGAAATGGGGCCGGTCGAATTCAATGTGGCCGCCCACCGCAATTATTGGTTTTCCCAATTGGGTCCGATACACGGCAACCATCAACTGACTCAGGATGAAAAAGAACGCTTCTATGAGGCGATGGCCGTCTGGGACGACTACATGGCTCAGTCCGCGGCTAGCTTCATAAAAGAGCGACATCTTGCGCGGTTGGTCATCCTTGCTGGCGCTGGACATGTCGACTTGGGCTTCGGCATTCCCGATCGCGCCGCGAAGTATGCCTCAACCAGTGTGGCAAAGATTCACATCGTCATCGGCGCCGACGAAACAGACGATGCCACTTTTGGCGCCGACTACGTGATTCACGTGCTGCCCTGAGCCCGTCAAATCGCGAGGACCCGATTTCACCATCTGGTCCTTGCGAACCTCTGTCTGCGGTGGGCTTGACTTTCGTTGATTACTTTGTGCATCGTCCTCATAAAGGTGCTTAAGCACACTGACGCGTAGGATGCGAAAAGCGCGGGCAAAACCTCGGTTTTTCTTCGTTCTCATTTTGAGATACTACACCATGTAGCATATGATTGAAAAAAAAAGTTCTAGGGGCGGCGCAGTGGCCGCCCCCGGAACTTCAGCCGCTGATTGCGTAGAAGTTGTCCGCCTCTCGCGAGATGGTGCTCACAATGAGGTCACAGTCCGAGTGATAGAAGCCGACCGAATCGCAGCCGGCGACTTCGAGTACGCGGAGTCCGTCGTCGGTTTCCGCGACGTCGACCACCCAAACAGGGGGCAAGCCTTCGTATCGCAAAGCGGTCATCTTGTTGGCGAACTCGATGACCTCGGGTGGAACGTGCGAGCTGCGCAGGCTCTCGCCGTTCTCGCGATAAAGCGAACCGGTCAGGTACTGCGCGTGGTGCATGAAGCACCGCCACTCACGGCGCAGGCGTTTCAGCGGAGCGACAACAATCAGTGCATCCGGGTCGAAGACACGCTGCAACCGGACGATGTCCGAGCAATCCATGACCTCGGCTGCGAATGACTTCTGATTGTCGTTGGGCCGAACGAAAAGCTTTCCGCCCTCCGACGGCCAGAGCGACGTCAGCCAGTTCCAGCGACGTGCTGCGTCACCGATCGGCACGAATATGTAATCCGCGTTGACGAGATGCTCGCCGAACGCGGGATAGTAACGCGTGCACGATTGAGCCGCCGTATCGACCCAAGCGAGCCATCCATAGGTCTTGCAGGCATAGACAACCGCCTGAGCTGGACCGTAGACGACGGCACGTGGTTCGACAGGGAGCCGGTCGTTTTCATAGAGCTGCTTGAGCCCGATGATGTGCACTCGTCGGCCGATCTTCTCCGCAGACGCCTTGATCAGTTGCATGTCCGCTTCGGGAGCATCAGCAACTGTTTGGATCAAAATCCACGGCGCGTGGGTCATGTTTTTACTCTTCGGGCTCCCAGTACCAAATGATCCAATTGGTGCGGCCGTCATCGCCGATGCGATCCAGGCACGTCGTGTATTCGCAAATGTTGATGAGCCTGTCCGGCTGAAGCTCATTCGCGAACGCCTGCACCTGTTCGAGGACAGCGGCCTTCGACTGCGCGACTTTGCCGGGGACGAGATTCACTCTGCCCCAGAAGTCGCGCTCTTCGACCATGACGTCGACCTCGATTCCGCTTGGGTAGGTGAAACGTTTCCTGGCGATCTTCAGGTGCGCGCCAGTTGTTTGACCCGTCGACGTAACTTCGTGTGATTCGGTAGTCACAGAATAGCTCCATCGTTAGAGTTCGAACTTGCACAGGCCGGCGTTCACCGGACTCCGCGTTTAACCGCTCAGGGCAACAGCGCACCGATGAGCAGCAGCTCCGGGCAGGTGAAGAATATGCCGACGAGCACGACGAGGACGGCGGCCGCCAGCAGAGCCAACCCGATGTAGACGAAGACGATGTGCGTTAGCTCGCCGAGCGCCTTCGTGTATGACACCGTCACCTTCAGCGTGTTGCCGTCAATGACGAAGTTTTGGATCGCCGCGCTGGCAATTCGACCTTTGTTCGAGTCGGGCAGCTTGTAGACGGGCATTTTGGCCAGTACATGCTGAAACACGTGCTCGACTTCCTTCTCGGCCCAAGCCTTCGCTTCGGCGGAGAGCTGCTCCTTGTGGTCCTGCATGCCTTTGGTGCCCCAACGGTCGATCAGCTTGCTCGCCTTTTCGCCGATGTTGGCACCGTTTGCCCTGGGTGGGCCGACCAGTTCGATCTTGCTCGGGTGGAAGAAGACCTCGCCGCGATCCTGCGGCGAGTGATCGAAACGAGGAGTGCCGATCGTGTGACCATCGATGTCGTAGACCGTCTTTAGAATGACGGCCGATACATTCGCCTTGACGTCGATTTGTCCGTTCACGAAGTCGACGTCGACCTTGTTGATGACGACGTCGTGCACCAGGTGCAGCGGCACTTTCTTGTCGATTAGCTGCTGATTGACAGGCATCGGCATGTGCTCGTTGAGCATCTTCTGCGCCTGGTCGCGGGTGAAGTGCACCTCGAAGGTGCCCGAGAACCCGGTGTAGACACCGATGCCGCAGCCGATTAGCAGAACGACCGATGCAGCAAGCGCAGCGATAGCCCAGCCCTTTAAGCGACGACGTGGCGCTGCGTTCGTGTGTTCGGTGACCTCATTCATCACGTTACCTCGGGTTGAAGTTGCGGGAACGGCCACGCTCATGCGCGGCGGCTTCAATCTAGAGGCAGAAAGAAACGATCGCTTTCGCTAGTGCGAACAGCGCTTTCACACCCACGCCTTCGAGGTGCAGCGCTTCGATGGCGCCTTCTGCGGCCGCCTTTCCTCCCGTTTTGGCGATCTTTTCGACCCAGCCGAGCAGTTGTTTCTCCAGGTCGTCTTGGAGCGCGCTCGGGATCGAATTCTCGGACAGGAATGAACGCAGTTTGGTGGTATCCAACTTTGCGTCTTTCGCTTCCAGCGCGACCGCAGCCATAAGACCCGAACGCACCTCCGGTTTTTCCCAGGGAGCCGGGGGCAAAAAGGCGAGAGCCGCATTGTAGGCGAGCAGTCCGACAAGATCAATGAACATCAGAAAGTTCTCCGTTGTTAGCGCACGCGGTAGCGACGATAGAGCATACCGGCCGCTTCGCCGAGCAAGGCCGGAATCGTCATCACGAGTGTTTGGATCATCGCCGGCGGCTCGAAGAAGATCATGATAGTGGCCAGCACCATGATCGCGGCGAATGCGATTTTGGTGTAGGTCCAGTACGCTGTCGAGGCTGCGGAGCCGGCGACCCAGCCAACCCAGCCGCAGGCTGCGGCGATGAACATGTTGACGATGATGGCCGCGGTGAGTGTGACGGCGTCCATCGAGCCGGCGTCGATGAGATCGAACGAGTGCGTCATTGGTCGTGCCTCAGAGCAGCCTGTCGCTGCCGCTCCGCTTCCACCTCGGGCGGATCTCGGTGCTGTTGTTGCATCGGAACCTTCGATGCAGGACGCTGCGTGGTGGCGTTGTTGTCCTCGTTCATGACTGCTATCTCCTTAGAGAAAACGTTGCGGCCCGGCACGTGCCGGGCCGCGTAGAGACGACATTGTTGGTGGGACCGATCAGACTCCGACAGGTACCCACGCGCCGGTCTGAACGCCGACGCGACCCGGCCCGGTGAACCGATTGAAATAGAAATTCCCGTTGGCCGAGCTGAAGAAGCCCATCTTCAGATCCTGGTAGACCGACGTCATTTTGACCGTCGGGTCGCGATAGATCCACGCGCCGGGCTCGACGTCGATTTGCTCGCCGACATCGAGCACGTATTCGAACACGTTGCCGTGTCCGTGCAGCCATACGGCGCCCTCCTCCGCCTGCGCGGTGAAGGTATCGATCCAGATGCCGTTGCCGCCGGCGACCTGGTTGCGCCAGAAGCCGGTGACATATTCGAAGTCGTATTTCATGTCGCCGGTGGCCGCCATCAGCGTGTGCTCAGGACACAAGATCGACTTGCCCCTTTTCAGATGCAGCGCGAAGACGTGGCCGGGCTGCTCACGGCTGAATGCGATGTGTCCCGGTCCGAAGGCGCTGATCATGACGAGTGGCAAGCCGCCGATCAGGCGTTTCCACGTGCCTTTGAGCGGTAGCCGCTGCAACTTGAGGGACGGCTCTTTGCTCAGCACCACGTGGTGCTCGTAGTATACGGAGGCGCCTTCGTCCAGTGTCATCAGCAACACTGGGGTCAGTTCGCCCTGCACCTTGTAGTGGACGCCGCCGACATGGCCGTCGTCGTCCATATGGGCCTTAAGCATGTTGAACTGCATGGTTCGCTCCTTCAAATCACAAGCCAAAATTCGAAGCGGACGACCGTTTGCGCCGTCCGCTCCGCCGACACGTCGTTCCGGTTAGCGCTTGGCGCGCCGCACCGACTTCTTGCCTTTCTTGGCCTTCTTCGCGGGCTTCTTCTTCGACAGCGCTTCGAGCAGCGCCACGAGCGTGCGTACACCGAAGCCGGTGCCGCCCTTCGGATCCGCCTCGAAGGCGCGATCGCGGAAGGCAGTGCCGGCGATATCGAGATGCACGACGGGAAGCCCACCGGCCGCCGACAACACGAATTTGGCAGCCGACACCGCACCGCCCCAGCGACCGCCGGTGTTGGAGATGTCGGCGAAGTCGCTGGCGTTGTACTCGTCGTACTCCGCATCGGCGGGCATCTGCCAGATGCGCTCACCGGCAGCCTCTGACGCGGCCTTCACCTCGTCGAACCATTTCTGGTTGTTGGTGAAACCGCCGGCGTAGATGTCGCCGAGTGCCACCACGATCGCGCCGGTGAGAGTGGCGAGATCGACGATGCGGCTGACCTTGCCGAACTTGCGAGCGTACGTGATCGCGTCGACCAGGGTGAGCCGGCCTTCCGCGTCCGTGTTCTTGATCTCGTACGTCTTGCCGTCGAGGCCGGTGACCACGTCGTCCACCAGATAGGCGTTGCTGCCGGTGCGGTTGGTGGTGGCAGCGCAGTACGCCTTGATGCGAATCGGCAGCCTGAGGGCAGCGGCTGCGCGGATGGCGGCGATCACCGTCGCACCACCGCACATGTCGTATTTCATGCCCTTCATGCTGTCGCCCGGCTTAAGGCTGACGCCGCCGGTGTCGAACATCACCGACTTGCCGATGAGGCCGATGATCTCGTCGTCCTCGGTGGTGCCCGGGCCGTTGTAGGTCATCTCCCAGAACCACGGCTCCTCCGCCGAGCCGCGAGCGACGGCCATGAAGGCGCCCATGCCGAGCTCGGTGCAGCCCTTGCGGTCGAGCGCCTTAGTGACCTGGATGTAGCCGCCGCTGTCGGCCGCTACGTTGTACGAGCGGTCGAGCAGACCGCGTGGAGTCAGATGGTTCTCCGGCTCGTTGCCGAGATTGCGCGCGAAGCACACGGCCGAACCGACGACCTGCCCGTGGACAAGACCGCGCTTCAGATCGTCGAACTGCTTCGCGGTGAGCCCCTCGGCGCCCGCGCGTACGTCGATGTTTTTCAGGCTGACGTGCTTCTTGAAGCCGGCGCCTTCCGTCTTGCGATGATTGACCCCGTACAGCACCATGCTGCCGATCTCGGCGATCGTCCGGCCGACGGTGTAGGCGCTCATCGTGCGGAAGCCGTTGCCGCCGCTGCAGATGTTGGACGGCAGCTCGAGCGTAGCGCTCTCAGTGCGCAGCGCCTTCACCCGCTGGAAGGCGCTCGTCAGCGCCTTGCGCCAGGATGCCTTGGTGACCTTGCGCGTGCGCCCGATGCCGTAGAACACGGTGGTCTGTGCATCGACGTCGCTTTCGCGAACAGCGGTCATCATCATCGCTTGACCGACCTTCGCCTCGAAGCCTTCCAGCATGGCCCGCTGGTTGAGGGCGGAGGCGGCTGTGCGAACAACCGGACCGAAGGACAGCGCGGCCTTCTTGGTCGGCTCGCTTACCGGCACGAGACGAACTGCGTGCTCGACGAACTTCTGCCCGCCGACGCTGAAGTTGAACGTGCTGCCGCCCATGTAGGTCTCGAGCGCGCTCGGACCGCGCGGCTCGTGGCGATCCCAAA
>Ga0134128_10001849_pt1 | contig 26731 bp, 22 predicted proteins | sample KB31754_FD_96462 | JGI IMG/M metagenome (GOLD analysis project Ga0134128, IMG submission 96462) | Terrestrial soil microbial communities with excess Nitrogen fertilizer from Kellogg Biological Station, Michigan, USA - KB3-175-4 | ecosystem: Environmental > Terrestrial > Soil > Unclassified ...
GCAAGCTCGAGAGTGGTCTCGGCGGCGACATTGCTCGCGGTCCGGCCCGGCACGTTGTAGACGACGACTGGGAGGTCGACCGTATCCGCGATCGCCCGAAAGTGCGCCACTATTCCCCGCTGGGGCGGCTTGTTGTAGGCGGGCGAAACGTGCAGCAAGTGTGTCGCGCCGGCGTCGCGCATCATGCGAGAGTTGCTCAGTGCACGCGCCGTATCGTTCGAGCCAGCGCCTGCAACCACAGGGATCCGTCCGGCAACGACGTCCACCGTGATCTCGACGACGCGCCGTTGTTCGTCGGCGGTCATCGTTGCCGCCTCGCCCGTCGAGCCGCACGGGACGATGTAGTCTATCCCCTCCTCGATCTGCCAGGCGACGAAGGCTCGCAGCGCACTCTCGTCTATCTCACCGTTCGCCGTGAACGGTGTAACTATCGCGGTACCGGCGCCACGCAGCATAGGAACTGTCGATTTCATCGAGCCTCCTCGTCGGATAACACATCGTCCAGCGTAAATATCCCATGGCGCCCAATCAGCCATCTGGCTGCAATGAGTGCACCCTCGGCGAACACGCGCCGATCACGCGCTTCGTGCGAAATTACGATCTGCTCAAACCGACCATCGAGGATGAGCGTATGAGTGCCTGGTACAGAGCCAACGCGGACACTCGTAATCGGGATCTCACGCCCCGAGGTCTCAGCAAGCTTCTCCCGCAGCATGCGCGCCGTGCCCGATGGTGCGTCCTTCTTTTCCGCGTGATGCGTCTCCACCAGCACGGCATCGAAGGTCGGTATGTTGGCGAGGATCTCGCCCGCACGACGCATGATGCGCGCTACCGCGTGCACGCCGAGCGAAAAGTTCGGCGACCAGAGCAGCGATCCGCCCTTCTCCGCAACAAGACGCGAGATCGCCGGAAGCTCCTTATACCAGCCGGTAGTGCCGACCACCACCGGGCATCCCGCGTGGATACACGCTCTCACATTCGCTGGTGCGGCGCCGGGCTCTGTGAACTCTATGGCCACATCTGCTCGCGCGAGAGATCCGGCGTCGATGGCGGTTCCCGCGCCCAGCGTCGCAACCACGTCGATCCCACTTGCACGGGCGACCTCCGCAACACCCGACCCCATCTTGCCGGGCCCGATGATCGCGAGCCGAAATCCCGTCATGAAACGCTCTCCTGCGCAAAGAACTCACCGTGCAGCGCGCGCATCGCGTCGTGCATGGCAGCACCGTCCACGACGACGGTAAGGTTGATACCGGTGGCGCTGAGTGACACCATGTGAACGTGCATGTCGCCAAGCGCGGTGAGCGCGCGCCCCATGCAGTCACCGCGGTCGCCGATTCCAGATCCTACTATCGCAACGACGGCGCGATCCCGCTCGATGGAAACGTCGCCGAGCAGCCGCAGGTCCACGAGCAGCTCATCCAGCCGTGCGGCATCGTCGAGCGTCACGGAGACAGACACTTCAGAGGTGGAGACCACGTCGACGGACGTGCGGTGCCGCTCGAAGATCTCGAACACGCTGCGGAGGAATCCCTTTGCGAGCAGCATTCGCGGAGCGCTCACTCTCACGATGGTAACGTCACCTTTGGCTGCTATCGCAGTCACGGCACGCCGCGGGGCGTCGAACATGATACGCGTGCCGGAGAGCTGCGGCTTGCGTGTGTTGTAGATGTATACCGGAATTCCGCGTCGGACCGCCGGTGCAATCGTGTTCGGATGCAGCACCTTCGCGCCGAACGACGCGAGCTCCGACGCCTCGTCGAAGCGTATCTGCGAGATGAGTTTCGCGTCGCTCACCACTCGCGGATCGGCCGTAAGCATTCCGTCCACGTCCGTCCAGATCTCGATGTCGTCCGCACCGAGCGCGGCGCCGAGCAGCGACGCCGTGTAATCGGAGCCGCCGCGCCCCAGCGTGGTCGTCACACCCGCGGACGTCGCGCCGATGTAGCCGCCCAGTACGGGAACGGATCCGGAACGAACTACAGGTGCAATCCTGTCGCGCGCGCGTTCCGAAATCGCAGCCAGGCTCGGCTCGGCTTCGTTGAAATGGTCGCTCGTGACGACGACGTCGCGCGCGTCCACGTGCTGTGCCGGTATTCCGCGCGCGCGGAACGCTTCCGTAACGAGCAGGGACGAGATCTGCTCGCCAAACGAGGCGACCGCGTCGAGGCTCCGGGGCGTTATGTGGCCGAGCGTCGTGAGAGCCTCGGCAAGGCTCGCCACCTCATCGCACATCGCGGCGATCTCCGCCGTGATATCGGGACCAGTCGCGGAATTGCAGAGCAGAACCTCGCACATCGCGATATGGCGCTCGCGGATGTGCTCGACCGACCGCAGCGCGCCGATGAGCTGGCCGCGCGCCGCCTGCTCCGCGATCCCGAGCAGCTCGGTCGTTGTGCCGCTCGCTGCGGAAACGACCACGACGGGTGCGCGACTTAGACGGCTGGCAACGACATCCGCAGCACGGCAAATCGCATCCGCGTCGCCAACGGACGTGCCGCCGAACTTGACGACTATCACGTACTCGCCACGTAGCCCTGCGTAACGAGCAGCTCCGCATTCATGATCGCTCCACCAGCCGCGCCGCGAATCGTGTTGCTGCCCATCGCAACCATTCGAACGTCCAGCAGCTCGTCGCGCCGGATGCGCCCGACGGTCACGGTCATTCCGCCACCACGCATGACGTCGCGGCGCGGCTGCGGGTGATCCGGTTCGGTCGCGATTACGATCGGACGATCCGGCCGGGATGGCAGACCCAGCGCTTCGGGCCTTCCGGTCCACGACATGATCGCATCGGACACCTGGTCCGGAGTCGCGGACGACGTGAGTCCGATCGACATGCACGTCGTATGGCCGTGCTCCACCGGAACGCGATTCGCGTGCGCGGTAACGCGGAACGGAGCTGACTCGATGACGTCACCGTTCACACCGCCGAGCAGCTTGCCGATCTCGGCCTCGATCTTGGGCTCCTCGTCCGCGATGTACGGGATGACGTTCCCCATGATGTCGAGAGATGGCACTCCGGGATATCCCGCGCCCGACACCGCCTGCATTGTCGCGATGAATATCTTCGTGATTCCAAACGCTTCGTGGAGCGGCGCGAGCGGCAGTGCGGCGACGGTCGATGAGCAGTTGGCGTTCGTGACGATCGCACCGGTCCAGCCGCAGCGCTTGCGCTGCGCACCGATGACTGCGAGATGCTGCGCGTTGATCTCCGGGATGAGCAACGGAACATCGACAAGCATCCGGTGATTCTTCGCATTGCTGCAAACGAATCTGCCAGCGCACGCAAAAGCCGTCTCCACCTCGCCGGCGACCCCGGAATCGAGCGCCGAGAATACTATCGGCGACGAAACCAGATCGGGAGTGCACGGGGTCACGATGAGCGAGGCGACCTCGGGTGGCAGCTCGTCCTCGAGCCAGTGTGTTGCATCGTCATACCGCTTGCCGGCTGATCGCTCGGACGCGGCGACTTCGGCAACGCGAAACCATGGATGATCGCGCAGCAACCTGATGAACGTCTGCCCAACCGCACCCGTGGCACCGAGTACCGCGACTGGAATGCGCGCGCGGACCGCGTGATTGGCTGTCATTCAGCGAGCAGTCGGCGTGCGAGCGACGCATATGTCGACACACTCGCGCGAAGTTCATCGACGTCGACGTATTCGTCGGGGGTGTGCGCGACATGGATGGATCCGGGCCCGAACAGAAGCGGCGTCCCCCAGCGATCGAGCAGCGGAATGTCGGATGTGTACGAGACGGGCGCGACCTCGTAACCGTCGAGCACGTGAAAGCGTTGTGCGGGGATCGTCGATCCAAACTCGATATCCGCGCCGCCGGCGTGCGCCCAGTCAGAGATCAGCCGCTTGACCGGCTCCACGTCGCTCACGAGACGCAACATCACTTCGGATTCCGCACTTCCCGGGATGATGTTCGCTTCAGTTCCGCCGCTGATCGTACCGATGTTGACGGTTGTTGCACCCAGCACCGGATCGGACGGGAAATCGACATCGTGAATCGTCGGCAGCAAACGCAGCAGCGGCTCTATCGCTGACGCGCCCAGCTCCGGATAAGCGGAATGCGCCTCCCGGCCGTGCGTACGCACGATGAAGCGCAACGAGCCCTTGCAGCCGCTCGCGAGCTTACTTTCGGTCGGCTCACCGTTTATGAGATACCGGCTGGTCGCGGCAAGATTGTTCGCCGCGCGCGCGCCGTCGGATCCCTTCTCCTCCCCAACCACAAAAAGCAGGTCGACGCGGTCTTCGCCTTCGCTTACGAGCTGGTCGGCCGCCGCCATCATCGCCGCCGCGATTCCCTTCGCATCGCACGCGCCGCGGCCGTACAGCCGGTTGCCGCTCAGTCTGGGTGGATGATACGGCGGCACCGTATCGAGGTGCGTGGAGAGCGCGACCCCGCCGCCCCGGCGCGACGCCCAGACGTTGCCACGCCCTGGCGACACTTCCTGAATCGACACGTTCCAGTGCCGGCTCACGAGCCAGCGCGCGACGAAATCGATCGCCGCGCCCTCGTCTCTCGTGAGTGATTGTATTGACAGCAACTCTGCTGCGAGCGCGACGACATCGGTCATGCGCGCAAGTTAGTGGCAGATGTCTGGACTCGGGAGCGGAGAAGATGCGCAGGCGCTCATGCCTGCCTTTACCGGCCGCCAGCTAGCGGCTCAACTCCGCCGTGGACGTCGCCCTCGCGTTCTGATCGCCTTGCCGGACCTGCTCGACGAACAGCTGTTGCACCAGTCTGTTCGCGTCCCGGTTGTACGAATCATGGTCGCGCTCGCCGGCCTCCCCAATGTCCGCCAGCTGCGGCAGACCCAGCGCCCGGCCAGCCTCGCGGAAGGTCTTGAACGTATCTTCGGCCTGCCGCGACATGACGATATCGCCGACCAGGCGGAGGAAGTCACTTTCTCGGACCGAATCGGCGAGGTCGCGGGCGGCGCTCATGGTCGCGCCGACGGCGCGTTTCAGGACGCCTGCGCTCGGCGCGCCAAGCTCGCTCTGATAGTTCTCCAGCATGCGCTGATGATCACGCATGGCGGCTATGTAGCGTGTGCACAGGTCGCGGAAGCGCGGGTCTTCGGCCTGGGACTCGTGTTCCTCCAGTGCCTTGAGAAAAACGTGGTGTTGAACAACAGCGTTATGGACCTGTGATTTGAGGAAGTCGTTGCCTTTATCCATCTGATCCTCCGTTAGGGATTGGGGGTCGGCGCCGGCTACCCGCGCACGTCCCGAGCCACCGCGCCGGCACCGGCCTCCCCGCTCGAATATCCGGCGGTTTTCCACATGCCGCCCTTGCTTTGAAACACGCAAAACATTAGCTTTCCACATACCGAATAATCACCGAAAATCGCATCGTAAGTGGTGAATTACCAACGACTTGGCACGTGCCAATGAAACATGTCAGAGGCCGCGCCCGGGCTCGGAAAACAGGTAAGACCCAAGTTCCCCAGCTACCCGCCAGCTACGAGCTGGAACCGCTCAATCCGTGGTTGCAGTGCGGACCGGACACGACGGTAACCGAGCTGTGGAAGGTGTGGGAGAGGCGGGACAAGGAAGCTACGCTGCATCTGGTGTATTGCGACCGGTACGGCTGGTATTGCGAGCACGGCGCCAACTGCAAAGCGGTTGCGGAAGTACGGAAGGTTGTTCGGACAATGAGCGCGAATGCGCCTAGACCCAGGAGCTCTGGCACGACCAGAGCGAGGAAACGAAAATGATTGCGAGACAGGAAACATTCAATTCGAAGGACGCTGTATGGTCGGCGCTGGCTGCGCCTGTACCTGCCGGAACGATCTCGTGGCGCCAGGACGGAAAGCCGGTCGCCCGCGACGGACGTCACTTCGCGCGCTTCGTGTGCTACATCGAAGCGAACACGGTGCGGGAGCGCCTCGACACCGTGGTCCCGGGCGAGTGGGACCTGACTCTCGAGATGCTGCCGCAGATCCACGGCGCCGAGGTCGATTCGGATTCGGTGTGCGCGTTCAAGGCGAGGCTCCAGGTACTCGGCGTCATCCGTGAAGACGTCGGAACCGGACGCGATTACAAGCAGGCTGCGACGGATGCATTCAAGCGGGCGGCGGTGCGGTTCGGAATTGGAAACGAGCTGTACTCTTACGAGCAGAACTGGGTCGAAGTGGATGGCGACGGCAGGTACGCCAAGCCGGTCGAGGATCCGGCAACCGCTTACGAGCGCAGACACGGTAGTGGCGCTGGAAAGTTGAGCCGCGCCGCGGTGGCGACGGACGACGTGAATGCGATGAAGGAAGCGAACACGCTTACGGACGTCGATGCTGTGAACTGCCCCAAGTGCGGCGGACGCATGTGGGATAACCGTCTGACCAAGCGCAATCCAAAGGCGCCCGACTACAAGTGCAGAGACAGAAACTGCGACGGAGTCGTGTGGCCGGCGAAGGCGAGTGCAAACAACGCCGAGCATGATGGCGCTGACGCCGCCGACGAAGAGGCAGCGGAGGTGGAAGTACCAAAGGCGCCGGCACGGAAGGCGCGCACAGCGAAGCTGGCTCTGACGGACGAGATTCCGTTCTAGTCGGCCCGCAAGGCCTGTCTTCAGCAGAGGGGGAAGTGAATTGAGATTCACTTCCCCCTTTGCATTCTACTATGTGCGATGCGCGTTCAAGTCACGACATCAAAGTGCTCGGAGCCGGACTCGAACCGGCATTCCCTTTTGTGGGAAAGGGATTTTAAGTCCCTCGCGTCTACCCATTTCGCCATCCGAGCGATCACGCCGGTACCGCGTGGTCAAGCACATGAATATACGAAGCGCGGCTTGCTCATGGGGATCGGGTGTCCGTCAGGCCGCGGGTACGCCTAGCACACTTACGGCATACCACACGGAATACGCGATGAGCGCCGAGAGCGATGCATCGCCACCATTCGCGATCGCCATTCCGTCGGCGTCAACGAATTCCGCCGCAAGGCCGCCATCGAGGTCCGCACGGCGCAACCATTCGAGCGTCTTCGCTGCGTCGGGGCCCATCAGCGTAGCGCAGCGCTCCGCAACGTTGATTCGCGCCGGATCGGGATCCGAGTGTTCGACTCGTCGAACGGTGCGGCGATAGATCGAATCATCGCGGGAAAGCATGTGATAGAGCGGGAGCCAGAACACCGATCCGACCGGATCGTCGCGCATGGAGGTCGCGCCTGCGAGGTCGGTCGCCGTCGCGAATAGCGTTCGCGACGAGTCCTTGTCCGTCGCGAACTGACGCGTGATTGCTGCGCGGACGGCGTCGGCGTTCTGAACGTTTTCGGCGGTCTTCTCGTCCAGCGTCTGCTTGAGCACTTCGAGTGCGTCGGCCACGAGCGCGTTACCGTGCAGCAAGTATGGCAGCTCTGCATCGGCGCCTGACGGCGTCGCGTCGGTGCTGTACAACGGTACCGATCCGTGCCGTGATGCGGCGATGTCGTCGTTGGCCGCATATAGCGCTTCGGCGATGGGAGCATCCTCGACGATGCGATCGTCGCCCGTCTGTGCGACGTAGCGATCGACCGCGACGGGATACGCTGCTGCCGCATCGAGACAGAACGCGACGTCGAAGGGTGTGCCGTCGAGGTAGTTGACCCCTCGACCGGGCGCGTACCCGTGCAGCTCGCACGTTCGGACGAGCAGCTCACGTGCGAGGGCCGTATCGGACAACTGGAGCGCAGGCACCAGCCACATGAGCGCCTGGTAGTCGCGCACAGTCAGCGCCTGTTCGCACCACGGAATACGAGAGCGGAAGACGTACCAGCGTGCATCGTCGATCGCGCGGCCCGCGGCGTAGAAGTACGCGAACATCAGGTGCCGGTTGATCAGGCGATCCGCAGCCGGAACCCCGGTCGACTGCTGCAGTGCAGATAGCGCGTCGCGCGTCTGCGATGCAAGCGTCCGCCAGCCGCGGTGACGCATTCGCCTGACCATCGCGACAGCGCCATCGACTTCGGGCCCCGCTGCGATGTACAGAGCGAGATCCACGCGCTCGCCGGGTTGCAGCGATGCATCGCGAGCGAGGGTGAAGCGCACGACACCGTCGGTCGTTTCTGCGACGGTGCCGACCATCGAATCACCGGTGAGCGCCAGCGCAGTCTCCGAGCCGCGACTGGTTCCGCGCAACGTGATTACATCGTCCGTCGCGGTCGCCACGTGCGGATCATCGAACGGGCGCGCGGTACGGATCCGGTGCTGGCGAACGCCGAGCGCGCCGTGAGCGCGGAAGTTGACAGACACAGCTGATGTGCCGCGATTCTCGATCGATATTGCGTAAACGAAGCCCGGAAAGTCGGAAGCGCGACCGCAGGGGGCAAAGATCGTCCCGCGAATCACGAGGTCGCCGATCGTCGAATTGAAAGTTGGGAGCCATTCGAGGACTCTCTGCCAGGCCATGCGGCTCGCTGCGAGCTCGACCGGCACGCCGTTGGATTCGAAGCTCAGTCGCAGCAACGGCTCCCCGGCCCCGTTCTCGAAATCCGGGGCGCCGGCGAATTCGATGGCACCCCGGTGGGCCAGCGAGATCAGTCCGATTCCATGGATGGATCCGTCCGCTGGGTGCACGCACGGCAGCGAGAGCCAGTGGTTCCCGGTTACCTGCCACGGAATGGTTGGTGGCGTGCGCAGCTCATACCTCACTTAGCTTTGGTTGACACGGACGGAACCGGAATGCTAACGTCCCCGCGTCGCGCCTACAACGATTTTACCGAGAGCACATGCCCGGACGCTGGTTCCAAGCAGCAATTGTCACCCTCGCGGCTGCGCTGTGCGCGGCCGCCGCCGGCGCACAGGCGATTACCGGACTCGGCGAAGATGCATCGATCACGCCCGCGGGAAGCTTCCGGGTGAAGATCGAGAGCGACTGGTCGTACTGGGACCAGCTTTTCGTGTCGCCTGCGCCCGGCGTAGCCGGCGTTCTCCGCCCCCTTGGCGCCCGGTTCAGCCTGGACAGTGTTGGAGCAGTCCAGCTGCCCATTCTCAAGCCGGTTCAGGACAGCCTGCGCGCGATCACCGGTGTTTCGGGGCTCAACGTGTCCATCGGCAAGACCATCACGCAGGTAACCGACCGCGTGGCCAACGTGCCGATATCTCTCGAGGCCGGAATATCGAGCTGGCTATCGGTGACGGCTATGGTGCCGATCGTGCACACGCGGACGAGCATTTTCTTCCGCGCAAATCCAGGCGCGAACGAAGCCAATCTGGGTGCGAATCCCGCTACGGCAGGTGACGCAGTTGCGCGCGCGACCGATTCGATATTCTCTGCACAGGTGATAACCGCGGCGAGGGCGGTAGGGGCCTACTGCTCCGGTGCCGGCGCGAGCGACCCGCAGTGCGCCGGATCCGCGTCGCTGGTCACATCCGCAAATGGATTTGGCAACTCGATCGCATCACTGTACCTGAACGGCGCGCTGGTTCCGACCCGCGGAAGTACCGTGCAGGGTGCGGTGGATGCACGCGTCACCAGCGTGCGCGGTGCGCTGAATGCATTCGCGGCAAATCCTGCCACGGGAGTACCGGCGGTCACCGCTACCGGTGTAGTTGCAGCGCCCACTCCGCTGGCCACACCCGCCGTGCAGACACTACTGAGCGATCCGTCGTTTGGAGTCGCGCTTCAGCCGCTGCAGACGATCGAGCGAACCGGCCTCGGTGACGCGGAGCTGACTGCCAAGCTGCTGTTGTTCGATTCGTTCAGATTGCGTGGTGCCTCGCGCTTCACGCCGCACGGGATCAATGCGCGATTCGGCGTGGCGGGCGGCTACCGCTTCCCGACCGGCTCACTGCCCGCATCAGATGCGCTCACCGACATTGGAACAGGCACGCATGCGGGCGCTGTTCTCGCTCGTGGATACGCGGACATCCTCCTGGGAGGGCACTTCTGGGTTTCAGGCGTGGCGCGCTATGCGAAGGCGACCAGCGATTCGATGACGGTTCGGTACGCGCCGGGCGTCACGTTCCCCTCCGCGTCAAGCGCTGTTGCGGTCACTCGTCAACTCGGAAATCTGCTGGAGATCGAAGCGACACCGCGCTGGGTATTCAACGATTTCATCTCGCTCGGCGGCCAGTACCTGTATCGTCGCAAGACAGCCGATGTGTACACCGCGGCTGGTATGCCCTTACCGGACCTTGGCGCTGGCACGGAGTTCAAGGAGCAGCGAGTTGGCGGCGGAATCGCGTTCTCGAACGCACATGCGGTGAGTCAGGGCAAGTCCAGGATCCCGTTCGACGTCAGCTACCTGCATACGGAAACGATCGCAGGTAGCGGCGGCGCGGTGCCGAAATTGATCAACGATCAGATCCTGATTCGGCTGTACTGGAGGCTGAAAAGGTAGAAGAGCGGTTGCGCCGGAGCGCTGACCACCGCGGTCGGCTACGGTGCGAGAGCGACGTTACGCCATCACGGCGCCGTGGCACTTCTTGAACTTCTTGCCCGATCCGCACGGACACGGATCATTCCGCTTCACGTTGGTCCAGTCTGCACCTGCGGCGGCGTTACCGCCCGACACACCCGGCACGCCGGCTGGCGCTTGCGGCGTGAGCGACTTCTGGCGGCCCAGCCCAACGACCGCGGGGTCCGCGCGCGTAGTCGCAACTTCCTGAGTCGGGGTTTCCGCGGGCCCGATGTCCATGTCCTCATCCGTTCCGGCCGGCGCCGGCGCGGCATCCGCGATGTCCTCGAGAATTCCGAGCGCGTTGTACCGTTTTGTCGGACGCGGCTCCGCGCGAGGCGGCGCTGTGGGCCCCCCCGTTCCATCGCCACCCTGCTGGCCTTCGAAGACGATCTGCGCCCGCGCAAAGCGCTCCGTGAACGTGTGCTGCATGTCCTGCATCAGATCCACGAACATCGTGTACGCTTCCTGCTTGTACTCGACGAGGGGGTCCTGCTGACCCCATGAGCGATAGTGGATCGCGTTGCGCAGCTGATCCAGATCGTACAGATGGTCCTTCCACTTCTCGTCCAGCACGTTCAACATCACGAGCGACAGCAGCCGCGATGCAAATTCGTTGAGGCCCTTCATCTTGGCCTCGAATGCTGCGATCGCTGCGTTCACCGCCGCCTGGCGCGCGGACGCAATCGTCGTGGGCCACTCGCCGGCCTTTTCGAATTCCGGAACGATCAACATGTAATTCTGCATCAGCTCCTGACGCAGGAGCTCTATATCGAACGCGCCATCTTCGGCTGTTTCCGCGAGTGCCGTCTCCACGCGCTTGCCGACAGCCTTCTCGATCATGCGCTCGGCTTCACCGCGCAGCTCCTCGCCACCTTCCAGCGCGAACGAGCGCAGCGAGTAGACAACCTCGCGCTGCTGATTCATCACATCGTCGTATTCGAGCAGGCGCTTACGTGACTGAAAGTTCTGCAGCTCGACGCGCTTCTGTGCCTGTTCTATGGACCGGGTGATGAGAGAGTGCGTGAGTACCTCGCCCTCCTTCGCTCCCATCGCGTCCATCAGCTTTGCGATGCGGTCAGAGCCGAACAGCCGCATGAGATCATCTTCGAGCGACAGAAAGAACTGCGACGCGCCGGGATCGCCCTGGCGTCCCGCGCGACCGCGCAACTGGCGATCGATGCGGCGCGACTCGTGTCGCTCCGATCCGATGATGTGAAGTCCGCCATCCTCCATCACGTCCACCAGCTTTCCTTCCGCGTCCTTCACCCTGGACGGCTTGGCAGTCGTCACACCTTCACCAAGCTTGATGTCCGTTCCGCGGCCGGCCATGTTGGTGGCGATCGTGACCGCGCCGGGATGACCCGCCTCGGCGACAATCTCCGCCTCGCGCTGGTGATACTTCGCGTTGAGCACGTTGTGCGGAATGCCGGCGCGCTTGAACAGCTTCGACAGTGTCTCGGAAACGTCGACGTTCACCGTTCCCACGAGCACCGGGAAACCGAGCTCGTGCAGTCGCTGTGTTTCCTCGGCGATCGCGTTGTACTTCTCGCGCCGCGTCTTGAAGACGAGATCGTTGCGGTCGTCGCGGACGACCGGACGATTGGTCGGGATAACGGCGACGCCGAGCTTGTAGATCTGGTGAAATTCGGACTCTTCCGTCTCCGCCGTTCCGGTCATGCCGGAGAGCTTGTCGTACATGCGGAAGTAATTCTGAATCGTGATCGTGGCGAGAGTCTGCGTCTCCCCCTTCACGCTCACGCCTTCCTTCGCCTCGACAGCCTGGTGCAGACCTTCGGACCAGCGCCGCCCCGGCATCGTACGGCCCGTGAATTCATCGACGATCAGAACCTCGCCTTCCTGCACGACGTAGTTGACGTCCGCCTCGTACAGCGAGTGCGCGCGCAGCAGCTGGTGAATGATGTGCAGCTTTTCGGACTTGGCCGCGTACTCCGCGTTGATCCTGTTTCGCTGCTCGATCTTCTCCGCCGGCGTCATCTCCGGATCGTGGTCGATCAGGTGCACCTGCTGTGAGATATCCGGCAGGATGAACTGCTCGCGATCGTTGGGCGACATGAAGTCGATGCCGCGATCCGTGAGGTGAACCGCCTGCCCCTTCTCGTCCAGGACGAAGAGCAGATCTTCCTCGATATCACGCATTTCCTGACGACTCGCCGTGACGCGCCGATCGGCGATGTGCTTGAGCTCCATCCCCTGAACCAGCTGCTTGACGCCCGGCTCGTTCAGCAGCTTGAGCAGGCGCTTGTTCTTCGGGGCACCAAGGCGCGCCTTGTACAACAATGTCGCCGCGGTGTCGGTATCGCCTTCGCGCAGAGCGCGCTCACCATCAGCGGTAAGCGTGTTCGCCATCTCGCCCTGCATGCGTACCAGGCGAGCGACCGCGGGATTGTGGCGCGCATATTCCTCGTCCACCTCGTTCCCGACGGGCCCGGAGATGATGAGCGGCGTGCGTGCTTCATCGATGAGCACCGAGTCGACTTCGTCGACGATCGCGTATGCGTGAGTACGCTGCACGCGCTGATCCAGCGAGACGACCATGTTGTCGCGCAGGTAGTCGAAGCCGAACTCGTTGTTGGTGCCATACGTGATATCGCACTCGTAAACCATGCGACGCTCGTAGCTTCCCGGCTCCGTATCGTCCAGGCAGCCGACGGTGAGTCCGAGATACTTGTAGAGATGGCCCATCCACTGCGAGTCGCGACGGGCCAGATACGAGTTGACGGTGATGAGGTGCGCGCCGCGGCCCGCCAGCGCGTTGAGATACAGCGGCAAAGTCGCGACGAGCGTCTTGCCCTCGCCCGTCGCCATCTCCGCGATGCGTCCGCGGTGGAGTTGGACTCCGCCGATGAGCTGCACGTCGTAGTGGACCATGTTCCACTCCTGATCGTGCCCCGTGACGTTCACGGTCGTTCCTACCAGCCGGCGCGCGGCCTCGCGGACCGTGGCAAACGCTTCCGGCAGAATTTCTTCGAGAGTACGTGCTACCGTCTCGCGCAGCCGACCTTCGAGGCCGCCACGCCCGTCGGCTCCGCCCAGCTCATCGTCGATCTTCTCGCGCTCCGCCGCCGATGCCGCGACGTGTTTCTTCTCCTTGAGCTCGGCGATCTGCCCCTCCAGCTCGCCGGTCACCTCCTTGAGATGCGCACGGAACTTCACCGTCTGGGCGCGCAGCTCGTCGTCCGAAAGGGCGTGCAGTCTCTCGTATTCAGCGTTTATCTGATTGACCAGCGGCTGCACCCGCCTCCGCTCCCGATCGTGCCGGGTGCCGAAGACGTTTTTTATCAGACCAGTAACCTCTGTCACCATTGATACAACCTTTCCGATTCGATGATCTCAGCGACCGCGTCCAGCACGAAGCCGCGCACCGACTTGCCCGCACGCGCACGCGCACGAATCTCAGTCGATGAAACCTCAACTACGCGGCCGGCGAATTCGCTCTCCGTCTTCCGCGCAAGAATCTCAATATGAACGAGCGTTCGAATAGCCTCCGGCTCGCGCCACTCTGCAAAGCGCGACCAGGCGTCTTCCCCTATGAGCAGATACAGTTCCACGCCCGGGAATTCGGCCGCGAGCGATCGTACGGTCGCAACCGTGTAAGATAACCCGGGCCGGTCGATTTCGATCCTGCTGGCCTCGAAGATCGGAGTGTCCGAAACCGCCGCCTGTACCATTCTGAAGCGCTGCTCGGCCGACGCGACGTGCTGCGCTCCGGCCTTGAGCGGCTGCTGGGCAGTTGGCACCCAGAGCACACGATCAAGTCCCAGGCGCTCGGCGGCGTCCACTGCCGCCAGGTAATGCCCTATGTGCGGGGGGTCGAAGCTTCCGCCGAAGACGCCGAGCCGCACTGCTTGGCAACCTCCTTGTCATTGGGGTAGGCCTTCAGTGCCGCAGTGCAGAGGTCCTTCGCGTCCGCGTCATACTTGATCGCGCGATATGCTTCGAGAAGCTTGAGATAGGCCGTGTGTGTCGCTGCGGCCGTCGGATGCTTCTTGATCACGTCCTTGAGATAGATGATTGCCGAGTCGTAGGCGCCGCGACGGAGGTAGTGCTCGCCGACATTCAGATCCTTGGTCGCGAACATGTTATCCAGGTGCGCAATCTCCGCGTTGGCCTGCGGCACCTCGTGCGAGTCCGGATAGAGCGAAACCAGGGACTGCAAGGTATTGAGCGCAGATGTGCCGTAGGTAGGATCGAGCTCCGGCTTGCGCCACATCTTGGCATAGGACCGACCGCCCGCGAGAAGCGCTCTTGGCGCGAGACTGTCGTCCGGGAACGCATCCGAGATTCGAGTGAAGCTCTGCGCTGCCAGTAGATGGTCCCCGTTTTTTTCCTGAGACTCGCCGAGGTAGTAGTACGAGAGTGGGAGCAGCGCGTCGCGGGCAGGCAGGTCGTGTGTAAGCTGCTCGAAACCCTTCGCGGCGTTGTCGTAGTGATGCGAATTGAACTGCTTCAGCGACGCCGCAAAAAGCGACTCGGGGCTGCTGGCGTAGACCTTTGGATCGAAGTTGCCATGGCATGCTGTCGCGAGGGCGAGCGCCAGAAGGGGTCCGAGAATTACAAGCGAGCGGCGAGCACGGTTCACGCGGTTTTTTCCTGGGCGCCGTTGTGCTGGCGTCCTATCGAGTAGTAAGTGAGTCCGACATTGGACATCTTTTTGGGATCGTACAGATTGCGTCCGTCGACGACGATCGGCCGCCTGAGCGTAGCCTTGAGGCGGTTGAAGTCGGGATGGCGGTATTCATTCCAATCTGTAACGATTACGAGCGCGTCCGCGCCGGCAAGAGCGTCATACCCCGTTTCGGCGTAGCAGATCTTGCCGTTGCGATCGCCGATTCGGCGACGTGCCTCGTCCATCGCCGCGGGATCGTGCGCGCAGACCGTGGCGCCCCAGCCGAGCAGCTGCTCGATCAGGACGAGCGCCGGCGCCTCGCGCATATCGTCCGTCCCTGGCTTGAAGGAAAGCCCCCAGACCGCAACGTGGATGCCCTGCAGCTGATTGGCTGCCGCGTGCTGTAAGTCGCTATTCGGCAATACTTTATCGCAGTCAGTCTCATGTAGCACATGAGATAGCAAGGCATGCCGCACCTTGTCGCCCAAACGTCGCTTCTGGCGCTCGTTGGAGCTGTCCACCGAGGCGAGGATCTCGAGCGGGACGCCGGATTGCGCGCCGGTGCGGACGAGGGCTTTTACGTCCTTGGGAAAACAGCTTCCGCCGTATCCCGGCCCGGGGAACAGAAAGCTCGGCCCTATCCGTGTGTCGCTTCCGAGCCCTCGGCGAACCTCGTCGACGTCCGCGCCCGTCACTTCGCACAGGGCGGCGATCTCGTTCATGAAGCTGATTCTGGTCGCGAGCATCCCGTTGGCGGCGTACTTGGTCATTTCTGCCGACGCGATGTCCATGTAGATGACCGGCCGACCCGTGCGTACGAACGGCGCGTACAGCTCTCCCATGACTGTCTGGGCGAACTCGCTCTCGACGCCCAGAACGACACGGTCGGGCTTGAGGAAGTCTTCGACCGCCGCCCCTTCCTTGAGGAATTCCGGGTTGCTCACGATGTGGAACGGGAACCGCGCGTGTCTGGCGACCGCCTTCTTGACCAGCGGCGCGGTTCCGACCGGAACCGTGGACTTGGTGACGACGACAGTCTCGCGCGTCATCGAGCGGCCCACGGTGTCGGCGACGGCCAGAACGTGGGACAGATCGGCGGATCCGTCCTCATCGGGAGGCGTTCCAACGGCGATGAATACGACTTCGGCATCCGCGATCGCCGTTTCAACATCGGTCGTGAAGATGAGTCGCCCGTCGGCCTGGTTTCGCTCGACGATTGCGTCCAGGCCGGGTTCGAAGATGGGGATCTCACTTCGCCTGAGGAGCGAGATCTTTCTTTCGTCCAGGTCAGCGCACGTTACGGTATTGCCCGTTTCGGCGAGGCACGCGCCGGCGACCAGGCCGACATAGCCCGTTCCTATTACAGCGATGTTCATGTTGCGCTAGGCTGCGTCGGCCGACAGCGGCACGATGCGTCCCGTCTTGGACTTGAGGCCCTTGGTCGCATTGCGCGCGTCGACGACGACGGGCGCGAGGTCGACGACTCGCTGATAGTTCACCGCGTCGTGGTCCGTGACGATGACCACCGCGTCGGAATGCTTGAGGGCAGCGTCTGTGAGATCCACGCCCGTGAAGACGTGCCCGTCCTCGCGGAACGTCGCCACGTGCGGATCGTGGAAGCTGACGGCCGCACCTCGCTCTTCGAGCAGCCGTATCACGTCCAGTGCGGGACTCTCGCGCATGTCGTCGATGTTCTTCTTGTAAGCGACGCCAAGCACGAGGACCTTGCTTCCATTCACCGACTTGTGTTCGTGATTGAGCGCCTGCGCCACCTTCTCCACGACAAGAGCCGGCATCTGCGAATTGATCTCGCTGGCCAGGTCGATGAACCGCGTCTTGTAGTTGAGCGTGCGCATCTTCCAGGCGAGGTAGTGCGGATCGAGCGGGATGCAGTGTCCGCCGATTCCCGGGCCCGGCGTGAACTTCATGAAACCGAACGGCTTGGTGGCGGCAGCGTCGATCACTTCCCAGACGTTGACGCCCAGCTTCTCGCAGACGATCGCCATCTCATTCGCGAGACCGATGTTGACCGAGCGGAAGGTGTTCTCCAGCAGCTTGACGAGCTCAGCGGTCTCCGTCGAGCTGACTGGTACGATCGTATCGAGGCAGCTCTGATACAGCGCTGTCGCGACTTCGGTGCATGCTGGTGTAATTCCGCCGACGACCTTGGGTGTGTTTTTGGTATGCCAGACCGGATTGCCGGGATCCACACGCTCTGGACTGAAGGCCAGAAAGACGTCGCTTCCGATCTTGAGGCCCGCAGACTCGAGCTTGGGCTGCATGAGCTCCCGCGTCGTCCCCGGGTATGTGGTGCTCTCCAGCACCACCAGCATTCCAGGGTGTGCGAATTGGCTGATCGTCGCCGTCGCGGCGACGACATAACTCATGTCGGGATCGCGCGTCTTGACGAGCGGCGTGGGGACTGCGATCGAGACGCAGTCCATCTCCTCGATGCGCCGGGGATCGGTCGTGGCCTCGAACAACTTCCGGCCCACGACGTCCGCAAGGTCAGCCGAGGGTACATCCTGAATGTGGGACTTGCCGGTGTTGAGCATGTCTGTCAGGCTCCTGGTCACGTCGAAGCCGATAACCTTGAAGCCGGCTTTCGCGAACTCGACCGCGAGCGGAAGTCCAACGTAGCCAAGTCCGACCACACCGATCACAGCGGTGCGGTCGGCGATTTTGTCGAGAAGACGCTGCTTGTTATCCATTCGTTTGGAGGGCCCTCAACGGCCGTAGAAAGCGCGAACTGCCGAGATTACCTCGTCGCGCTGTGAATCGGTAAGCTCCGGGTACACCGGCAGCGATACAACTTCCTTTGCCGCGCGCTCGCTCTCCGGAAAATCGCCTTCCTCGTAACCGAGATAGGCAAAGCACGGCTGGAGATGCAGCGGCAGCGGGTAATAGACAGAGTTGCCGATGCCGCGCTTCTTCAGGAATTCCTGAAGCTCGTCACGGCGCGCGGCGCGCAGCGTGTACTGATTGTAGATCGACTCGTTCCTGCTGTCGATCACTGGAGTGCGGACGCCATCGAGGTCCGCGAATGCCCTGTCGTACAGCGACGCGTTGCGGCGACGGGCCGCGCTCCACGCTGCCAGGTGCGGCAGCTTGGCCGAGAGTACCACAGCCTGAAGAGCGTCCAGCCTGCTGTTGTAGCCGACTTCTTCATGAAAGTACGTCTTGACGCTCCCGTGAGTTCTGAGTCTCCGGAGTCGCGCGGCGAGCTCGTCGCTCTGAGTGACGGTCATACCGCCGTCGCCGTAACCGCCAAGGTTTTTCGATGGGAAGAAGCTGAACGTCCCGATGTCCGCGATCTCACCCGCCATCACCTCGATGCCGTCGACGCGTCGGCTTGCACCGATGGATTGCGCCGCGTCCTCGATCACCGGCATCCCTTGTGGTAACACGTTCCGGATGTCATCGATCGCCGCCATCTGTCCGAACAGATCGACCGCGATCACGGCCTTGGCGTCGGGTGTGTTACGAACGGTCTCCTCGACCGCGTGCACCGAGATGTTGAACGTGTCAGGATCTATGTCGGCGAACACTGCGCGCGCGCCGACGTTGTGAATGGCGCCGGCGGTCGCGAAGAATGTGAATGGAGTTGTGACGACTGCGTCGTTGCGTCCCACGTCGAGAGCACGCAACGCAAGCAGGATGGCATCCGTGCCATTCGCGCAACCAATTGCGTGCTTCGAGTGCGACAGCTCCGCGACCTGTTTCTCGAGTCGCTCGACGGGCTCGCCGAGTATGAAAGTCTGCCCATCGACGATGGGCATGATGGCGGCGAGCACTTCGTCGCGAATGGTGCCGTGCTGGGCTTTGAGGTCTAGAAGGGGTACGGCCATGATATCCGGGGTTACTCGCGCCGCCCAGGAAGAAGCCTGAACGGACGTCGATACAGCCTGGAAAGATCGCCGGTCGGAGCGGCCTAAGTCAATTAATTTCCACTATGGGCGGCAGGTGCGCGTCCCAGCTACTCAGGCCGCGAGGAAGGATGGATCCGTACACGGCACACACAATCATCCGCGATGCCACGGTTGTCGCGGTCGCTGCCATTGTGGGCATTGGCTACCCCATGGCGCGTGCGTACGGCAGACGGGTTGAAAAAGGCATGACCGGCCAGCGTTCTCTCCCCTCGGGAGAGGCCGCCGAGGCACGCATGGAGCGCATCGAGCGGGCCGTCGAAGCGATGGCTCTGGAAGTGGAGCGGATGGCGGAGGGCCAGCGGTTCATGACCAAGCTGCTGGCAGAGCCCGGGCGGCTCAAGCCGCCAGACGATAGAGCCTGAGCATGCAGGTGGTCGTCCCGGCTACAGACTGACTGCCCTGCCGGTACGGGCCGACTCGTAAATCGCCAGAATAATTTCGAGCGACTTCCTCCCTTCCCGTCCGTCGGTATCCGGCACCGCCTCGCCACGCAGCACCCGGAGCACGTTCCGGTAGTAGCCCTGATGGCCGAACCCATAAACCGTGGGGGGCGTGGTCGCGGCCGATTCGATCAGCTTGTCGTCGTCGTCGTAATCCTCGAACAGCCAGGTATCGACCCTGTTGACCGCGGTGCCGCCAATCTTGACGGAGCCGCGATCCCCGAGGATGGTGAGCGAGCCTTCGAGGTTCCTGGGATAGGTCAGCATCGTGACGTCGAGCACGCCGATCGCGCCATTCTGAAACCGCAGAACGGCGGCGCCCGAATCCTCGGCTTCGATCTTCCGCTCCTGCGTCGCGGTCATCGCCACAACGCTCTCCACGGGCCCTGCAAGCCACTGAATCAGGTCCACGTAGTGCGAGGCCTGGTTCATGAACGCGCCACCGTCCATGGCCCACGTGCCGCGCCACGGTGCCTGGTCGTAGTATTCCTGCGGACGTGCCCAGCGGACGGTGCAGTTGGCTGAGTGAATTCTCCCGAACCGGCCCTTCTGCACGGCGCGCTTCACGAGCTGGATCGCCGGATTGAGGCGGTTCTGCTTTACCACGAACAGACTCACACCGGCCTCGGCGCACGCATCGATCAGTGTGTCCGCGCCAGAGAGCGAGATGGCCATCGGCTTCTCGCTCACGACGTGCTTGCCCGCGCGCGCGGCTTCGATTCCGTGCACCGGATGCAGTCCGGACGGCGTTGCGATCGTGACGATGTCGCACTGGACCGTCGCGAGCATTTCGGCGAGCGAGGTGAACGCGGGAACGCCGTTCATGCTACCTGCGGCTTCGGCGCGCGACTGCACGACGTCCGCGACCGCTACGAGCTCCAGCCCGTCGACGCGCGCGATCGCGTCGAAGTGGTTCTTGCTTATGCGCCCGCAGCCGACCAGTGCGATGCGGAAGTTCTCAGACACGGGCGATGGTGTTGCCGTGATTCACATATTGCTTGCCGCACGCTTCACATCCCGGCGCATCTCCAGCCGGAAGCTTCTCGCCGCACTCGCATACCCAGCCCACGCGGCGCGCGGGCACGCCGACCATCAGCGCGTAAGGCTGCACGTCCTTCGACACTACCGCACCCGCTCCGATAAAGCAGAACTCACCGAGCGTCGATCCGCATACGATCGTCGCGTTGGCTCCGATCGACGCACCGCGCTTCACGACGGTCGCGCGGTATTCGTTCTTGCGCGAGACGTGGCTGCGCGGGTTGATGACGTTGGTGAAAACCATCGACGGTCCACAGAAAACGTCATCTTCGAGCGTCACGCCCTCATAGATGGAAACGTTGTTCTGGATCTTGACGTTGGTGCCGATCCGCGTGCCGTTCATCACCACGACGTTCTGGCCGAGCGAGCACCGCTCGCCGATCACCGCGCCACCGAGTATGTGACAGAAGTGCCACACGCGAGTTCCGGCGCCGATCTGCGCGCCCTCGTCGACGAAGGCAGACTCGTGAATGAAAACGTCGTCGCTCATCGCACTTCCACGGGCCGTTCTATGCGCGAGTGCCATTCCTGCAACGATGTGACGGACGCAGGACGCGACCTCATTGCGAGCACTGCGTCACAAGCCGCGCTCGCCGCGGAGAGCGTCGTCGTGTAGGGCACGTGATGCGCGATGGCAGCCTGCCGCATCGAGTAGTCGTCCTTCTGTGCGCGCTTGCCCATCGGTGTGTTGATCAGAAGCTGGACCGTCCCGTTGACGATGAGGTCGATCACGTGTGGCCGCCCCTCGTGCACCTTGTACACCCGCGTCGCAGGAATGCCGAGCTTGCGCAGGTGGCGGCCAGTGCCTTCCGTTGCGTGGATGTCGAAGCCGAGCTCGTGGAACCTGCGCACTATCGGCGTCACGCTCGCCTTGTCAGAGTCATTCACCGAGACGAAGATCCCGCCGCTCATGGGCAGACCGTTGTCCGCGGCGAGCTGCGCCTTGTAGAACGCGCTTCCGAATGACTCGGACGTCCCCATCACCTCGCCCGTGGATCGCATCTCGGGCCCCAGGATGGGATCGAACTCACGGAACTTGTTGAACGGGAACACCGCTTCCTTGACCGCGACGTACGGCGGAAGCACCTCTTCCGTGAAACCGATATCCACAAGCTTCTCTCCGGCCATCACGCGCGCGGCGATCGACGCGAGCGGAACGCCGATGGTCTTCGACACGAATGGAATCGTGCGGCTACCGCGTGGATTCACTTCCAGCACGTACACCACGCCGTTCTTGATCGCGTACTGCACGTTGATCAGTCCAACGACCCCGAGCGCTTCGGCCAACGCCACGGTGTGGCCGCGCATCGTTTCCTGCTCTTCCTCGCCGATGAGATACGGGGGAAGTACGCACGCGGAGTCGCCGGAGTGAATGCCCGCGTCCTCGATGTGCTGCATGATTCCTCCGATCACGACCCGATCGCCATCGGATATCGCATCGACGTCTGCCTCGAATGCATCTTCCAGGAACTGGTCGATCAGGACCGGCCTGTCTTCGGACACGCGTACAGCGCGCTCGAAGTAATCGCGCAGCGAGTCTTCGTCGTACACGATCTCCATCGCACGTCCCCCGAGCACATACGACGGACGAACGAGTACGGGATAACCGATGCGCGTTGCAGCCTCGACTGCTCCGGCTATACTCGTCGCAGTTCCGTTCTCAGGCTGACGGATGCCGAGCTTTCGCGCAATCGCGTCGAAACGCTGCCGGTCTTCGGCGATGTCGATCGCGTCTGGCGACGTGCCGAGTATCGGGACGCCAGCAGCTTCCAGGCCGCGCGTCAACTTGAGCGGCGTCTGGCCGCCGAGCTGGACGATGACGCCGACCGGCTGCTCACGATCGACTATCTCGAGAACGTGCTCCAGCGTGAGCGGCTCGAAGTACAGCTTGTCGGAAATATCGAAATCGGTTGAAACGGTTTCAGGATTCGAGTTGATCATTATCGTCTCGTATCCCTGGTCGCGCAGCGCGAGTGACGCGCGTACGCAGCAGTAATCGAACTCGACGCCCTGACCGATGCGATTGGGGCCGCTACCCAGTATCACTATCGATTTGCGACCGGTTGGCGGAGCCTCGCTCTCCTCGTCGTAGGAGCCGTACAGATATGGCGTCGCGGATGGAAACTCACCTGCGCACGTGTCCACCATCTTGTATGCCGGCCGCACGCCGAGCGCCCAGCGTTGCGCGCGCATCTCGCCCTCGGAGACGGCACGTAGATCGGCGAGCTGGCGGTCGGAGAATCCCATGCGCTTCATGCGCCGCATCTCTACCGCAGTGATCTCCGGCAGCGCGGTCCATCTGCGCTCGGCGTCGATCAGCTCGTGCAGCTGCTCGAGGAACCACGGATCGATCCACGTGAGCTCGAAGATTTCCGCGACTGTAAAGCCGGCGAGCATCGCGCGCTTCACCTGGAACATGCGCTCCGGCGTGGGTTGACGCAGCGCGGCCCGCAAAGTGTCGGCGGAGCCGTCGGCAAGACGATCGTCGATCAGCCGCGCGCCGACTTCCCAGCCGGAGCGACCGGTTTCGAGTGCGCGCAGGCCTTTCTGGAACGCTTCCTTGAAAGTGCGGCCGATCGCCATCGACTCACCGACGGATTGCATCTGCGTCGTGAGGTGAGCCTTGGCGGATGTGAACTTCTCGAACGCGAAGCGAGGACACTTGACGACTACGTAATCGAGCACTGGCTCGAAGGACGCCGGAGTGGTGCGCGTGATGTCGTTCGTAATTTCGTTCAGCCTGTAGCCGACGGCGAGCTTGGCACCGATGCGCGCGATCGGGAACCCGGTGGCTTTCGATGCGAGAGCGGACGAGCGTGACACGCGCGGATTCATCTCGATGACTATCATCTCGCCATCGGCCGGATTCACCGCGAACTGAATGTTGCAACCGCCCGCGGCAACGCCGATCTCGCGTATTATGGCGACTGATGCGTCCCGCATCAGTTGATACTCACGATCAGTCAGGGTCATTGCCGGTGCGACCGTGATCGAGTCGCCCGTGTGGACGCCCATCGGATCGATGTTCTCGATGGAGCACACGATCACGACGTTATCCGCCACGTCGCGCATCACTTCCAGCTCGAATTCCTTCCATCCAATCAGGCTGCGCTCAACGAGCACCTGGCTCATGGGCGACAGGTCGAGACCGCGTTTTACAATCTCCTCGAACTCGTCACGGTTGTAGGCGATTCCACCGCCGCTGCCGCCAAGCGTGAATGCTGGCCGAATGATCGAAGGAAATCCGGTGTCCTCCACCAGCACGAGCGCTTCGTCGAGCGTCGTCGCAGTTCCACCGCGCGCGACCTGAAGTCCGATGCGTTTCATCGCCTCGTTGAACAGCGCGCGATCCTCGGCCGTGCGTATCGCACGCTCGTCGGCACCGATCAACTCGACGCCGTATTTCGCGAGCACGCCATTCTGGGACAGCGACATCGCGACGTTCAACGCGGTCTGGCCTCCCATGGTCGGGAGCAGCGCGTCAGGGCGCTCCTTTTCGATCACCAGCTCCACGAACTGTGGAGTAACCGGCTCGACATAAGTCGCGTCGGCAAATTCCGGGTCCGTCATGATGGTGGCGGGATTCGAGTTGATGAGAATCACCTCGTATCCCTCTTCCTTCAACGCCTTGGTCGCCTGGGTACCGGAGTAGTCGAACTCGGCCCCCTGGCCGATGACTATGGGTCCGGAGCCGATGACTAGGATGCGATGTATATCAGTACGCTTTGGCATTTCGACCTTCTAAGATACAAAAACGGGGCGACTGACGAGTCGCCCCGAATGAGGAGGAATCTGAAGCCGTCAGGGCGTTCAGGCTACCGCCTGACTCCGCGGCGCCCGGACAATCTTGCCGGCGGCGAGGCAGCTCGTGCAGACCTTGACCTTGACGATCTTGTCGGCGACGGCGACGCGCGCAACCTGGAGGTTCGGCTTCCAGGTGCGACGGGTCTTGTTATTGGCGTGCGAAACGTTGTTACCGAAGGTAACGCCCTTACCGCAGGCGTAGCACTTGTTGCGCTCGATCGCCTTTGTACGCTTCTCGGCGAGTTGGCTCTTCATTTTCACTTGGTCTCCGGGACGAGCTCGATGCGGGCCATCTCGGCGCCGTCACCCTTGCGGTGGCCAGTCTTGAGGATCCGCGTGTAGCCGCCCTGGCGTGTCGCGAACTTTGGTGCGACTTCCTGGAACAGCTTGTCGTTGACGGCGCGCTGCTGCACGTGGCGAGCTGCGAGACGGCGCGAATGAAGCGTGCCTTCCTTTGCCTTTGTGATCAGCTTCTCGACGAAGGGCCGCAGCTCCTTGGCCTTAGCTTCTGTCGTCTCGATCGCGCCGTGCTGTATCAGCGACTGCGCAAGGTTCCGAAGCAGCGCCAGGCGCTGCTCGGGGGTGCGCCGAAGTTGCCGGCCGACTTTTCTATGTCGCATCTAAAAAAATCCTCAAGGGTCCATTAGGGCAGGCACGGAGGCCTGCCCGTACACGTTATTCGTCGTCGTCGCCGATGGCGGCTTCGGCGAGCGCGGCGCGGTTCGGAGGGGTGCCCCGATCCGTGATCCGCACGCCTTCTTCCGACTGCTCGAACTTCATGCCGAAGTTCAGATTCTCGCGCTCGAGCAGCTCCGCAATTTCGTTCAGAGACTTTTTGCCGAAATTCTTGACGTCGAGGATCTGATCCTCGGTACGCTTTACGAGATCACCGAGCGTCCGGATCTCGCTGTTCTTGAGCGAGTTGACGGAACGGACGGAGAGCTCGAGATCCTCGATCGGTGTCGAGAGCAGCTGCGCAAGCCGCGCTGCGTCGTTACCGCCCATCTCGCTGGCCGCGGTGATCGGAGCCGAGGTGTGCGAGCCGAAGCCCGCGAAGTACTGAAAGTGTGTCTGCGCCAGGGCCGCGGCATAGCTCACCGCCTCTTCGGGCGAGATGGTGCCGTTGGTCTCGACGAGCAGCGTGAGACGATCGTAATCCGTGCGCTGACCAACGCGGGTCGCGTCGACGCTGAAGTTGCAGCGACGAACCGGGTTGTAGATCGAGTCGATGCGCACGAGGTCGACCGGCAGATTCCGGTCGGCGACATGCTGATCGGCCTCGACGTAACCGCGGCCGTGGTTGACGTACAGCTCGAAGGTGATGTCGCGATCGTCCTGCAGCGTGAAGAGATGATGATTCGGCTCGAGCACGCTGAGTCCGGCAGCACCGGTTATGTCGCTGGCCTTGATTGCAGCCGGTCCGGTCTTGGTAACGCGAACGACGGTGCTCTCGGTCGCGTCGTCGAGACTGATGACGAGCGTCTTGAGGTTCGCGATGATCTGGTGAACGTCTTCCACGACACCCGGAATGGTCTGGTGCTCGTGTACTACGCCATCAATGCGGAATCCCCAGACGGCAGAGCCGCGCAGCGATGACAGAAGCATGCGGCGCATTGCATTGCCGAGTGTGTAGCCGAAGCCGCGCTCGAGCGGCTGCAGCCGGAACTCGGCGACGTTGGGCGTGTCCTCGCGCTTGGTGGACTCTACCAGCTGCGGGCGTACGAGCCCGCGGAGATCTATTGCGTTAGCCATGATGTTTGTCTGATTTAACCGTTACCCCGCCCCTAACGCGTGGTAAGTCGGTACGAAGGTTAGGGCCTCGTTTACTACGATACGGCGAGGGCGGGCACGGGGGCCCGCCCCTACAACAACCACGCTCTACTTCGAATACAACTCCACGACCAACTGCTCCTGCGCCGCGATCGGAATGTTCGGGCGCGTCGGGCGCTCGAGCATGCGGCCGCTGAACGACTCCTTGTCGACGGCGATCCATGAGAGCGGAGCGCCGCGAGAAGCCTGATCCATCGAGACGATGATCGAGACCTGCTCGCGTGACTTGGCGCGGACGCGCACTTCCTGACCAGGCTGCACGAGGAAGCTTGGGATGTCGACCGACTTTCCATTCACCTCGACATGACGGTGACGAACGAGCTGGCGAGCTGCCTTGCGGCTCTGCGCGAAGCCCATGCGGTAGATGATGTTGTCCAGCCGGCTCTCGAGTGCAGCGAGGAGATTGTGTCCGGTAACGCCAGGCAGCGTGGTGACGCGCTCGAACGTGTTGCGGAACTGCTTCTCACTCACACCGTAGATGCGCTTGATCTTCTGCTTCTCACGCAGCTGCTTGGAGTACTCCGAAACCTTGCGTCGGCGAGCGACGCTCGCGCCATGCTGTCCTGGCGGCGTGGGACGACGCTCGACGGGGCACTTCTCGGTGAAGCACTTGGTGCCCTTGAGGAAGAGCTTGGTCCCCTCGCGGCGGCACTGACGGCAGCTTGGTCCTGTGTA
>Ga0134128_10001850_pt1 | contig 26714 bp, 18 predicted proteins | sample KB31754_FD_96462 | JGI IMG/M metagenome (GOLD analysis project Ga0134128, IMG submission 96462) | Terrestrial soil microbial communities with excess Nitrogen fertilizer from Kellogg Biological Station, Michigan, USA - KB3-175-4 | ecosystem: Environmental > Terrestrial > Soil > Unclassified ...
CCGACACCTGACCCTGCACCTGGAAGTCCGAGACCTCCTGCAGCCCTTCCTGCCGCCACAGCATCGCGCTGCGCCGCACGTCGCGGAACTGCACGTTGAGCACCAGCTGCAGCCGGTGGGCGCCCCGACCCACTCGGCGGGTGATCTCAGGCACGGGTCACGATGTTCACGAGGCGGCCCGGTACCACCACCACCTTGGCGACCTGGCGCCCGTCGAGCCAGGGACGCACCTTGCCGTCCGCGAGGGCCTTCTCGCGGATCTCGCCCTCCTGGGCCGCCGCGTCGGCGGTCAACCGGCCGCGCACGCGGCCGTCGACCTGCACCACGATCTCCACCTCGTCGCGGGCGAGCGCGCCGGCGTCCGGCTCGGGCCAGCTCTGCTTGAAGAGGCTCTCCCGGTGGCCGAGGGCCGCCCACATCTCCTCGGTGATGTGCGGGGAGACCGGGCCCAGCAGCAGCAGCGTGGTCTCGACCGCCTCCCGCAGCAGCGCGGAGCGCTCCGCGCGTGGCATCTCGTCGAGCGAGGTGCGCTCGAACTCGTGCAGCGCGTTGACCAGCTCCATCACCGCGCTGATCGCAGTGTTGAAGTGGAAATCGTGCTCGATGTCGTGGGTGACCTTGCGGATGGTCTCGTGGACCACCCGCCGGAAGGCCCGCCCCCCGTCCGAGAGCCCGGTGGCGGCGCGCGCCGCCGCGGTCCGCGCCGCCCCGGTCAGCTCAGGAAGGTTGGCGTGCACGAAGCGCCACACCCGGTTCAGGAAGCGCGAGGCCCCCTCCACCCCGCGGTCGTTCCAGTCGAGGTCCTTCTCGGGCGGGGCGGCGAAGAGGGAGAACAAGCGCGCGGTGTCGGCCCCGTAGCGGCGGATGAGGTCGTCGGGGTCCACCACGTTGCCCTTCGACTTGGACATCTTCGCCCCGTCCTTGATCACCATGCCCTGGGAGAGCAGGGCCGCGAACGGCTCGTCGCACTTCAGCATGCCGAGGTCGCGCAGCACCTTGGTGTAGAAGCGGGCGTAGAGCAGGTGCAGCACCGCGTGCTCGATACCGCCGATGTACTGGTCGACCGGCATCCAGTAGGACGCCGCGTCCGGCTCGAACATCCCCCGGTCGTAGTCGGGCGAGCAGTAGCGGAGGAAGTACCACGACGACTCCACGAAGGTGTCCATGGTGTCGGTGTCGCGTCGCGCCCTGCCCCCGCACTTCGGGCACGTGGCGTTCACGAAGCTCGCGACCTCCGCGAGGGGCGAGCCGCCCTTGCCGCTGATCTGCACGTCGCGGGGCAGCACCACCGGGAGGTTCTCCTCCCTCTCGGGCACCATGCCGTCCTTCTCGCAGTACAGCACCGGGATCGGCGCGCCCCAGTAGCGCTGGCGGCTGATGCCCCAGTCGCGCAGGCGGAAGTTCACCTTGGCCTGACCGAGGTCCTGACCCACCAGCCAGTCGATGGCCTTGCGCTTGGCCTCCTCGATGCCGAGGCCGTCGAGGAAGCCCGAGTTGATCTTCACCCCGTCGCCGGTGTAGGCCTGATCGTCGCGCCAGTCGGCGGGTCGCCTCACGGTGGCGATGATGGGAAGGTCGTGGGCCTTGGCGAAGTCCCAGTCGCGCTGGTCCTCGCCCGGCACCGCCATGATCGCGCCGGTGCCGTAGCCCATCAGCACGTAGTCGGCGAGGAAGAGCGGGATCTCTCCTTGGGTGAACGGGTTCACCGCGCGGGCCCGAAGGCGCAGGCCCCGCTTGGGCCGGTCGGTGGCGAGACGCTCGATCTCCGACTCGCGGGCCACCTCGGCCCGGAAGGCGTCGACGCGGGCCCGCTCCTCGTCGTCCGCGACGAGGGCGTCGACGAGCGGGTGCTCGGGGGCCAGCACCGCGTAGGTCATCCCGAACGAGGTGTCGGGCCGCGTGGTGTAGATCACGAGCTTCACGTCGGGGCGGCCGACCACCGGCAGCGCGAACTCGGCGCCCTCGCTGCGGCCGATCCAGTTGCGCTGCATGGTCAGCACGCGCTCCGGCCAGCCCGGGAGGCGGTCGCACCAGTCGAGCAGCTCCTGGGCGTAGTCGGTGATCTTGAAGAACCAGCCGTCGACCTCCCGGGTGATGACCTCGGAGTCGCAGCGCCAGCAGCGGCCGGCCTCCACCTGCTCGTTGGCCAGGACGGTCTGGCAGGACGGGCACCAGTTCACCCGCGAGCGGCGCCGGTAGGCCAGGCCGCGCTCGAGCATGCGGATGAAGACCAGCTGCTCCCACTTGTAGTAGCCCGGGTCGCAGGTGGTCACCTCGCGGTCCCAGTCGTAGGAGATGCCCATGCGCTTCAGCTGGATGCGCATGTTGTCGATGTTCTCGTAGGTCCACACCGCGGGGTGGACCCCGTTGTCGATCGCCGCGTTCTCCGCCGGCAGGCCGAAGGCGTCCCAGCCCATCGGGTGGAGCACGTTGAAGCCGCGCATCCACTTGTAGCGGGCCAGCAGGTCGCCGATGGCGTAGACCCGCACGTGGCCCATGTGGATGCGGCCCGACGGGTACGGGAACATCTCGAGGCAGTAGTACTTGGGCCGGCCGGGGGCCTCGGCCACCTTGAACTGCTTGCTCTCCGCCCAGACCTTCTGCCACCGGGCCTCGATCTCGGGGAAGGGATACCGTTCCGGGCGGTCGTCTAGGGCCATATTGGCCCTGATTTTTGCACGCTTAGGCGGGGAGGGCAAGAAAGCTCCCCGGGGGGCGCGGTATCAGATCGAGTCGGCGCGCCAGCTGGTCGCGGCCACCGAGCAGGCGATCGAGCGCACGCTCGTCATCCCGTGCCGCCACGCCGGTCGGGGCTCACGGCCATCGGCATGACGACCCTGTGGGCCTTGACGCGCCGGCCGGCCCGGAGCGCACCGCCCGGGAGCCGCCACGAGAGCGCGGCGAGCACGGACGGTACGAGCCTCGTTCGGCCCAGCCAGGGTGACCTCCCTCCCGAAGGTTCATCGTCTCCGCGCTCCCCCTCGAGCGTTCGCCGGCGACGGCGCCGGCCCGGCGCCGGCCCGCGCCGAATCCTCTCTCGGCCGGAAGATCATGGCGGTGTTCGCCGGCAATTCCCACCACGCATCCGGAACCGTCCCGCGGACGACCGTATGGGCGAGCTCCGGCTTCACGCGCATGATCTGCGGGAAGTCGTTCGTGGCGACGGGAATGTCCTGGCCGCGGAAGCTGACGGAGTCCACGCTCACGGCGAGCCGTGGCTGGGACAGGACCAGGCCACTCACCGTGAGCTTCAGCCGCACATCGACGTCGTTCATCACCGATTGCAAGCGCTCGGCGTCCGCCGCCTGCAAGTACCGCAATTGCGGCCTGACGTTGACCTTGGCCCGGACGGTCCGGCCCGCCTTGACCTGGGTCAGGTCTATCGGATCGACGGTCACGACTTCCAGATGGTCCCCGCTCAACTGCGTATGGACGATCTGCCCGTCATCCATCGCGGCCATCGCGGTGGAGCGGGGCGGAACGCGCGGCGCCGCGGGATCGACGGAGGCCAAGGGCGGCGCGGAAGGAGCGGCCGCAGCGGGGCGCGCGGCCGCGGGCCGCGTTCGCGTTCCTGCATAGGACTCGAGCCACCTGTCCTGAACGATCGTCCGCGCGCCGCACACGGTGTCGGTGCGGCTCCGCACCACCCCGCCCGGGACGTCGTCGCTCGTCCAGATCGTCTTGGTCACGGTGCAGCCCCGCGACTGGCTCTGCTGCGTCTGCTCCCAGCGTGTGACCAGCGTCTGCCCCTTGATGGTCAGGGCTTCCGCCCCCGTCTTCGCCGGCGACGGCGTCGCCGGCGCCTTCGCGGGATAGACCTCCTCGGAGTCCCTCGGCGGATGACCCTTCCCGGTTTGGTCGTACACGAGCTGAGTGACCCACACCTGCACGCCGGTGTCACTGGCCGACCGGAGCTGGTACGTCTGCCGGTCGAGCACGTTGTTCGGCGCGGGCTCCGTCGTTCCGGGTTTGAGATCCAGATAGGTCGCCTTGGCCCCGGGCGCGAAATCGCGCCAGGCCAGGTACTGCGGCGAGTCCGCGGTCGCCGTCGCGGCGGGAGTCGCGTCGGGTGTCGTGGCGTGACGCATCTCGTTCTCGAGCCGGTCTTTCTCGCCGGTGTAGAAGAAGTATGGCTTCGCCGCCGCCATGCGCTTCGCGGTGGCCAGGACGTTCGCCTCGCCGTGGTCGGCGAGGAACTTCCGGTAGGCCGAATCCACCGCCGCCGGCGAGTCGAGATTGCCGCTGAAGACGAGCGCGCACTTCACGTACCCGGCGGCATCCTTGCGAGCGAGGATGTCCTGCAACGCCTCGGTGGGCGCGTTGCGCGTGGCGCCGATGGCCTGCTGATCCATGACCGTGTTGCTGGTCATGCGCTTCTTCGCGGTCCGGACGCGCTCGGCCGCGTCGAGAATCGCCGCTTCGCCGAACGCGAGCTTCAACCGGTTGTAGGCGGTTTCGGCGAACGTCCACTGTGTTGCGCGGTCGACGCGAGTCCCGTTCTCGTTCTGTTCTCGCAGCAGGAAGAGCAGGTACGTGCGCGCATTCCCGCGCGTGGCGAGTATCTCCATCGCGGTCACCGGGCTCGCCCATGTGCCGATCACCGCGTCCGGCATGGGCACGTCGTAGTCCGGCACCTGCGATCCGCCCGGACCGATCTTCACCGGCGGCCTGGCCGTCACGACGAGCAGTCCCTGCGCGTCCTTCGGCGCATCGCGCACCGTCCTCGCGGCAGCCCGCGCGGCGTCCGGCCCGACGAGCCTGGCAAACGCCCGGTAGACCGTGACCGCCTGCGCCATCGGGAGCTTTTGCCACCGGGAATACAGGAGCGCGCCGTACGCGTCCGGCGAGTCGTATCCGGCCGGCACGCGATGCACGTGGTCGAACTCCCACCAGTCACGCGCCATGAGGTACGCCTGATACTGCTTCTCGGCCGCCGCGACCGCCTTCCAGAAGGACGGGCCCATCCAAGCCGACAGGAACCCCTGCATGAACGCGTCGTCGGTGCTGTTCGACGTGTGTCCCTCGAACACCTTCTTGCGCACCGCGTTCACCCATGCTTCGAACTCCGGCGTCGCCGCTTGCGGAATCCCGTCGTCGACCGGAACGCTGAACATGGTCTCCAGCGCCTTCATGCCCCCGGTCGAGCTCTGCCGTCCCGTCTCGTCCTTGAACACCGGGGATTGCAGGTTTTGCCGCAGATAGATGATGTCCTTCGTCCAGAGCCAGTGAGCCAATTCGACCTGCGCGTCTGCGGCTCCGGGCTTGTCGGGATACGTCGCCCAGAAGCGGGCTCGCGCATTGCCGATCTTCTCGGTGACCTGCATGCGGAGCCGGTTGAGGTTCTGCTGGTCCTCCGCCGCTCGTTGCCACTGAGCCTGGGACTCGGCGACCTTCCGGGCGTTGCAGTGCACCGGTGGCTCGAACAGATCGCAGATCACCGCCATCGCCCTGGACGGCGCGAGGGGCAGCAGGAGGAGCACGGCGAGGGCAACAAGCGACGGTCGAATCATGGCCGACTCCTCTCGCGAGAGGGCGTGAGTGACCCGGTACGCGCAAACCGCGAGCGGATTGTGGACCGGAACGGCACTCTCGTCCAGCCAGATCGAGCGGCGCCAGATGACGCACTACCCCCCGGGGGCCGATGGCCCCCGGGGCCAAGCGGGGGGCCTACTTCTTCTTCAGGGTCAGGTTGATCGCCTTGGCGGCCTCGTCCGCCTTGGCGATCGACTCGGCGTGCTTGCCCGCGTCGTGCAGGGACTTGGCCTCCGCGGCCAGCGCGTTGGCCTTCTTCGATGCGTCGTCGGTCTTGCCCGCGGTCGCATCCTGGATCTGCTTGATCAGGAGCGGGCACTGGTTGGCCAGCGCCGGTGCCACCGCGAATGCCACGATCGCGAGCGCCATCATGAGGATCTTCATCCGACTCACCCCCTTTCGGTTCGGTCCTGTTGCTCTGAACCCCCCTGCCCGGCCGAAGGTTCCCCAGGCCCGGGCGCGGGATGGAAGAAATCATAGATGCGTTGCGCCAGCTTCGGGGTGATTTTCGGGACCGACGCCAGGTCCGCCACCGAGGCCTCGCGCACCCCCTTGGCGGAACCGAGGGTCTTCAGCAGGCTCGTGCGGAGGGTCGGCCCCACGCCGGGGATCTGGTCCAGCACCGAGGCGATGGCGCGCTTCTGGCGCAGCTTCTTGTGGTACGTGATCGCGAACCGGTGCGCCTCGTCGCGGATCTTCTGCAGGGCCTGGAGCGCGGGCGAGCCCAGGTCGAGCACGAGCGGATCGAGCCGCTCGGGAGTGTAGACCTCCTCCGCCCGCTTGGCCAGCGCGGCCACCGGGATGTAGTCGAGCCCGAGGTCCTCGAGGGCCTTGAGCCCGGCCCCGAGCTGCCCGCGGCCGCCATCGAGGAGGATGAGGTCCGGCATGACGCCCTCGCTCTCCAGGGCGCGTCCGTAGCGCCGCGTGAGCACCTCCTGCATCGAGGCGAAGTCGTCGGTGCCGACCACGGTGCGGATCTTGAAGCGCTTGTAGTCGTCCTTCTTCATGTCCCCGTCCTGCCACACCACCATCGAGGCGACGGTCTCCTTGCCCTGGTGCGTCGAGATGTCGAAGGCCTCGATCCGGTGCGGCGGCCCGGGCAGCCCGAGGGAGCGCTCGATGTCCTCCAGAACGACCTGCTGTCGGTTGCCGCGCGCGAGCAGGTGGCTCTGCAGGGCGAGCGCCGCGTTCTCCTCCGCCATCGCCACCAGGTCCCGCTTGCGGCCCCGCTGGGGCGCGGCCAGCTCCACCCGGGCCCCGCGGCGCTGCGCGAGCCACTCCCCGGTCAGCTCCGCCTCCGGCAGCGCCTCGGAGAGGAGGATCTCGCGCGGGGGCGTGACGTTCTTGGCGTAGAACTGGCGGACGAACGCGGAGAGCACCTCGCCGTCGCTCCAGCCCGAGACCCGCTCGAAGAAGAACGACTCCCGCCCGAGCAGCCGGCCCTTGCGCACGAAGAAGAGCTGCACGCACGCCTCCGAGCCCTGGCGGACCACGCCCACCACGTCCTGGTCCTCCTCCTCGGTGGAGATCATCTGCTGGCGCTCGCGAACGGTGTTGAGCGCCTGCACCCGGTCGCGCAGCACCGCGGCCCGCTCGAACTTCATCTCCTCCGCCGCGAGCTCCATCTCGCGGGTGAGGCGCGCCGCGAGGTCGTCGCTCTTGCCCTCGAGGAAGCGCTCCACGTCCTTCACGGTGGCCGCGTAGCCCTCGCGGGTCTCCCACCCGGTGCAGGGCGCGTTGCACCGATGGATGAAGTACTGCAGGCACGGGCGCGACAGGGTGCCGTCGATCTTGATGCGGCAGGTCCGGAGAGGAAACAGCTGCCGGACCAATCTCAGCGTCTCGCGCATCGCGGTGGCAGGATAGAACGGCCCGAAGTAGCTGGCCCCGTCCTTCTGCACCCGCCGCGCCACCACCAGCCGCGGAAACTCCTCGTTGGTGGTGAGCTTGAGGAAGGGGTAGTGCTTGTCGTCGCGGAGGATGATGTTGTAGCGGGGGCGGTGCTTCTTGACCAGCGTCGACTCGAGGATCATCGCCTCGAGCTCGTTGGCGGTGACGATGTACTCGAGGTCCCGGATGTGGCCGACCAGGGCGTCGGTCTTGGGGTCGCGGGCGCGGGACTCCTGGAAGTAGGAGCGCACGCGGCTCCGCAAGGAGGCCGCCTTGCCGATGTAGATGATCTGGCTCTTGGCGTCCTTGTAGAGGTAGACGCCGGGGCGGTCCGGGACCTGGTCGAGCTGCTCCGACAGGGTCACTGCGCCTCGCCGGTCAGGGCTGCCGCAGGAGCGTGATCGCGAGCAGGACCAGCGCCGCCACCGCGGGCACCAGCACCGTCCAGGTGAGCGCGCGCCGGACGTGGCCCAGCATCGGGGGCGGCCGCCGGCCCGGCCGCGGCGGGTTCATGAACGCGATCGCTTTCGAGAGCACGAAGAGCGCGATCGACAGGATCCCGAAGAAGAGCAGCACCCATTTGAAGAGCACCGCCGCGTCAGACCCCGAGGTCGACCTTGCGGAGGGCCTTGATGCGGTCCCGCAGCTCCGCGGCGCGCTCGAAATCGAGGCGCCGGGCCGCGTCCTTCATGGCGGTCTCGAGCTCGCTCACGTGGGCCGCGAGGGCCGCCGGGCTCTCCCACTGCGGAGCGGGCGCCTTCTCGACCTCGACGGTGTAGTAGTCGCGCTCCGAGACCGACTCCAGCAGGTCGCGAATCGTCCGCCGCACCGACTCGGGGGTGATGCCGTGGGCCTGGTTGTACTCGCCCTGCACCACGCGCCGGCGCTCGGTCTCCCCGATCGCCGCCTGCATGGAGCCGGTCACGGTGTCGGCGTACATGATGACCTCCCCGTTGACGTGCCGGGCCGCGCGCCCCGAGGTCTGGATCAGGGAGGTGGCGGAGCGGAGGTAGCCCTCCTTGTCCGCGTCGAGGATCGCTACCAGCGAGACCTCGGGCAGGTCGAGGCCCTCGCGCAGGAGGTTGATGCCGATGAGGCCGTCGAACTTCCCCATCCGCAGGTCGCGGATCAGGGCCACCCTCTCCAGGGTGTCGATGTCGGAGTGCAGGTAGCGCACCCGCAGGCCGTTCTGCTGGTAGTACTCGGTGAGGTCCTCGGCCATGCGCTTGGTCAGCGTGGTGATCAGCACCCGCTCATCGCGCTCCGCGCGCGCCCGCACCTCGGCCATGAGGTCGTCCACCTGCGACGACGCGGGGCGCACCGTGATCTTCGGGTCCATGAGCCCGGTGGGCCGGATGATCTGCTCCACCACCGGCCCTCCCGCGATGGACTGCCCGGGCGCGCCCCGCTCCACTCCCACCTTCTCGAGCTCGTAGGGGCCGGGGGTGGCCGACACGTAGAGGGTCTGCGGCACCAGGCGCACGAACTCCTCGAAGGTCAGCGGCCGGTTGTCGAAGGCGGACGGCAGCCGGAAGCCGTACTCGACCAGCGCCTCCTTGCGGGAGCGATCGCCCGGGTACATGCCGCGCAGCTGGGGCGCGGTGACGTGCGACTCGTCGAGGATCACCAGCGCGTCCTTCGGCAGATAGTCCATGAGCGTCGGGGGGTTCTGCCCGGGCTTGCGGCCCGAGAGGTGCCGCGAGTAGTTCTCGACCCCGTGGCAGTAGCCGAGCTCGCGGAGCATCTCCATGTCGAAGAGGGTGCGCTGCTCGAGTCGCTGCGCCTCCAGCAGCTTGCCCCGCGCCTTGAGGAAGCCGAGCCGCTCGCGCAGCTCGTCCATGATGCCCTCGATGGCCCGCTCCAGCTGGGCCGCGGGCGTCACATAGTGGCTCGCGGGGTAGACGCGCGCCTCGGGCACCGTCCCGGTGGTCACGCCCCGCAGCGGCTCGAGGGTCATGAGGCGCTCGACCGTGTCTCCCCAGAACTCGACCCGGAGGGCCTCCGACTCGGCGGCGGCCGGGAACACCTCGACCACGTCGCCGCGCACCCGGAAGGTGCCGCGGCGGAAGTCGTAGTCGTTGCGCTCGTACTGCACCGCGACCAGCGAGCGGATCAGGGTGTCGCGGTCCATGGTCTGGCCCGCCCGCAGGGCCACGTGCATGCCGTGGTAGGTCTCGGGCTCGCCGATGCCGTAGATGCACGAGACCGAGGCGACCACCACCACGTCCCGGCGCTCGAAGAGCGACGCGGTGGCGGAGTGGCGCAGGCGGTCGATCTCGTCGTTCACCAGCGCGTCCTTCTCGATGTAGGTGTCCGACTGCGGGATGTAGGCCTCGGGCTGGTAGTAGTCGTAGTAGGAGACGAAGTACTCGACCGCGTTGCCCGGGAAGAACGCCTTGAACTCGCTGTAGAGCTGGGCCGCCAGCGTCTTGTTGGGCGAGATCACCAGCGCGGGCCGCGCGAGCCGCGAGATCACGTTGGCGAGGGTGAACGTCTTGCCGCTGCCGGTCACCCCCAGCAGGACCGCGTGGGGGCTCCCGGCGCGGATGACCGAGGTCAGGTGCTCGATCGCCTGGGGCTGGTCCCCGGACGGGGTGTATTCCGAAGCGAGCGTGAATTGCGGGAGGGACATGAGACCGCTCTGCGAGCCGCTCGCGGGACCGCTCAGGACGTCGACGGCACCGCCACCAGGTACTTCCGCCACGAGTCGAGGAACGAGGTCGCGTGCGGGTGCCGGAGCAGGTGCACCGAGAAGAGGAACTGGGGGTGCACCGGCTCCCGGATCAGCCGGAGCCGGGCCTCCTCCAGGGTGCGGTTGCCCTTGAGCAGGTTACAGCGCAGGCAGGCGGCGACCACGTTGGTCCACGTGGTCTGGCCCCCGCGAGAGCGCGGCACCACGTGATCGACGGTCAGCTTTTCGCCGCGGCGCGAGCAGTACTGACAGGTGTAGCCGTCGCGTCGCAGGATGTTCTTCTTGTTGAAGGCGACCCGCTCCAGAAACGGCTTGCGGATGTAGGCCCCCAGCCGGATCACGGCCGGCAGGTGGAAGCTCCGCGAGGGGGACCGGACCACCCGAGGCGAGGCCTCGACGCTCTCGGCCTTGCCCGCGAGCAGCAGCGTGATGGCGCGCTTGGCGTTGGTGAAATGCAGCGGCTCGTAGGTGTAATTCAGCACCAGGACCGCGATTTCATCCATATACCCCGAAAGTTTAAGCGGGGCCTACTACACTGTCAACTGCGCGGGGCTACACCAGCAGGCGCCAGACGAGCGGACCGAATCCGGCGAGGAGAACGAGCAGGACGGTGAACGCCTCCCCCGACCACGTGAACAGCGTCACCAGAAGGCACACGAGCGCGAAGCACGCGAGGTAGAAGCGGACTTCGCGCTTGTCGAGCCAGCCCCCCTGACCGATGAGGTGCGGGAGCTTGTTGACGAGGTAGATCGGCGAGTAGATGAGGAAGAAGGCGACGACGATGGCGGAGAAGCCCAGGATCCCCATCAGGCCGAACACGATGCCCCGGAAGAGCCAGTCCCCGAGGGTGAGGTTGGCGTCGCTGTTGAGATCGAGCGCGCGAGGCATCATCTCGCGATGGGCGTTCACGTAGATCACCGCGAGCGAGAACGCGGCCAGGACCGTCTCCAGCCAGCGCCTCACGATCACCCGGGGGATGAGGCTCATGCCGGCTAGGACAGCACACGAGCCGTGGAAGTGTCAATAAAACCAGGCGCGCGCACGCGCGCTGGGCCGTCTAGAGCAGGAAGCCGCCCGGGAACGGGTCGCTCGGGTCGAGCGTGAGCGTGGCCTGGCCGCTCATCCACGCTCGGCCGGTGATCTCCGGCACCACCGCGGGCACGCCCCCGATCTCGGTCAACCCCGCGATCCGCCCGGTGAAGCGCGTGCCGATGATCGACTCGTGGCCGAACGACTCGCCGACCGCGAGACGGCCGCGCGCGTGGAGGTTGGCCAGCCGCGCGGAGGTCCCGGTGCCGCACGGCGAGCGGTCGAGGCCTGCGGGCGCCACCACCACCGCGTTGCGGAAGAGCGCATCGGGGCGCCGCGCCGGCTCGTGGAACTGGACGTAGAGCAGCCCGCGCGCGGCGGGCATGCCCGGATGCACCAGCGGCACCTGCGCCTCGATGGCGAGCCGCACGCGCTCGCCCGCGTCCACGAGCCGGGCCGCCTCCTTGGGCTCGAGCCGGAGCCCGAGCGCCGCCGCCTCCACGAGGGCGTAGAAGTGCCCGCCGTAGGCGAGATCGAAGCGCACCGCGCCCAGGCCCGGCACCTCCACCGTCTGGTCGAGGGAGACCGAGAACGCGGGCACGTTGCGGATCGTCACCTCGGTGGGCTCGCCCGCCCGGGCCCGCACCCGGCACGTCACGAGACCGGCCGGAGTCTCGAGGGTCACGGTGGCCCGGCCCTCCGGGGCGGGCACGCGGCCGGTCTCGACCATCATCGCACCCAGCGCGATGGCCCCGTGACCGCACATGTGCACCGGGCCCAGCGGCTCGATGAACAGCACGCCCGCGTCCGCCGCCGGCGCCACCGGCTCGGTGAGGATCGCCCCGCACATCGCGGCGTGCCCGCGCGGCTCGTACAGCGTGAAGCCCAGCAGGTCGCGGCCGTGCGCCACCAGGTGCTCGCTTCTGTCCATGAGCGTCGCGCCCGGCACCGGCGGGACCCCGCCGATCACGATGCGCATCGGCTCGCCCTCGGTGTGGTAGTCGATCACGGAGAGCGTGCGGGCCGCGGGAGGGCTCACGCCGCGGCCTCCAGCAGCTCGCAGAGGATGCCCTCGCGGAGCCCCCGGTCGCTCACCCGCAGCGTCTCCCGGCGGAAGCGGGTCATGGTGGCGAGTCAGATCGCGATGCCGGGAATGATCACGTCCGCGCGACCAGGCTCGAGGCAGCCCAGCCGGGCCCGCGCCGCCACGTCGAGCGCGCCCAGACGGGCGAGCTCGCGCTCCACCACCGCGCGCGTCAGGCGATGGCCGTGCACCCGGCTCGCGTCGTAGACCTCGAGCCCGAGATCGAGCGCGGCCAGCGTGGTGACGGTGCCCGCGGTCCCCACCAGCTCACCCTCGCGGAGCCCCGCGATCTCCTCCGGCACCTCGGCGGCGAGCCGCGCCTCCACGTGCCGGCGCAGCGCCGCGAAGCGGTCCCAGCGGACCGGGCCCGGCTCTCCCCACTCCTCCTGCAGCCGGACGACGCCCAGCCGCAGGCTCACCGCGGCCGCGGGCGCGCCGTCGCGCGCGAGGACGAACTCGGTCGAGCCGCCGCCGATGTCGAACAGCACGAACGCCGGGCCGAGGCCGGGCAGCCCCGAAGTGACGCCCTTGAGGGTGAGGCGCGCCTCCTCCTCCCCGCTCACGACCTCCACCCGCTCGGCCGACTCCCCCTCGAGCCGCGCCACGAACTCGGCCCGGTTGGCCGCCTCGCGCACCGCGCTGGTGGCGACGATGCGCACCCGGACCGCCCCGAGGGCGCGGGCCGCGCGCGCGAACTCGGTCACCGTGGCCGCGGTGCGGCGCATCGGCTCCGCGGCGAGCCGGCCCGCCGGCCCCTGCCCCTCACCGAGTCGGGTGACTCGCTGGGTCTGGTGGAGCGTGCGCCAGCCGGCCCCGTCGGGCTCGACCACGAGCAGGCGGACGGTGTTGGTGCCGAGGTCGACGGTGGCGAGGCGTCCGCTCACGCGGACGGGTGGAGGCGGAGGGCCTCCGCGACGGCGGCGCGGACGCGGTCCGGCTGGACCGGCTTGACCACCATCACGTCGACGCCGGCTCCGCGGACACGGGCCTCGTGCAGGCGCCGGCCCCAACCGGTGAGCAGCACCACCGCGGCGCGTGGGCAGCGCTCCTTCACCGCGGCCGCCAGCTGCAGCCCCGAGCGGTCGCGCAGCGCGAGGTCCGTGACCACCACGTCGACGCCGCCGCGGGCCAGGCGATCGAGCGCCGCGTCCGCGTCGACCGCGCTCTCGATATGGTGCCCCACCGCGGCCAGGGCTTCCGACACCGCGTCGCGAATGCCGTCCTCCTCCTCCACGATCAGGACCGAGCCGACGCGGCGGAGAGGCCCGGCGGGTGCGGGCGCGGGCGGCGATTCGGGCACCGGGGTCGGTCCGGGCGCCGCCATCGCGGATCGGGCGCCGTTCGTGGCCGCCGCCGGCACGGCGTTCGTGGCCGCCACCGGCTCCGTCGAGTCTGGACGCGCGGGCGGCTCCGGGCGAGCCAGGGGCTCCGGCGGCTCGTCGGCCGGGCGCCCCGGCGTCGGGGGGGCTGGCCGAACGCCGGTGGGCGCGGGCGCCTCCGCGGCGACGATCCCGCCCCCGCCGGCGGCGGGCAGCCAGATCGTCACCGTGGTGCCAGGCGCTCCGCTCCGCAGATCCAGGCGCCCGCCCGCGCGGAGGATCACCGCGCGCGCCACCGTCAGGCCGAGCCCCAGATGGCCGGGCCGCGTGGTGAAGAAGGGATCGAAGACGCGCGCCGCGGCCTCGGTGCCGATCCCCTCGCCCGCGTCGGCCACCACCAGCTCCACGCCGCCCTCGACGTCCCGCGCGCGGACGGTGACGGTGCCCCCACCGCTCATCGCTTCCATCGCGTTCAGCACCAGCGCGGCGACCACCTCGCGCAGCGCGATCGCGCTGCCGATCACCGGCGCGGTGGGCGGCAGCTCCGCCACCATGTCGATGCGGGAAGCGGACGATCCGATGCGGGGCCGCGCGAAGGCGAGCGCTTCCTGGGCGATCGCGCCGAGGTCGCACGGAGCGGCCGGTGCCCGGTCCGCCTCGGCGAGGCCCAGCAGGCGCTGCACCACGTCGGTGCCGCGCCACGCCGCCTCCTCGAGCACGCTCAGGCCCTCGCGCAGGGACTCGTCCTGGGCCCGCGCCAGCAGCAGCTGCGACCGGCCCAGCAGCACCGCGAAGACCCCGCTCAGCTCTCGGGTGAGGCCCGCGCCGAGCACGCTCAGCACGCGCGCCTGCTCGACCTCCGCCTGCCGGGTCAGGCGCGGACCCTGCTCGCGCACGGTGGTCCGCAGCGCGTGCAGCTCGGCGCGCGCGTCGAGGGCCACCGCGGCCGCGGTGGCCAGGGTGAGCGCCATCTCCACCTCCTCGGTGGAGAACTCGCGCGGCTCGCCGTCGGCCAGGGCCAGCAGGCCCAGCACGCGCCCGCGGGTGCGCAGCGGCACCAGCAGCGCGGCCCGCAGACCCTCGCGCTCCAGGGGGCCCGGCGCACCGCCCTCGCGGGCCTGAAGATCGCGCACCACGATCGGCCGGTCCGCCGCGAAGCCCGCGGCCAGAAGCTCGCCGACCGCCCCCAGAGGCCCGGCCCCCACGCCGCGCATCCGGCCCGCGCCGACCGCCGCGGTCACCGCCGCGGGCCCCGGACCGGCGAGCGCCAGCGCCGCGCGCACTCCGGGCAGCCGGCAGGCCGCGTCGACGACGCCGGCCAGGATGTCCGGCGCCTCGCTCCCCGGGCGCTGCTCGTCCACGAGCGTGCGCAGCTCGCGCAGGCGCGCCAGGTGCTCGCCGTGACGCTCCAGCAGCCGCTGGTGCACGAGGGTGGAGCCGACCCGGTCGGCCAGGACCAGGAGCAACAGCACGTCGGTGGTGCTGAACGGCGCGCCGAGGGCGCGCCGGCCCGCGAAGAGCACCCCGCCGATCTCGCCCTCGGTGCGCACCGGCACCGCGATGCCCTGGCGCACCGGGAAGCGCTCCGCGAAGGGATCCGCGGACTCCGGCGCCGCCGCGTCGTGAATCAGCACCCGCTTCTCGCGGAAGACGCGGCCGATCAGCCCCTCGCCGGGCTCGATGGCGAGCGGCTCCAGCTCCTCGCGCCGGAGGCCTCGCACCGAGCGCGGCACGAGCCGGCCGCTCGCCTCGTCGAGCACGAACAGCACCGCGCGGTCGGCGGCCAGGAGGCGGGAGAGCCGATCCACCGCGAGCGCGAACAGCTCGCCCGGAGGCAGGCCCAGCGGGGGGACCGACAGCACTTCCTGGAAGATGGCGAGCGCGTGCTCGTCGCGCTCGGCGCCCGGTCGCTCCGCCTCCGCGAGCCGCTCGCGCAGCCGCTCGAGGGTCTCGCCGAGCTCGGCGAGCATCGCACGCAAGGAGGACTCGCGATCCACCGCGCGCGCTCCGGGCTCGCCGCTCACCCCGCGGCCCTCACCTCATTTGGCCGCGAGGGTCCGGATGTAGCGGACCAGCGCCCAGCGGTCGGCCTCCGGCAGATGGCGCCACCGCCGGCATGGGCCCTCGGCCCGTGGTGATCTTCCAGAACAGCTCGCCGTCGGACTCGTCCTGCACCCGGCGCGACGTCCAGTCCGCCGGCTTCGGATTGAGCGCCACCGCGGCCGCGCCGTCCCCCTTGCCCCGCGCGCCGTGGCAGGAGACGCAGTTGATCTTCGCGACCTTCTCGCCCTGGTCGACCGTCTTCTTGTCGCTCGGGGCCGGGTTCTTCTTCGCCTTCTCGGACGCGGGGGCGGCCCACGGCGTGCTCTGCGCGGGCGCCGGCGTGGGGGCAGCGACGAGCGCCAGCACCAGGGTGGCCCCCAGCACGAGGCCGCCTCGGCGGACGGCGCGCGGCACGATCATCCGAACCTCCTGCGACATGGGATGCGCCCACTGGTATCGCCTTGTCATCATTGACGAAACGCATCTCATTTAACACCGCGGGTCGAGAGAGGGTCAAGGTATTTCGCGGCGGCCGGAAACTGGACCGTGTGCTATGGTCTCGAAACGAAAATGGCGGACGAGCCAGTGCACGTGGTGGCCGTGATCGGGGCCGGGCCGGCGGGCCTCTTCGCCACCCGCGCGCTCGCGGCCCAGGGCTGTCGGGTGGTCCTGCTCAACCGGGACATCAAGCCGGGCGGGCTCGCCGAGTACGGGATCTTCCTGAACAAGTACAAGATGAAGGGCGGCCTGCGCCGCCAGTTCCAGAAGATCCTGGGCGATCCCCGCGTGACCTATCTCGGTCACGTCACGGTGGCGCGGAACGCCGACCTGAGCGTGGAGGACCTGGCCGGCATGGGCTTCGACGCCCTCGTCTTCGCCATCGGCGCGCAGGGCACCAAGTACCTCGGCATCGAGGGCGAGCGCCTGCCCGGCGTCTACCACGCGAAGGACCTCGTCTATCACTACAACCGCCTGCCCCCCTTCAGCGAGCAGCCCTACCCCATCGGACGGCGGGTGGCCATCGTGGGAGTCGGCAACGTCATGGTGGACATCGCGAACTACTGCGCCCACTTCTGCGACGTGGACGAGGTGATCGCGATCGCCCGGCGCGGCCCGTTCGAGAAGGCCTACGACGACCGCGAGTTCGAGGACGTGGAGGACGCTTTCGACCACGCGCTCTACCGCGAGGAGCTGGAGCGGATCCGCCCCCGCCTCGTCGCGGCGGGACAGGACCCCGACGAGCTGATCGCGGCGGTCGCCGCGCGGGGCGAGCCTTCGCCGTGTGCGCACACCCGGCTGCGCTTCCGCTTCCTCGCCTCCCCGCGGCGCGTGATCGCCGAGGGCGGCCGCGTGGTCGGCCTCGAGGTGGAGGAGACGCGGCTCGAGCGAAAGGGCGATCGCATCGCCGCGGTCGGCACCGGGACCACCTCGGTGGTTCCGTGCGACACCGTGGTGTTCGCGGTGGGCGACCGCGTCGACGAGCACGCCGGGCTGCCCTACCGGGACGGCCTCTACCTCACGGTGCCGGGGGACGATCCCGCCGGGGCCTACCAGGTGCTCGACGAGGCCGCGGGCAAGGCGCGCGCGGGGGTCTACGTGGTGGGCTGGGCCCGTCGCGCCAGCGACGGCGTGGTCGGCCGCGCGCGGCTCGACGCGGAGACCGGCATCAAGTTCGTGAGCGCCTTCCTCGCCGAGCGTCCGAAGCGGCGTCTCGCGGAGGCCGAGGCGGTGGTGGAGGCGCTCCGGCGCACGCTGCGCGAGCGCGGCGCGGTGGTGGTGGACTACGCGGCCGTCCAGCGCCTGGAGGCGATGGAGCGGGCGCGCGCCTCGGCCGACAAGGTCGAGGAGTTCAAGTACCCCAGCGACCGCGAGATGCTCGACCAGCTGCGCGGCTAGGCGTCGCCGCGCCCGAGCAGGATCAGGAGCGCTCCCGCCACCCCGTAGGCCGCGGCGAGCGCGGCCGGAGTGGCGCTCGCCACCGACCACGGCCAGAACAGCGCCCCGTCGGGCAGCGGCGAGTGGATCACCCCGAAGAGGGCCGCCAGCGCCGCGACCGCCAGCACCCCGCCCGCGACCGGCAGCCGCCGCTCGATGATCGCCACCAGGGCCGCGGCCCACAGCAGCGCGGTGAGGATGAAGCCGTTGCCCAGCACCAGGAGCGCGCTCCAGACCGCCCGCCCCTCGCCGGCCAGATCGGCCGGGCTCTTGCCCACCCCGCCCAGCAGCAGGTTGCCCTCGATCAGCACGAGCGCCGCGACGGCGGGCAGGAACGCGAGCGCCACCGCGGGGGCGTGGCGCGGCGGGGAGGCCAGGAACGCCTGCGCGGTGATCTGCAGGCCGACGAAGACCAGGATCGGCGCCACCGCCGCGTCGGGCAGCAGGCGCACGAGCAGCGAGACCACCCCGATCGCGGCGCCCACTCCGATCAGCAGCCCGGTGGCGAAGGTGTAGGCCGCGCGCGCGCCCATCGCCTTGTAGGCGGGATGGCCGATGTAGGGCGTGTTCTGCACCACCCCGCCGCAGCAGCCCGCCGCGATGGTGGCCAGGGCCTCGGTGAGCAGGATGTCGCGCGCGCGGTACTCGTCGCCGGCCGCGATCGCGGACTCGGTGTTGTCGATGCCGCCCACCACGGTGGCGAGCGCGAACGGCACCGCGAGCGGCAGGTACGGCAGCAGCGCGTCGAGCGCGCCGAGCCACGCGAGCGTGGGCCACGGCGGCACCAGCCCGATGGCGACGAGCGCCGGCCCCGCGGGCGGCTCCCCGATGGGAGCCGCGCCGCCGAGCGCCCAGCGCCCCCAGTAGATCGCGCCGCCCGCGAGGACTCCGGCCAGCGCGCCGGGCAGGCCCCACGGCAGGCGACGACCGCCGACGAGGGCCACCAGCACCACCGTGAGCGAGACCACGCCCACCAGCGGGTCGGAGAAGATCCGCAGCGCGGGCAGGAACGCGATCAGGAGGACCGCCACCCCCGCGATCGAGCCGAGCAGCGCCGCGCGCGGCACCACCCGGCGCACCCAGTCGGCCGCGAAGGCGAGCCCGAGCTTGATGACGCCCATCGCCACCGTGACCCCCATGCCGATCTTCCAGGCCAGCACCGGATCGTGGGTGAGCAGCATGGCGGGCCCCAGCACGCCGAAGACCATGCCGAAGAGCGACGGGGTGTCGATGCCGAACGGCATCGCGGTCACGTCCTCGCGTCCGGTACGACGCATGAGTCGAACCGCGAGCCAGGTGTAGGCCAGGTCGCCGACCAGGACCCCGAGCGCGGTGCCCGGGACCATCACGTGCAGCACCAGGTCGGGTGGGAAGCGGAAGACGCCGATGAGCAGGCCGGAGAGGATGACGAAGAGGCTGACGTTGTCGAGGGCGAGGCCGCAGAACGCGTTCCAGTCGCCCGGCGCCCACCAGCGGACGGCGGGCGCCGTCGTCACCGCTTCAGGCGGTACGGAGCGGGCTCGACCCGGCCCCGGTCAGCTCACGCGCGAGCGCGCGCACGCGGCCGGCCAGCTCCGCGCACCACGCGAGGCTGCCGCGGTCGCGCGCCACGTCGGCGAAGGCGAGCTCGAGGGCCGGGCTCAGGGCCGCTCCCAGGCGGAGGCGAACCCCGTAGCTCTGCCCCTCGCGGGGACCCTCGGTGTCCACCTCCGGCTCCACGCGAAGGTTCTCCCGCTTCGCGTGGGAGGCCACGAAGTTCCGCAGCCACCGCGCCACTTCATCGTACTCCCCGCCGGAGAACATGGGCGCCCCCTAGCACTCCCCTAGCATTCGTTGAAGCCGCACGAGAGACACTTCTTGCAGCCTTCCTCGTAGACCAGCGTGGCCTGGCCGCACTCGCGGCAGAGGTCCCCTACCCGGCGCAGGGCGCTCACCCGCGCCGGCAGCGTCTCGTCGGAGGCGGCGCGCGGCGCGCCGATGTGCTCGGCGAGCGTGCGGGCGAGCGCGTCGGGCAGCGACAGCACCTTGGCCGCGCCAAACCCGGTGGGCTGCCCGCCCCCGATGCGCGAGAGCTGGCTGATCGCCTCCTCGAGGCGCCGCCGCGGCGTGAGCGGCGAGGGCAGGCGCAGCACCAGCGAGACGAGACGGCCGAGCGCCTCCGCCACCGCCATGGTGTCGGAGCCCGCCTTGCCCACCTGCACGAAGACCTCGAAGGGCTCGCCGCCCCCGTTGTCGTTGACGGTGATGAACGCGGTGCCGATCGGCGTCTCCATCCGGTAGGTCGCGCCGGTGAGGCTGTGCGGGCGCGGCTTCACCCCCCGCGCCGCGCCATCGCGTCGGAGCCCGACGTTGAGCACCTGGCTGCCCTTGGAGCCGTCGCGGAAGACGGTGATGCCGAGGCAGCCCAGGTCCCACGCCAGGCGATAGGCCGCGGCGACGTCCTCCTCGGTCGCGCTCTCCGGGAGGTTGATGGTCTTGGAGACCCCATTGTCGGTGTGCTTCTGGAACGCGGCCTGGTGCCGCACGTGCCAGATCGCGTCGATCTCGTGCGCGGTCTTGAACACGGCGCGCGCGTCATCCGGCACGCCCGCCACCCCGCGCAGCGAGCCCCGCCGCGCCACCTCCGCCATGAGGGCGTCCGAGTGGAAGCCGCGCTGCCGGGCCAGCCGCTCGAAGGTCTCGCTGAAGAACGGCAGCACCCGCTCACCCTCCGGCGCCTTCACCCGATGCTCGAAGGCGAGTGCGAAGACCGGCTCGATGCCGGAGGAGCAGCCCGCGATCATCGAGATGGTGCCGGTGGGGGCGATGGTGGTCACCGTCGAGTTGCGCAGGGGGCGGCCGGTCCGGTAGATCGAGCGGCTCCAGTGCGGGAACGGCCCGCGCTCCTCGGCCAGGCGCGCCGACTGCTCGTGCCCCTTGTCGTTGATGAACGCCATCAGCCGGTCCGCGAGGTCGAGGGCCTCGTCGCTGTCGTACGGGATCCCGAGAGTGAAGAGCAGATCGGCCCAGCCCATGATGCCCAGCCCCACCCGCCGGTTGGCCTTCACCATCTCGTCGACCTGGGGCAGCGGGTACGGGTTCACCTCGATCACGTCGTCGAGGAAGCGCACCGCGAGGCGCACCACCCGCTCGAGCTCGCCCCAGTCCACCTCGAGGCGGCCCGCGCGCTCCACCGCGAACTTGGCCACGTTGATCGAGCCCAGGTTGCACGCGTCGTTGGGCAGGAGCGGCTGCTCGCCGCACTGGTGGACGACGAGGCCGTTGGCGATCATGGAGTGGCTCTGCGGCTCGGTGAGGTCGAACACCGGCCGCGGGCCGGCGGGCTCCACCGCCACCACCGGATCGCTGAATCGCTCGGTATGGCCTCCCGCCTGGCGGACCGGCTCGAGCCGGTGCTGCGGGTGGTCGTCGAATCCGATCTCGCGGAGGAAGCGCGCCCGCGAGGGGCCGAACACGCCCAGCTCGAACCGCACCCCGTCGGAGCCGTGGTGACGGAGGCCGCCGTCCTTCGCCCGGTAGGCGAGGAGACCGTCACGGCCCGCCCGCGACCGGTCCATCACGCTGCTCTTGATGCCGAGGTTGAGGAGCAGCAGCTGGACGCCGCGCAGCAGGTCGCGGCTCTCGGAGGTCAGCGCGATCCAGGAGCTGTTCGCCCCGGGGTTCTCGCGAAGCGTGCCGTCGGCGGAGAACAGCGCGCGAAGGAACGCGGTCACCGTCGGGTGCGGGGCGCCGAACAGGCTCTCCGGCACCGTCCTCTCACCGGCCCGGACCGGCCGCACCCCGAGCGCCTCGAAGAAGGCGGCGAAGAACCTCCCCGGGTACATCAGCTGGCGGACTCCGCGGGCCCGCGTCCACACCCGGGCCCGCCGCCCGTGCCAGGCGTCCATGGCCGCGGCGATCCGCTCCAGCGCGGCGGTGTCGTCGGCCCCGAACGAGAAGCCGACCTGCGGGTAGCACGTGTCGCCGCCCCGCACCCACCCGTCGCCCACCAGCCAGCCCAGGACGAACCCCAGGTCGTCGCTCCACTCCGTCGGCAGGGCGTGGCGATAGCGGCGGCCGTTCCGGCCGAGGAGCTCGGCCGGCGGCGGCTCGACCGGCAGCGCCGCGTCCCGGCCGAAGGCTCCGGAGTCGCTCTGGATCCACACCCGGTCGGCGCCGACGCGAAGCTCGCCCGCCGCGATGAAGCCGCGGTCGGTCATGAGCCGATGGTCCGGCGTGCAGGTGAGCTCGTAGCCGGCCGCGCTACGGACCGTCACCGTCTCGCGCTCACCCGAGCAGAAGGCCCGGCTGATCGGCAGACACCCGTCGCCGTACGAGGCCAGCGGGACGTCGTACGTGCCCTCGCACACCAGGAACCGCTCCGGCAGCAGGCGCGGGTCCACCTTGGCCGCGATGCCGCCGGCCGCGAAGCGGGCGGCGAGGCGCTCCATCCGCACGAGCCCTCGGTCGCTCGCGACCAGAGAGTCTCCCGCGATGCACGGGTTGGTCGCCTCGATCAGCCCCACGTCCGGCGTGGGGTTCGCCGGGCTGCGGTTGATGCGGTCGATGAACACCATGCCCGGGTCGCCGGTGCGCCACGCGGCGCGAACGACACGGGAGAAGACGTCGCGCGCCCGCAGCCGGCCGGTCACCTGCCCGGTGCGGGGGTTGATCAGGTCGTACTCCCCGTCCGCGGCGAGGGCCTCCATGAAGGCGTCGGTCGCGGCCACCGAGATGTTGAAGTTGGTGATGCCGCCGTCGAGCTTGCACTCGATGAACTCGAGCACGTCGGGATGGTCGACGCGCAGGATGCCCATGTTGGCCCCGCGACGGGTGCCGCCCTGCTTGACCGCCTCGGTGGCCGCGTTGAACACGCGGAGGAAGGAGACCGGGCCGGAGGCGCGGCCTCCCGTCGAGTGCACCACGTCGTCCTTCGGCCGCAGGCGGGAGAACGCGAAGCCGGTGCCGCCGCCCGACTGCTGGATGATGGCGGCCGCCTTCACCGACTCGAAGATCTCCTCCATCGAGTCGCCCACCGGCAGGACGTAGCAGGCGGAGTACTGCAGCGCGTTGTCCTTGCCCGCGTTCATCAGCGTGGGGGAATTGGGGAGGAAGTAGCCCTCGACCATCATGTCGTAGAAGGCCGCCGCCACCTCGGACACCGCAGCCGGTGTGCGTCCGAAGCGGGTCTCGGCCCCTGCGATGGCCATCGCCACCCGCCAGCACATCTCCTCCGGGCTCTCGCGCACTTGCCCCTGTTCGCGGGCGAGGTAGCGCTCGCGCAGGACCCGCAGCGCGGGCTCGGACCAGCGGCCGACCCTGGGCGGTCGGGTGATGGACGCCATGGCTTCTCTGCCCCCTCCCCTGGTATCCTTCCGCGGTGAACCCTCCCGCGCGTGGGGTACCCACCGAACTATCTCACAAACTTGACTACGGTCCAAAGGTCCCTACAATTGGGCGGAATTGACTTCGCCACGCAGATTTCCGCCATGCGCCCCCGCGCGTCCGGAACCCGCCCCGAATACGCGGCTCCATGCGACGTCTCTTATGGGCAGCGCTGCGGCCCACGCTTCACGAGATGCGCGAGGTGCGCGCGGATCCCGGATCCCCGGGTCGGCGATCGTCCCCGTGCGGCAGGGAGATCCGTAATGATGCGGGAGCGACTCGCTCTGTCCCTGGTGCTGGCCCTGACCCTGGGCATGCTGCCGTCCACGGTCGGGGCGCAGACCCCCCCGCCGGTGACCCCGCTGCCCCCGGCCACCCCCGCGCCGAGCACCGTGCCGACGCCGCCGTCCATGCCTCCGCGCGAGCCCCTGCCGCCGCCGCCCGGGGTCCGGCCGTTCGCCGTCCCGCAGGAGCTGGTCGGGCGCGAGCTCGGCCTCGACGAGGCGGTCAACATCGGGCTCGAGAACGCGCCGCTGATCGTGGCCCGCATCGGTGACTACATCGCCTCCCAGCAGCGCGTCAATCAGGCCCTCGCGCCGCTGCTGCCCCAGCTGAGCGCCTCCGGCAACTACGGCCGCCTGCACTCGATCAGCTCGGTCACCGGCGCCGCGTTCACCAGCGACTTCGGCTCCGCCAGCGTCACCGCCTCGCAGCTGCTGTTCGATTTCGGGCGCACGTGGGCGGCCAAGGACGTGGCCAAGTCGAGCGCGGTCGCGCTCAAGGAAGTGCTGGAGTCGCAGAAGCTCGACATCTCCCAGCTCGTGAAGACGCAGTATTTCACCCTCCTGCTCTCCAAGCGCCTCGTCCAGGTGAACCTGGCCGCGCTCGACCGCGCCGAGGTCAACCTGCGCAGCGCCCAGGGCTTCTTCCAGGTCGGCACCCAGCCCAAGAGCTTCGTGACCCGGGCCGAGGTGGACGTGGCCAACGCGCGCGTGAACGTGATCCGGGCCCAGAACGCGGTGAACCTGGCGCGGGTCGCCCTCAACGCGGCCATGGGCATCGCGGTCAACGCGCCCACCGAGGTGAAGGACCTCCTGTCGTACACCCAGTTCCCGCTCAACCGGGACGAGCTGCTGGCCGAGGCGATGCGCAACCGTCCCGAGTACCGGCAGGTGAAGGCCCAGGCCGAAGCCTCGGACGCCTTCGTGCGTCAGACCTTCCGCGACTTCTTCCCCAATCTCTTCGGCAGCGGCACCTACGGCGTGACCGGCGTGACCGGCGGCTCCGCCATCGACTCCCGCGCCACCAGCGGCTTCACCGGCTCCGGCACCGAGTGGAACGTGGGCCTGACCCTCAGCTGGTCGATCTTCGACGGGGGCGGCAAGATCGCCCGCTACAAGGAGGCGAAGGCCAATCTGGAGGCGGCGCGGGCGCGGGTGCGCGACATCGAGCTCCAGGTCTGGCAGAATGTCGAGCAGTCCTACCTGAACCTGGGTGAGGCCGAGGAGCGCATCGGGGCGGCCCAGAAGGCGGTGGAGTCCGCGGACGAGAACTACCAGCTCGCCCGGGGGCGCTTCGACGCCGGGGTGGCCAACATCATCGAGCTGACCGACGCCCAGCTGGCCCTGACCCAGGCCCAGTCCGACGAGGCCCAGGCCCTCTCCGACTACCGCATCGCGATCGCACGGCTGGAGCGCGCGCTCGGACGGCGCTAAACATCGCCGGCCCGGCCCACGTCATATCGTCATGAAGCGGCGTCTCCTCTGGATCGTGGCGATCGTGGTGATCGCGGGCGGCATCGTGGGGGGCTACCTCTACACCCAGGGCATCGGGGCCCGCCCCGCCTTCCGCACCGTGGCGGTCACCCGCGGCCCCCTCACCGCCGCGGTCTCGGCCACCGGCACCCTCAACGCGGTGATCACGGTGCAGGTGGGCTCCCAGGTCTCGGGGCAGATCAAGGAGCTCTTCGCCGACTTCAACTCGGCGGTGAAGAAGGACCAGGTCATCGCCCGGATCGATCCCGACACCTTCGAGGCCAAGGTCAACCAGGCGAAGGCGCAGGTCGACGCCGCGCGCGCCTCGGTGCTGAACCAGACCGCCGCGGTCGAGAAGGCCCGGGCGGACCTGGAGAACGCGCGCGCGGCCCTCGCCGCCGCCCGCGCCCAGACCGCCAAGTCCAAGGTGGCGGTGGTGGACAGCAACCGCACCCTCGGCCGCAACCGCGACCTGCGCGAGCGCGGGCTCATCGCCCAGGCCGACGAGGACACCGCCCAGGCCGCCTACGACTCCGCGGTCGCTCAGTTCGAGGCCTCCGGGGCGCAGGAGCAGTCGCAGACCTCGGCGGTGCGGGCGGCGGAGGCCCAGCTCCGGGTGACCGAGGCCATGCTGAAGAACGCGATGGCGACGGTGGCCCAGAACGAGGCCGCCCAGCGCCAGGCCCAGGTCGACCTCGATCACACCTACATCCGGGCCCCGGTGGACGGAACGGTGGTGGGCCGCACGGTCGACGTGGGGCAGACGGTGGCCGCGAGCCTCCAGGCCCCCACCCTCTTCACCATCGCCCAGGACCTGCGCAACATGCAGGTCGACACCAACGTGGACGAGGCCGACGTGGGCCGCGTCAAGGTCGGCCAGACCACCACCTTCACGGTGGACTCCTTTCCGGGCCGCACCTTCAACGGCGAGGTGGTGCAGATCCGCAAGGCGCCCCTGGTGGTGCAGAACGTGGTCACGTACGACGTGGTGGTGACGGCGAAGAATCCGGACCAGCGCCTGCTGCCCGGCATGACCGCCAACGTGCGCATCGTCATCGACCAGAAGGAGTCGGTGCTGCAGGTGCCGAACGCGGCGCTCCGCTTCCGTCCCGCCGGGGTGGAGGCGCCGGAGCGCGAGCGCACCGGTCGTCCCGCCGGCGGCGGCCGCGGCGGGGGCCCGCCGTCCGGGCGCGTGTACGTGCTGGGACCCGACGGCAAGCCGGCCCCGCTCTCGCTTCAGCTCGGCATCGGCGACGGCACCTTCACCGAGGTGGTGCGCGGCGACGTCAAGGAAGGCCAGATGGTGATCGTCGGCGCCGCGCTTCCCGGTGATCGCGCGCCGAGCCAGACCGGGACCGCGCCCCGCCTGCGGCTCTGACATGGCCGAGCCCCTGATCGAGACGGTGGGGCTGGTCAAGGACTACCACCTGGGAGCCCGCCGCATCCACGCCCTGCGCGGGGTGTCGATGCGCATCCAGCCCGGCGAGTTCGTGGCGGTGATGGGGCCCTCCGGGTCGGGCAAGTCGACCTTCATGAACCTCCTCGGCTGCCTCGACACTCCGAGCGCGGGCGTCTACCGTCTGGACGGCCTCGACGTCTCGCACATGGGACGCGACGCGCTGGCCAAGGTGCGGAACGAGAAGATCGGCTTCGTGTTCCAGACCTTCAACCTGCTGCCGCGCACGAGCGCGCTCGAGAACGTGGAGCTGCCCCTGCTCTACTGCGCCACCCTGCCGCGCGACCGTCAGGCCCGCGCCCGCGCCAAGCTGGCCTCGGTGGGCCTCTCGGACCGCGAGCACCACCACCCGGCGCAGCTCTCCGGGGGCCAGCAGCAGCGCGTGGCGATCGCGCGCGCCCTCATCAACGAGCCGGTGCTGATCCTGGCCGACGAGCCCACCGGCGCGCTCGACTCCCGGACCAGCGTCGAGATCATGGCGCTCTTCCAGGACCTCAATCGGGAGGGCATCACCATCGTGGTGGTGACCCACGAGCCGGACATCGCGCGCTACGCGCACCGCATCCTCAGCTTCCGCGACGGTCACCTCACCCGCGACGAGCCGGTGGCCGAGCGC
>Ga0134128_10001851_pt1 | contig 26712 bp, 22 predicted proteins | sample KB31754_FD_96462 | JGI IMG/M metagenome (GOLD analysis project Ga0134128, IMG submission 96462) | Terrestrial soil microbial communities with excess Nitrogen fertilizer from Kellogg Biological Station, Michigan, USA - KB3-175-4 | ecosystem: Environmental > Terrestrial > Soil > Unclassified ...
GTTTTGGCACGCCCGGCCGCCACGCTGTGCAGTGGCGGCCCGGTTCCTGGGAATCAAACACGCTGTGGTTTGACGTCACCTAGGGCTCCAGGTGCCGGAAGCGCGAACGGGGGCTTCCTGGCGCCATGAATTGGCTCCGGCGCGGGACGGTTGGCTGCTATTGACACATGTGTGCAATCCGGCCCGGTCTCGCTCCGGGGCCCTGTGCTCACGCGCAGGCCTTGAGCGCTCGCGCGGCCGGCCCGCCCCCAATTCCAATGGCTGCGGGCCCGCGTGTGCCGGGCCGGGCCGGGCAAAATACTTGTTGACAGGACGGACCGCAGCGGCGCATTCTAGGCATTATTCTGCATCGCGTCGCCGCGACACTAACCGCGACGGTGGGTCCAACATCAGGACCCCCGTTTAGCACCCACAATTTAAGAGCTCCAGTTCTGGTGGGGGGATCCAATGCCAGTCACAACAAGTTATCCGGGCGTCTACGTCACCGAAGTGTCCAGCGGAGTCCACACCATCACGGGTGTGGCGACGTCCATCACCGCCTTCATTGGCAGGGCGGCCCGCGGACCCGTGGATGCACCGGTCACCATTAACAGCTATTCCGATTTTGAACGCACCTTTGGCGGGCTGTGGCTGGGCAGTTCCCTGGGCTACGCGGTCCGCGACTTTTACCGCAACGGCGGCAGCCGGGCCATCGTGGTGCGGCTTTTTCACAACAACTACGCCGACGCCGCTGCCCGGGCCAACGCCGTCGCGGCCGCAACCGCCACGGCAGCGGCAGCGACGGGCAGCAGCGCCCAGGCCGCCGCCGCCGCGGCGGCCGCCAAGGCCGCCACATACGCCAGCGGACCGGAGAAGGCCGCGGCGGACGTCGTGGCCGCCGCCGCGCAGGCCGCCTCCACCGCATCCGGCGCAACAGCTGCCACCGTGGGGCAGGCGGCCACGGCGGCCGCGGCAACCGCCACCCCGCTCGACGCGGCGCAGCTGGCCATTTCCACCCTCACACTCAACGCCAAGTACCCCGGCGCCTGGGGCAACAGCCTGCGGGCCCGGGTGGAATACGTCACCGTCAACGGAGTGGAACAGCCGGACGTTTTCAACCTGCTGGTCCGCGACGGCACCACCGGCAAGGTGGAGACGTTCCTGAACGTCTCGGTCCTGCCCTCGGATGTGCGTCGCGTGGACGTGGTGCTGGCTGGCGGCTCCGGGCTGGTCACGGCCGCCGGGCTTCCGGCGTCGCGCCCGGACAAGAGCCCGGACCCGGACACCGCCAGGCACCAGTTCGACAAGTGGGGCGACAACGCCGTGGCCGAAGTGCCGGCCGACAACACCACCATCCCGCCCACCCCCGCCATCCCGGCCCTGCCGGCCACCAACGCCGTGGTCGCCCCCGCCGGAATGGCCAGTGACGGCGGCGCCCTGGCCACCAACGACTTCAACGGCCCCGGCAAGCAGGACGGCAAGACGGGCCTGTACGCCCTGGCCAACGCGGACCTGTTCAACCTGCTGTGCATCCCGCCGTATCTGAACGGCCCGAACGACGGCGACATCGACTACGCCGGGCTGGTTCCGGACGCCGTGGCCTACTGCCAGTCACGCCGGGCCGTGCTGCTGCTCGACTCCCCGCACGCCTGGGGCGACGCGGCCACCGCCGTCACCCAGTTCGGCACGGGCCTGATCGGCACCACCAGCAACTACGCGGCCCTGTACTTCCCCCGGATCCTGTCCCCGGACCCGTTGCGCGGCAACCAGCCCGGCGAGCTGGTCCCCTGTGGGGCCATGGCCGGCATCATGGCACGCACCGACAGCAGCCGGGGCGTGTGGAAGGCGCCAGCCGGGCTGGACGCCACGTTGAACGGCGCGCAGGCCCTGACCGTCACCATGAACGACGCCGAAAACGGCAACCTGAACCCGCTGGGCGTGAACTGCCTGCGCAGCTTCCCGGCCGCCGGCACAGTGGCCTGGGGCGCCCGGACCCTGGAAGGAAACGACCAGCTGGCCTCGCAATGGAAGTACCTCCCGGTGCGCCGGACGGCCCTGTTCATTGAGGAGAGCCTGTACCGGGGCACGCAGTGGGTGGTGTTCGAGCCGAACGACGAACCGCTCTGGGCGCAGATCCGGCTCAACGTGGGCGCCTTCATGCACAACCTGTTCCGCCAGGGCGCGTTCCAGGGCTCCGCTCCGAAGGACGCCTACTTCGTCAAATGTGATGGCGAGACCACCACGCAAAACGACATCGACTTGGGCGTGGTCAACATCCTGGTCGGCTTCGCCCCGCTCAAGCCGGCCGAATTTGTGGTCATCACGCTGGCGCAAATTGCCGGCGCGGTGCAGGTTTAGGAGGGGACCATGGCCCAGTTCAGCGTCAATGCCCAGCGTTTTGACCCCTACAAGAACTTCAAGTTCCGCATCAAGTGGGACGGGAGGTACGTGGCCGGCGTCAGCAAGGTCGGCGGCCTCAAGCGCACCACGGAGGTGGTCAAGCACCGCGAAGGCGGGGACCCGTCGTCGTCCAGGAAGTCCCCGGGCCGCACCGAATTCGACGCCGTCACGATTGAACGCGGCGTCACACACGACACCGACTTTGAGGCGTGGGCAGCCAAGGTGTGGGACTTTGGCTCGGGGCTCGGCGCCGAAGTCTCGCTCAAGGACTTCCGCAAGGACATCATCCTGGAGGTCTACAACGAGGCCGGCCAGAAGGTGCTCGCCTACAACATCTACCGCTGCTGGGTTTCCGAATACCAGGCGCTGCCGGACCTGGACGCCAACGCCAACGCCGTCGCCATTGCGCACATCAAGCTGGAAAACGAAGGTTGGGAACGGTACCCCTCCGTCACCGAACCGACCGAACCGACCCTGAGCTCGGCGAACGGGTGATGAGCCGTGCCGGGGCCGGGGGCAGCCCAACTGCTGGAGGTGTGGGAACGGGGTCTTGACCAGGAGCCGGTGCGGCGTGCGCTGACCTTGCTGGCCGCCGCCTGCCCGCAGGAGTCGGAAGGGGAGCTGGCCGGCTGGCCGCTGGGCCGGCGCGACGCGGCGCTGCTGGCATTCAGGACGGAAGTGTTCGGGCCGCAACTGGAGGCCATGGCGCAGTGCCCCGGCTGCGGCCTGGAGGTGGAGCTGTCCTTCCCGGCCGGCTCCCTCGGGCCTGTGGGCGCCGCGCAGCCGGTCACGGTCCGGCGGGACGGCTTCGAGGTTGTCCTGCGCGCCGTCACGAGCAACGACCTGCTCAGCTTGGAATCCGCCGGCGCACAGCCCGACGCACACACGGCCCTGGTGCACCGCTGCATCGCCGGCGCCTCGGCCGGCGGGGTCGCCGTGGAGCCGGCATCCCTGCCCGCTGGCATGGTGGCCGCCCTGGGGGAGGAACTGGGCCGGGCGGATCCTGCCGCCACCACGGAGCTGGCGCTCGAGTGCCCCGGGTGCGCCCGGCACTGGCTGGCGCCGCTCCACATTGCCTCCTACCTGTGGGCGGAGCTGCACCACTGGGCTCGGCGCGTGCTGCTGGACATCCACACGCTGGCGCACGCCTATGGCTGGTCCGAGCGGGACATCCTGGCCCTGCCGCCGCGCCGCCGCCAGGCCTACCTGGAGCTGGTGGCCCCGTGAGCTACCTGGCCGACTTGTTGCGCCGCGAGCTTCCCGCCGCCCCAGGTGCCGGAACCTTGGGCGCCGGCACCTTGAAAGCGGGAAGAACGACGCCGGAGGGCGCCGTGGTGCCGCGCCTTGCCTCCCGCTTTGAGGAGCCGGGCGCCCCGCTGTGGCCGGGCAGCGGAAACCTGGCAGCACCCATGGGCGAGGACGCGGGTCCGTGGGCAGGCGGCACTCCCGCCGGCACTCCCGCCGGCAGCCCGCGTGCCGCCGCTGCCGCCAGTGCCCCGGCACCGGAAGGTGCTGCCGTGCCGCGGCCGGCACCGGAATCCGCGCCGGCCGCAGCCGCCGCGCCGCGTCCGGGCGGAGTCGATGCTGCCCGGCCTGGCGCCGCGGCGCCTCCCGCCGTCCGGGAACGCCGGCCCCTGCCGGTGCACGCCGCGCCGCCGGGCGCGGCCGCTGCGAACCACCCCGACGGCCCCGCCCCGGCCGTGCCCCAACCCGGCGTCCGGCCGGACGCGGCTGCCCCGGGCGGCCGCCACACCCCCGTCGGCGACGCCGGGCAGCTGGCGCGGCCAGCCGGCGTCGTCCGCGGGGAGGCCACGGGGTGGCGGCCCGCCGGGGTGCCGGCACAGCGCCGCACCGAAACGCCTGCGCCGCCCCACGACCCGGAAGCCGGCACGGTCCGGCCGCGGATGGAACCACTCGCGCGCCGGGAAGCGTCCCCGGCACCCGAACAGCACATCCACGTCCACATAGGCCGGATCGAGGTCAAGGCCGTGGCGGCCCCGGCACAACGTCCCGCAGCGGGGCCGCCGGCATCCGGGCTCATGAGCCTGGATGAGTACCTGAAGGGGCGGCGATGAGCAGCACCTGGGCGGTCGCCGTCGTGACCGCGGCCCTGCGGAACCTGCTTCAGAACACCGTCCCGGTGCTGGATCCGGCCCTTTCCGACCTCAGCGTGACCACCCGCACGCCGGACATGGCCCGCAAGACCGTCACCGGGGCATCCCTGAACGTGTTCCTCTACGGCACGGCCGTCAACGCCGGCTGGCGCAACCAGGACCTGCCGCGGACCAGGCCGGGGGAGTCGGCCACCCCGCCGCTGTCCCTTAACCTGCACTACCTGGTCACGGCCTACGGCCGCGACGATACGGACCAGGACGCGGTGAGCCACCGGGCCCTGGCCGCGGCCATGAGCGTGCTGCACGACCATCCCGTGCTCAGCCCCGACGAACTGACGGCGGCGCTGGCCCACAGCGACGTGGCCGGCCAGCCCGAACGCCTGCGCATCACGCCGCTGCCGCTCTCCACCGACGATTTGTCCAAGCTGTGGACGGCATTCCAAACCACCCTGCACGTCTCGGCCGCCTACGAGGTGACGGTGGTGCTGATCGACAGCCACAGCCAGGGGAGCGCCGCCCTCCCCGTCCTGGCCCGCGGCAGCCGCGACGAAGGCGCACAAACGGTCCTCGGTGCGGCTGCCACGCTCAGCGCGCTGGTGCCGCCGCGCTCGCAGGCGGCCGCCACGCAGGGACAGTCCGTGGTGGTGGCCGGGAGCGGGCTGGCGGTCCTGGACACGGTGCTGCGCTTCACGAGCATGTGGCGCCCGCTGCCGCCGGGCCGGCCGCTGCCGCCGGTGGAGCTGGCCCCGGCCCCCGGCCCCGAGCCCGGCCAGCTGGTGGTGGTGCCGCCGGGCCTTGCCGCGGACCCCGCCGCCTGGGGCCAATGGGTGCCCGGCTTCTATACCGTGTCCGCCGTGACGCGAACGCCCGGCCTCCCGGCCGTGGCCAGCAACAAGGTGGCCTTCGCCCTGGCCCCGGCCGTGACCGTCAGCCCCCACAACCCCGCCACGGTGTCCGTGGGCGGCACGGTCACGCTGACCTGCTCGCCCCGGATTGGCGACGGCCAGGACGTCGTGGTGCTGTGCGGCGGCGCCACGGCTGAGGCGGCCGTGAGCAACCCCTCGCCCGGGGACCCCGGCTACGCCAGCACGCCGACCACCGTGACGTTTGCCGTCCCGGCCGTTGCTGCCGGGGTCCACCCCGTCAGGCTCCGCGTGGACGGCGTGGACAGCATCCCCGTACTCTTCACGGGTCCCGTGCCGGCCTTCGACCCGGCCCAGCAGGTGAGGGTCACATGAACGCGCAGCAGGAGTGGCTGGCGGCCAACGACGAGTTCCTGGCCGCGCGGCTGGACTGGCTGCGGGGGAGGCTGGAGGCGCTTGCCGGCGGGGGCGCCGGCGAGAATGGAATTCGGCGCTCCGGCCCGGCGGCGCCGCGTCCCGAAGCGCCGCGTCCTGAAGCGCTGCGTCCTGAAGCGCCGCGTCCGGAAGCGCCGCGTCCCGATGCGCGCGAGCCGGCGGTTGCGCCCGGGCCGGGTGAGCCGGCGGTGGACGGCGGGCTTAGCGCGGAGCTGCCGCTGGAGCGGCTGGCCCGCGCCTTCGGCCTGGGTAGCTTTGAAGAGGATGTGCTGTTCCTGTGCGCGGCCATGGAACTGGACACGGGCCTCGCCGGGCTGTGCGCCCGGGCCCAGCACGATCCGCAGCGCAACTACCCGACCTTTGCCCTGGCCCTGGCGGCCTTTGACAACCCCGCCTGGGAGGCCATGGCGCCGCACCGGCCGCTGCGCCACTGGCCGCTGGCCGCCGTCGAACGGGCTGCCCCCCTGACGGGCGCCCGGCTGTCCGCCGACGAGCGGATTGTCAATTACATCAAGGGCCTGGACCACCTGGACGGATTCTTTGAACCGCTGCTGGCGCCGCTGCCGGCCTCCGGTTCGCTGCCGCCGTCACAGGCGGCCGCCGCGGCACGGATTGCCGCGCTGGCTGCCGGCGCCGGCGCCACCCCGGCCATTGCCCTGCCGGGGCCGAACCAGCTGGGCAAGGAACTCGTGGCAGCCCACGTGGCGGCCGGCTTCGGGCTGGAGCTGTTCAAGCTCGACGCCGCCGAGCTGCCCGCCGGGGCAGCGGACGTGACGGCGAGCGCACGGTTGTGGCACCGGGAGGCGCTGCTGTCCGCGGTGGCGCTGTTCATCGACGCCACGGACACCGAGCCCGCGGGCGCGCAGGCGGACGCTGTCCGCCGGTGGCTGGCCCAGACCGGCGGGCTGGTCTTTGTGGCCGTCAGGGAGCCCTGGCCCAGGCTCGGGGCCGCCGCCGTCACCATCGGCAAGCCCACCGCAGCCGAACAGGCCGACGCCTGGCGGTCCGGCCTGGGGCCCGGGAGTGCCGGGGCGGCCACCGCGCTGGCCAACAGCTTCGACTTTGAACTTGGCGAGATCGCCGCGTCCCTGGCGCAGGCCGCCTCCCTGGCACAGGCCGGCCCGCTGGCACAGGCAACAGCCCTGCCGTCAACAGTCTTCCGGATGCCGGCGCTTTCCCCGGCAGATGCGGCCGGGCCGGCGCATGCGGCAGGGCCGGCGGATGCGGCCTCCCCGGCGGAGGACGGGAAACGGCAAGGCGGGCTGGACGGTGCACTGGCCTGGGCCGCGGCACTGGAAACCTCCCGGCCCGCCCTGGACCGGCTGGCCCGCCGGGTCGACGCCAGGGCCCGGCTGGCCGACCTCAAGCTGCCGGCCGTCGAAACGGCGATGTTGCGCGAAATTGCAGGCCAGGCCGGGCAGCGCCGCGCCGTGTACGACGGCTACGGGTTCGGCGCCCGGATGAACCGCGGCACCGGCATCAGCGTCCTCTTTGCCGGCGAGAGCGGCACGGGCAAGACGATGGCCGCGGAGGCGCTGGCCAACGAGCTGGCCCTGATGCTGTACAAGATTGACCTCTCCGCCGTGGTCAGCAAGTACATTGGCGAAACCGAGAAGAACCTGCGCAGGCTCTTCGACGCCGCGGAGGGGGGCGGGGCGGTGCTGTTCTTCGATGAGGCGGACGCCTTGTTCGGCAAGCGCAGCGAGGTCAGGGACAGCCATGACCGCTACGCGAACATTGAAGTGAGCTACCTCCTCCAGCGCATGGAGAGCTTCAACGGACTGGCGGTGCTGGCCTCCAACCGCAAGGACAGCCTGGATCCGGCCTTCCTGCGGCGCCTGCGGTTTGTGGTGAATTTCCCGTTCCCCGCGCAGGCCGAACGGCTGTCCATCTGGCAGGGGGCCTTCCCGGCCCAAGCCCCCGTGGGTGGCCTCGACCTGGACCGGCTGGCCCGGCTGAACCTCACCGGCGGGAGCATCCACAGCGTGGCCCTGAACGCGGCATTCCTGGCCGCGAACGACGGCGGCCGGGTCACCATGCCGCTGGTCCTGGCTGCGGCGCGCAGCGAGTTCCGCAAGCTGGAGCGGCCCATAATCGACGCCGATTTTTCCTGGCACACGGAGGCGGACCCCAATGGACATTGACGTGAGGATCGACAGGCTGGTCCTGGAAGGGCTGGATGTGGACGCCCGCTCGGCAGCCCTGGTTTCCACCGCCCTCGAGACGGAGCTGGCGCGCCGGCTGGGCGGTGCTGCCGGGAACACCGCGGAGGCCGGCGATGGCGGCGCCCGGGCGGCGGATTGGATGCCGGCCAATGCGGCGGTGCCGGCCCTTCGCCCGGCGCCGGTGGCCCTGCCCGGCGGTTCCGACCCGCGGGCCATGGGCCGTTCCATCGCCGGCGCCGTGATGGGAGGGCTGAACCATGGCCGATGAATTTGGCGGCGCACGGGCGGAAATGGCCAGGGCGGCAGCCGTCCAGGAGAACGGCAGGCACCAGCCATGAGTTCCCCGCCCATCGCCCCCCGGCTGGTCCGCGGCGGGATCGTGCTGATCGACCCGGTCACGGCCGCCGTCGTGCGCATCATCGCGCTTCAATACAACCCGGCCACCCTGACCCGCACCTTGGCCGTGCACGGCGCCGGCACGGACACCCCGGACCGCTCCGAGGTGCTGCGCATCAAGGGCCCGCCCACCGAGACGATCAAGCTGGAGGCGGACATCGACGCCGTCGACCAGCTGGAGCTCGGCACCGGCCCGGCCACCGCCTCGGGGATCTTCCCGCAGCTGGCCGCCCTGGAAACCATGGTGTATCCCACCAGCGCCCAACTGCTCGCCAACAACGCCCTGCAACAGGCCGGCACGTTGGAAATCCTGCCCATGGAGGCGCCGCTGCCGCTCTTCGTGTGGAGCAGGAACCGGGTGGTCCCCGTGCGCATCACCGAATTCTCCATCACCGAGGAGGCGTTCGACGTCAACCTCAACCCCATCCAGGCCAAGGTCAGCCTGGGGCTGCGCGTGCTCACCGTCGACGACACCGGATTCGACCACCGCGCGGGCAGCCTGTTCATGAGCTACCTGGCGCAAAAGGAACAGTTCGCCGCCGGCAGCCCGCAGGCCACGCTGGACACGCTCGGAATCAGGGGGATTTAGCCATGGCCGCCAACTTTGCCGCCAACAGCCGCTACGCAGCCACGGAATCCCGGACGTGGACCACGCCGGATGGGCAGGCCATTGCCTACCTGGCCCGCCGCTTCCTCCCGCACCCGGAAAACCTGGCGGGGACCGGCAGCCACGTGGTGGTGGCCGGGGACCGGCTGGACAACATTGCCGCCGCGGCGCTGGGGGACCCGGAACTGTGGTGGCGGGTGGCCGACGCCAACCGGGCCATGCTCCCGCGCGAGCTCACCGGGGAGCCTGGGACCACGTTGCGCATCGCCCAGCCCGAAGGAGTCCCGGGGGTGCCCCATGTCTAGCTCGCTGCAGCTGGGGCTCATGGTCGGCCCGGCCATCGCGGTTCCGGTCCCCGGGGACGTCATCGAGGCGCTCACGAGCGTCGAGGTCACGGCGGGGGACACCGGCCCCGGGGCCTTCACGCTCCAGTTCACCATGAGCAACAACTCCGTGCTCCCCACCCTTTTCCTGGTCGCCGGCGGATCCCCCTTCCCGATCGTGCGGGTGGTGCTCACCGCCACCCTCAACGGCTCCGTGACGGTGCTGGCCGACGGCGTCGTGACCCAGGTCCAGGTGCTGCCCGGCAGAGACGCGGCACACTCGATCCTGCAGGTCACGGGGGAGGACCTGACCAAGCTCATGGACAAGCTGGACCTGACCGGGCTGCCGTTCCCGGCCATGCCCGCCGAGGCGGCCGTGGCCCTGGTGCTGGCCAAGTACGCCGCCCTGGGCGTGCTGCCGCTGATCGTGCCGAGCATCATGCTCGACGTGCCCATCCCCACGGAGAAGATCCCCGCCCAGCAGGGCACGGACCTGAAATACATCACGGCACTGGCCACGAAGGTGGGCTACGTGTTTTACCTTTCGCCCGGCCCCCTCCCCGGCACCAGCACGGCCTACTGGGGGCCGCGGATCAAGGTGGGCGCCCCGCAGCCCGCCTTGAACCTGGACATGGACGCCTTCACCAACGCGGTCTCGATCACCTTCAGCTACAAGCCGCAAAAGTCCGTCCTGCCGCTGGTCTTCATCCAAAACGAACAAACCCACATCCCCCTCGTCATCCCCATCCCGCCCATCACCCCGCTGAACCCGCCGCTGGGACTCGTGAACCCGCCGCCGTCGAACACGCTGCCGCTGAGGGACACGGCCAAGTACACCCCGGCCCAGGCCATCATGGTCGGGATCGCCACCGCGGCGAACACGGCGGACACGGTGGAGGGCACCGGCTCCCTGGACGTGCTGCGCTACGGGCGGCTGCTGTCCCCACGCCAGCTGGTGGGCGTGCGCGGCGCCGGGCTGGCCTTTGACGGCCTCTACTACGTCTCCGGGGTGCGGCACTCGATCAAGCGCGGCGAGTTCACGCAGAAATTCACGCTCAGCCGCAACGGGCTCATCTCGACGGTATCGGCGGTGGCGGCATGAGCGGGGACTACTTCGGCAAATTCCGCGGCACCGTGGTGCAAAACGTGGACCCGCAGCAGATGGGCCGCATCCAGGCGATCGTCCCCAGCGCCACCAATGTCATCCCCACCACGTGGGCCATGCCGTGCGTGCCGTTCACGGGCAGGCAGTCGGGCGTGTTTGTGGTCCCGGCCATCGGATCGGCCGTCTGGATCGAGTACGAACAGGGGGACCTGGACTACCCGATCTGGACGGGCGGGTTCTGGGGCAGCGCCGCCGAGGTGCCCACGATTGCGCTCGCCGGCAACCCGCTCAGCCCCAGCATCGTGCTCCAAAGCGGGCTCGGGAACTCCATCACCATCAGCGACCTGCCCGGGCCCGCCGGCGGCATCCAGATCAAGAGCGCCGGCGGGGCGGCCATCCTGGTCAACGAAACGGGCATCACCATCACCAACGGGGCGGCCACGATAGTGCTGGCCGGGCCCACGGTGACCATCAACAACGGGGCGCTGGCCGTCACCTGAGGGCCGGAACGAAAGGGGAACACCATGCCGGGACCACTGCTCCACGTGGGCGCCACGGTGCTGTGCGCGCACGGCGGCCAGGCGCAGCCCACCACGCCCAACCCGCGCGTCACGGTGGGCGGGCAGCCCACCGTGACCATGACACCGCCCTGGACCGTGGCCGGCTGCCCCATGCCGCCGCCGTCGGCCGGAAACGGCCCCTGCGCCACCGCCACCTGGACGACCGCTGCCACCCGCCTGCTCTCCGGCGGCGTGCCGCTGCTGCTGGCCGACAGCCAGGCGCTGTGCGCACCCACGGCCACGCCGCTGCTGCCCGTCGCCTTCCAGCTGCGGGCCACGGGGATGTGAGGGACACCATGAACATCGACTACCCGTGGCACTTTGACGAAAAGGGCCGCACGGCGGGCACCGACGACGCCGGCCACGTGCGCGACATGATCGAACAGTTCCTGTTCACGAACCCCGGCGAGCGGGTCAACCGGCCTGACTTCGGCAGCGGCCTGCAGCAGCTGGTCTTCGGCCCCAACAGCCCCGAACTGGCCGCCGCCCTGCAGTTCACCGTCCAGGCCGGGCTGCAGCGGTGGCTCGGGGACGTCGTGGACGTGCAGTCCCTGGCCGTGGACAGCACCGATTCGACCATCAGCGTGGACATCAGCTACCGGCTGGCCGGCAGCGGCGATGTCCGCACGGAAACCTTTACGGCAGGGGGTGCGCCATGAGCTGCGGAACGCCCTGCGGCGCCCGGTGCGCCTCCTGCTGCGGCACGGACGTGGCCCGGGCGGCGGCCTTTGCCAACCGGGCGCAACTGAACGCGGTCGATTACGTGGAGGTCTCCGACGACCAGCTGACCCTCTTCGTGTATTTCATGGGTGCCGTGCCCGCCGTAGCGGGCGGCACGTCGGATGGCCTTCGGACCGCGAACGTCCGCATCACCGGCGGCGACGCCGTGACCGGGATCGCGGCGACGGGCCTGTACGTGCTTGCAGCCGGCGACGGCGCCGCCCCGGGCGACGACTCCGGCGCGGACCCGGCCGGCACCGCGCTGGCCGTCACGGTGGACCGGCGCGGGGACTTCTCCACCTACACCCTCAGCCTGGGCGTCCCCGCACCGGACGGGGGGTGGGGCGCCCTGCCCGGATTCAACCCCTCCTTCTCCGCCGCCTGCTTCAGCTTCAAGGCCGCCTGCCCCACCGGCATCGACTGCGTGCCCGCCTGCGACACTCCGGCCGGCGCACCGCCGGACACCTCCATCGACTACCTCGCCAAGGACTACGAAAGCTTCCGCACACTCCTGCTGGACAGGCTCGCCACCACCCTGCCGGCGTGGCGGGAACGCCACGCGGCCGACGTCGGGATCGCCCTGGTGGAGGCGATGGCCTACGCCGCGGACGAGCTGAGCTACTACCAGGACGCCGTCGCGACCGAGGCATACCTGCGCACGGCGCGGCGGCGGATCTCGGTGCGCCGCCACGTGCGCCTGGTGGACTACTACCTCCACGAGGGCCTGAACGCGCGCGCCTGGCTGACCGTGTGGACGGACCGGGACACCCCTCCCGTGGACGCCGCCGACGCCTACTTCATCACCGGATTCCCGGACCTTGCCGCGGCGCCGGGCACCGTCCTCACGGACGATGCCCTGGCGCAGCTGCCCGCCGGCGGCTACAGCGTGTTTGAACCCGCCGACGCCACCGCCACGGGCCTGGTGTTCCGGGCCGCGCACAGCGAAATCGCGCTGGACACGGGTGGCGGACAGGAGTGCGCCCTGCCCAGGGGTGCCACGCACGCCACCCTGGTGGACAAGGCCCTTTGGCGGCAGGCCAACCCGGAGTCGCCGCCGCCGTCCCATTGGGGCGCCCCCATCCCCGGGCAGCCGCTGCAGCTCGCGGCGGGCGACGTGCTGATCTTCGAAGAGGTCCGCGGGCCCGCCACGGGCGACCCCGCCGACGCCGACCCCCGCCACCGCCAGGCCGTGCGGCTGACCGCGGTGACACCGCCGGCCGGCGGCGGCTGGCTTGTGGAGGTCGCATGGGCCGCCGCCGACGCGCTCACGTTCGCCCTGTGCCTGTCCGCCCGCACCCCGGCCCCGGACTGCACGCCGGTGGAGGGCATCTCCGTGGCGCGCGGCAACGCGGTGCTCGTGGACCACGGCCGGACCGTGGCCGACCCGCCCTGGGACCCCGTCCCCACGCTGCTGGTCACCGGCGGGTGCTCCTGCGACGGGGCCGCGGTGGAGGAAACCCGCATCGCCGCGGCCATCACCCCCACCCTTGCCCGGGGGCCGCTCACACACTCCGACACCGTGGTGCCGGGCCCGGCCGCCAACGTCCTGGTCCGGGACCCGCGGCGGGCGCTGCCCGCCGTCGAGCTTTCCTTCACGGACCCCGCCACGGGCGCGCCAACGCTGTGGGAGCCGCGGCGGACCCTGCTGGACAGCGGACCCCTGGACCGGGCGTTCGTGGCGGAGATCGACGACGGCGGCCGCGCCTGCCTGCGGTTTGGCGACGGCGCCCTGGGGCAACAGCCGGCCGCCGGACTGGTGGGGACGGCACGCTACCGGGTGGGCAACGGGGCGGCGGGGAATGTGGGCCGGGACAGCATCGCCTTCCTGGTGCTGCGGAACGCGTCCTGGAGCGGGGCAAGCGTCAGGCCGCGGAACCCGCTGGCCGCCGCCGGCGGCACCGAACCCGAACCCGTGGCCGAGGCCCGGCTGCTGGCGCCCGACGAGTTCCGCCGCAGCCGGCTGCGGGCCATCACGGCGGAGGACTACGCCGAACTTGCCGGAACGCAACCCGGCCTGCAACGGGCGGCCGCCCAGCTGGCCTGGACGGGAAGCTGGTACGAGGCCAGGGTGGGCGTGGATCCCTGGGGGAGCGAACAACCCACGGCGCAACTGCTCGCCGACACCCGCGCCGGTCTGGCCCCCTGCCGACGCATGGGGCACGACCTCGCCGTCGCGGCGGCCGACTACGTGCCCGTCGACGTCGAACTGTCCGTCTGCGTGCTCCCGCACCATGTCCGGGGGGATGTCAGGGCGCGGCTGCTGCGCGTGCTGGGCAGCGGCGACGCCGGCAACGGGGCGCCTGGCTTCTTCCACCCGGACCGGCTCACCTTTGGCGGCTCCCTCTACGCTTCGGCCCTGGTGGCAGCCGCCCAGTCCGTGCCCGGCGTCGAAAGCGTCGTCGTGACGCGGCTGCAGCGGCAGGGGAAGGCGGCCAACCATGAGCTGGAAACCGGCGTGCTGGCCGTGGGGCCGCTGGAAATCGTGCGGTTGGACAACTCCCCGGACTTCCCGGACCACGGAAAGCTCACATTGACGTTGGGAGGCGGGCTGTGAACAATTCGCCAGCAGGAGGGTGCGTCGGGTGCGGTGATTGCGGATGCGGCGGCTCCGCGGCCACCCCGGCAGCTACGTCCAACCCGCCGGGACAGGCACCATTGTCCTACCGGGTGGGGTCCCGGCCAAGCTTCCTGGCCGCCATGACCGCCAGGCTCTCCAGCGCCGCCCACGCGCCGCTGGCCGCGCTGCGCACCCGGGACCCCGGCGACGCGTCCATGGCCATGCTGGACGCCTGGGCCACGGCGGGGGACGTGCTCACCTTCTACCAGGAGCGGCTCTGCAACGAAGGCTACCTGCGCTCCGCCACGGAACAACGCTCGGTGCGGGAACTGGCCGCACTGGTCGGTTGGCGGCCCCGCCCCGGCGTCGCCGCCACCGCGTACCTCGCGTACACGGTGGACCCCAACACGCCCGAGGTCCTCATTCCCGCCGGGTCCCGGGCCAACAGCATCCCCGGCCCGGGGGAGACCATGCAGGCATTTGAAAGCAGCGACGACCTCCCGGCACGATCCGCCTGGAACCAGCTGCGCCCCCGCATGGCCCGTGCCCAGACGGCGGCCTCGGTCATCGCCGACGGCCTGTACCTGGCCGGCACGGCCACCAAACTGGCACCCAACGACCCCCTCGTGCTGGACCTGGGCGCCGGGACGGTCCAGGCCGTGCGGGTCAAAACCGTCACCGAAGACCCCGTTGCGCAGCTGACCCGGGTGGAGCTGGCGGACTGGCAGGGCGGCAGCTTCGGCGCCGCCGCCCAACGGCACGCGCTCGCCGCAGCCAGGGCCGCCATGGACGCGGCCGCCGGGACCGCCACCGCCCAGCGGGTAAGCCTCCTGCTCGACCAGCTGGAGCGGCTCGCGGGCACCGTGCCGGCCGCCGAACTGGCCCGCCAGGCCGGCGCAAACGCCATGCCCGCGCTGGTCCGGGAACTGGCCGCGGCCAGGGACAGGGGCTACGCCCGGCTGATACCCGCACTGGAGGCGGCCCACGCCATCCTTGCCCCCATCGCGGCCCCCAGTCCGGGCCCCGGTCCGGGCCCCGGTCCGGATCCCGGTCCGGATCCCGGTCCGGGCGGACCGCGGCCTGCGGCCGGGCCGGCGGGACGGACACCGGCGTGGACGGCATTTCGCGCCGGCGGCCGCGAGGAGAACCCCGTGGATGCCCTGGTGGCGGGCCTGCTGCGTCCCGCGTCCGTGCCCCCGGCCAACGCGCAAAAGCTGGAACGCTCCTACACGGCCACGTTCGCCGGCGCCGGCGAGGTCTACCCCCAGCTGCTGTCCGGCCTGTACGCCAACCTGGCACCCACCCTGTTCCCGGCCCTGGCCGCGGAGCGCATCAGCAGCTCCACCACGCTGAGCGTGCAGGCCCTGCGCCAACGCTGCCCCCTGTTTGGCCACAACGCCCCGGTCCCCGGCTCGTTCAAGGGCGGCGTCTATGTCCCACCCACCTCCGACTGGGCCCTGGCCCTCGACGAACACGCCAATGTCGCGTACCTGGACGGTGCGCAGGCATTGCTCCAGGCCGGCCAGTACGTGGTGATGCAGCACGGCTCCGACACGGATCCGGGCAGCTTCACCGCCGAACTGACCGTGATCAAGACCGTCCGCACCGGCTCCCGGCTCGCCTACGGGCTGTCGGCTCCCGCCACCACCTTGGTCCTCTCCGATGCCTGGTGGAAGCCGAGGGGCCGGGACTTCCCCGACGGGCCCGACACCATGGGCACGCTGCGGGCCTCCACCGCCTACGCCGGGCAGGAAGCCCTGGAGCTGGCCCAGGAACCCATCACCGACGACGTCGGCGGCAGGGAACTCGAACTCGACGGGCTCTACGACGGGCTGACCGCAGGGCGTTGGGTCATCGTGACGGGGGTGCGGACGGACCTGGCGGCGGCCGGCATCCAGGGCGCCGAGCTGCTCATGCTGGCCGCCGTCGTCCACACGGGCCAAAGCGGCGACGGCGGCATCCTGGCGGGGGAGGAACGCCACACCTTCCTGACGTTTGCCCGGCCGCTGGCCTACACCTACCAACGGGACACGGTGAGCGTCTTTGGCAACGTTGTCCATGCCACGCACGGCGAAACGCGGCAGGAAGTCCTCGGCGCCGGCAACGCCGCACTGCCACTGCAGCAGTTCACCCTCAAGCAGGCGCCCCTGACGTATCTGGCCGCGCCCACGCCCGCCGGGGTCGCGAGCACCCTGGTGGTCCGCGTCAACGGCGTGCAGTGGCCGGAAGCACCGTCCCTGGGCTACCTGTCCGGACCCCGGCGCGGATTCTTCACCACCACCGCGCCCGCGGGCACCACCACCATCACGTTCGGCAATCCGCCGCACGGCCAGCGGCTGCCCACCGGAACGGACAACGTCCGGGCCGGGTACCGCAGCGGCCTCGGGACGCCGGGCAATGTCCGGCCCGGGCAGATCAGCCAGCTGGCCACGCGCCCCCTCGGAGTTACGGCCGTCACCAACCCGCTGCGGACCTCCGGCGGGGCCGACCCCGAGCCCTCCGAACTGACCCGCAGCAACGCCCCGCGCTCCGTCACGGCCCTGGACCGGCTGGTGTCCGTTGGGGACTATGCGGACTTCGCCGCCACCTTCGCCGGGATCGGCAAGGCAAGCTCCGCCCTCCTGTACGCCGGAGGCTCGGCCCTGCTTCAGGTGACGATTGCCGGTTTGGGCGATGTCCCCATCGATGCCGGATCGGACCTGTTCCGCAACCTCCGCAGCGCCCTCATCCTTTACGGAGACCCCCAGCTGCGCGTCAGCTTGGTGGCGCGCGAGGCGCTGGCCCTGGTGCTCAGCGCCAACGTGAAAGTGGCTGCCGACCACGACTGGACCCTCGTGGAGCCCGCCCTGCGGGCCGCGTTGCTCCGGACCCATGGCTTCGACGCCATGGCGCTGGGCCGGGACGTGCCCACCAGCGCCGTCATCGCCGCCATGGCCGCCGTGCCGGGCGTGGACTACGTGGACCTGGACATCTTCCGCACGCTCCAGGCATCGGAGCTCACGGCCGGCGTCGCGGACCTGGCCGCGGGACCCACGCCGAATTCGTCCCGGCAGGCCGGCGATGATCCCGGCACGCAGCCGCCCCGCCGCATCCGCGTGGCCCCTGACCGGGTGGAGGGCGGCACGGCCCTGCCCGCCCAGCTGGCCTGGTTCCAAGCCGCTGTCCCGGACAGCCTGATCCTGAACGAGGTGCGCCCATGAACCGGCCGGCAGACTACCTGTACAACCTCCTGCCCGTCATCTACCGCATCCGCGATGCCGAGCAGGGATACCCGCTGCGTGAGCTGCTGGCCGTCATGGACGAACAGGGCGCCCTGATTGAACAAAACATGGCCACGCTCTACGGGAACTTCTTCATCGAGACGGCCGAGGACTGGGCCGTCCCCTACCTGGGGGAGCTGGTGGGCTACCAGCCCGTGCACGACGCCGGCCTGCCCGGGGCCGGGGCGTCCAGTGCCGCCCGCAACAGGATCCTGGCACCCCGGCGCGAGGCGGCCCACACCGTGAACTTCAGGCGGCGGAAGGGAACCCTGGCCGTCCTGGAACAGCTGGCCCTGGACACCTCGGGCTGGCAGGCCCACGCCGCCGAGTTCTTCACGCTGCTGGGCTGGAACCAGCAGCTCAACCACCAGCACGTGGACCGCGGCGGAACGGCGTCCCTGCGCGACGGCCGTGCCCTGGCCAGGCTCGGCGGCCCCGACGACGCCACGGCGCATTCCGTCGATGTCCGGCGTCCCGGCTCCCACCGCACCCGCGGCCGGCACAACATTCCCTCGATCGGCCTCTTCGTGGCGCCCCTGTCCTCCTACGGGCTCACCGACGCCCCCGCGTGCTGTGTGGAAAAGGAAGGCAGCCAGTGCTTCACCTTCAGCGTGCTGGGCCATGACACCCCCCTGTTCACCCAGCCCGTGGACCGCGGCTCGGCCGACGCCCTCCGCCCGGAATTGCGCCTGCCCAGGGCCATCGGCCGCCGCGAACTCGAGCAGGTGGAGAGCCGCCGCCCGCCCAAGGCCAGGGTGTCGGCGTCGTACTTCGGGCCCGGCCGCAGCATCTCCGTCACGGCGTGGGGATGGCGGGGACAGTCCCGGCTGGTGCTGGACCCTGCCGACGTCATCCCGGCCAACCTTTCCGACTGGCACGCCTACAAGGCACCCCGCACCAAGGTCCTGGTCGATCCCGAACGCGGCCGGCTCGTGTTCCCCGCCGGCCAGCTGCCCCGCGGGGTGACGGTGGACTACCACTACGGCTTCAGCATGGAGCTGGGCGGCGGCGAATATCCGCGCCCCACCGCCCAGCCGGACGGCGCGGGCCTCTACCGGGTGCGCAAGGAGGGGCGGCTGGCCGGCGAATATGCCACGGTGTCCGCCGCCTACAGCCAATGGTGCACCGACCGCGACGCGGCGGACCCGGCGTCGGGCGTCAAGTCGGCCGTGCTGGAGATCATGGACAGCCGCGCCTACGAGGAACGCTTCGAATTCGTCCTTGTCCCCGGCGAGTACCTGCAACTGCGGGCGGCCAACGGTGCCCGGCCCGTCCTGCGGCTCCTGGACTACCGGGTGGACCAGCCCGACCCCCTCAGCGTCACCGGCGGGGCGGGCGCCCGCTTCGTGCTGGACGGGCTGCTGGTGGTGGGCCGCGGGCTGGTGGTCAACGGACCGGCCGCCCGCCGCGCCGCAAGCGACGGCGAGGACCCCACCGGCGGCGGCGATCTGTGCGACGTGTCCATCCGCCACTGCACGCTGGTGCCCGGCTGGAACCTGGACTGCGACTGCGAACCGCAGCGCCCCGAGGAGCCCAGCATCCTCCTGGACGGTACGCGTGCCGCGGTGCGGATCACCCGCAGCATCCTGGGTCCCGTGCAGGTGCGCCGCGACCCGGACAACGGCCAGGCCCCCGTGCTGGCGCTCGCCGACTCCCTCTGGGATGCCACCGATCCGTGCGGCATCGTGCTGGGAGACGAGGGGGGCGGCACGGCGTTCAGCGCCCTGTGCGTGCAGCGCTGCACCGTGATCGGCGACGTGCTGGCCCACGCCGTCACGCTGGGGGAGGACACCATCTTCCTCGGCACACTTCTGGCGGACCGCCGCCAGCTCGGCTGCCTGCGCTTTTGCTACGTCCCGCCCGGATCCAGGACGCCGCGCCGCTACCACTGCCAGCCGGACCTGGTGCGGGAGGCTGCCGCCCTGGCACCGGCGCCGGACCCGGCCGCAGCAGCCGCGGCGGAGGACCGGGAGGCCCTGCGGGTCCGCCCCGCGCTGGAAAGCCGGCGCTACGGCAACCCGGTGTACGGGCGGCTGGCCCCGGGCACCGCCGCGGAAATTGTGCGCGGCGCCTCCGATGAATCCGAGATGGGCGCCTTCCACGAGCTCTTCCAGCCCCAGCGTGCCGCCAACCTGCACGCACGGCTGGATGAATACACCGTCGCCAGCTATTCCGCCGGCATCTTTTACACCAGATAGGGGCACATCATGAAGGGCGACTTCAGCCGGGACACCTTTGATCCGCGGAACCACTACACCCGCGTCCTCATGCAACAGGGACGTGTCCACCTCGACGCCGACTTCAACGAGCAGTCCGCCATCGCCGTGCACGCCCAGCGGCTCCTGGCCCGGGACCTGATCGGCCCCGAAGGCGGGCCGCGGGACAATGCCGGTTTTGCCGTCATCACGGACCCCGCCGTGGTGAAGGCGCTGGGCAAGAAGCTGGTGCCGGGGGACTTTTTGATCGGCGCCGGGCGCTACTACGTCAACGGGGCCATGTGCCAAAATCCCGCAGCCCTGCTGTACAGCGAGCAACCGGGCTACCCGTTCGACGCCGCGACCACCACCGACATTCTGGCCGATCTGCCCGGCTACACCATCTACCTGGACGTGTGGGAGCGGCACATCAGCGCCGTGGAGGGCCCCGGCCTCCTGGAGCCGGCCCTTGGCGGACCGGACACCGCCACCCGTGCCCAGCTCACCTGGCAGGTGCGGGTCCTCCCCGGCGGGGCCGCCGACGGAGGGGGCGGGGTGGCGGACCACTTTGCGCGCGCCGTGCCCCTGCTGGCCGCCCGGGCCGAGCCGCCCGCCACGAACAACGACCCCTGCTCGGTGGATCCCGCCGCCCGCTACCGGGGCCTGGAAAACCAGCTGTACCGGGTGGAAATCCACGCCCCGGGACCTGCCGGCGGACCGGGGCAGGGCGCCACGTTCAAGTGGTCGCGGGACAACGGCTCCGTGACCCTGCCGCTGGCCGGATCACCCGCCGTGGACGCCGCGTCCAACACCACCACTGTCACACTGGCCACGCTGGGGCGGGACACGGACCTGGGCCTGGTGGTCGGCGGCTGGGTGGAACTGGTGGACGACAATTCCACTCTGCGGCACGTTGCGGCGCCCCTGCTGCGGGTCCATTCGATCGACCGCGACGAGTTCGCCGTGGTGCTGGAAGGGCAGGCGGACCCCGAATCGGGCCTGGACCCGCGGCTGCACCCGTACCTGCGCCGCTGGGACCACGGCGGCGACGCGGCCGCCGGCGGGGCCGTGGCCGTCGTCGAATCCCCGGCGGGGCAGCCGCTGTGGCAGGACCTTGAGGACGGGGTGCAGGTCTGTTTCCCTGTCGCCGACGGGGGATCCCCGGCCTCGTACCGGACGGGCGACTACTGGCTCATCCCGGCCCGAACCGCCACGGGCGACGTCGAGTGGCCCCGTGACGACGGTGCGGCCGCCCTCAACCCGCAGCCCTTGCCGCCCAGGGGCGAGGAACACGCCTACGCCGGGCTGGCCGGCGTCGGCCCCGGACCGGCCGGGGCGCCGGGGCAGGTGGTCACCGAGCTGCGGAAGTTCTTTGCGCCGCTGGCCGTGTGAGCCGTTGGCCCTGTGAGCCGCTGGCCGGGTCCGGTCCCGCGGGCCCGCCGACGCCGGCATGGCAGGCCCTCGGAAGCCCGGGGGCCACGGACCTGTGCTCCGACGGGTCACACTGTGAAGCCGTTTCTCACGCCTTCCTTGCATCAACACCAAACAAGGAGGTGGCTGCAATGCCAGAAACCACAGCTCAAACCCTTTCCGCCCGGATGGACCCCGCCAGGGAGGCCCTGGCGCGCCGGTTCGTCCAGTTCCTCGAGACGGGAACGGCGCCCGATGGGCTGTTTGCCGAGGACGTCTTTGTCGACTTCACCCTTCCCCTGTGGCGCAAGCAGGTCCGCGGAAGGCGGGCCGCCGAGCAGCTGCGCCGTGCGGGCCACCCCAGCCCCGGCACCGTGCCCCGCTGGCGCGCCGACGCCACCCCCGGCGGCTTCGTCATCGAATTTGAGGAAGCCTGGGCTGCCGACGGGCAACAGTGGACCGCACGCGAGATGGCCCGGGCGGACGTCGCCGGCGGGGAGGTGGCCGAACTGTCCGTCTACTGCACCGGGGACTGGGACCAGGCGCTCAGGACGCAACACGCGGCCGCGGAAACACTGATCCGGCCCTGATGCCGCGCAAGGGTGGGAACGGTCCGGCCGGATGTCTATGATCTATGCATGGCCACTGCCATGGGGTCCGATTCATCCGCCGGGGCCGGCTCTTCCGGGCCATCCGCCGTCGACCTCCTCCGGCGCGCGGACGCCGCACGCCGGGCCAAATCGCCCGACGCCGACGAGCTGTACCTTGCCGCCTGCCGGGCGGCCTCGCAGTCCGGCCAAACGGGCGTGCTGGTATCCGCCGCGCTGGCCCTTGTGGGCCACCACCGCTTTGGGACCCCGGCGGGCACGCTCCCGGCCCTCCTCCACCCGGCCTACTCCGCTGCGGGGCCGCCTGAGCGCGGGCGCCTGGCCGTGGCGCTGGCCCGGCTCTGGGTGTACGCCGGTGAGGCCGCCCGCGCCGCGCCCTTCGCCGCGGAGGCGTTGGACACGGCCCGCGCATCCGGCGACCCCGACGACGTCGCCGCGGCGCTGGAGGCAGGGCTGCTGACGCACTGGGGGCCGGACGACTTTGGTGTCCGGACACCGCTTTGCGCCGAGCTGGAAGAGCTGACGGCGCATACCGCCGACGTCGACCTGCGCCTCCGCGCCCTGTGCTGGGCCCTGACCAGTGCCCTCGAACGGCTTGACGGGCTGGCCCTTCAGCGCCGCCTGCGCGACCTCGAACTGCTGGCCCGGCAGTCCGGCGCGGAACGGGCGCTCTTTTACTCGCAGTGCCGCAGGGCCATGGCCGCGCTCCTCGCCGGCCGGACCGGCGAGGCCGAACAGTTGGCCGCTGCCGCGGCAGCCTCCGGTGCACGCGCCGGCGAGGCGGACGCGTATGCCGTGGAGCATGCGCTCGGCGGCGAGATTGCCCGCCAGCTCGGCCATGCCCCGGCGCTGCTCCGGGCCGAGGCAGCGAGGTATGAGGACTACGCGACCACCGAGGGTGTGCCGTCCATCCTCGCCCAGGCCGCCGTCCTGTGGCTCGACGCCGGGGAGCCCGGACGTGCGTCCGTCCTGGCACGCCGCATCATGGGCGACGGCTTTGCCGGCATTCCCCGGGACGTCGACTGGCTCTTGACCGCAACGCAGGTGGCGGAGGTTGCGACGAGGACCGGCGACCGGGCAGCCGCGGCACTCATGGCCGGCGTCCTTGAACCCTATGCGGGGCGGGGGGTGGTGAACGCCGCGGCGGTAAGCTTCCACGGCGTGGTGGACCACTATCTGGCCGGCGCCTACGCCCTGTTGGGCGACGGTGGGCGTGCGGAGAAGCACCGTGCGGCCGCCGAAAACGCGTATGCCGCCCTCGGGGCCGATTGGTGGGCCGCGCGCCTCGCCGCTGGCGCCGGTGACGGGACGGGTGACCGGGGCCCGGCAGCCGGCGGCAGGGCGGGACACCGCGGCGCGGGGAGCCGGCCGGGTCCTTCCGCCCACCCCGCAGGCGCGCTGCCGGCTGAACTGCTGTTTGCGCCCGGAACACCCGGGATCTGGCAAATCGGCCGAAAAGGGGCCGCGCAGGCCTTTCCCGCGCGTGTGGGATTCTCCTACTTGCGGCTGTTGCTGCGGAACCCGGGGAAGGACATTGCCAGCGTTGACCTTGTTTCAGGTTTTGACAGGGCGCTGCGGGCTGACCAGGACACGGGCGGCCCCGTCCTCGACCCTCGGGCCCTGGCGGCCTACCGGCGGCGCCTCGCGGAGCTGGATGAAGAGATCGGCGAGGCCGAGGACTGGAACGATCCGGACCGCGCCGCCGCAGCCCGGAGCGAACGGCAGGAGTTCATCCACCAGCTGGCCGCGGCCCGCGGGCTGCTGGGGCGGCCGCGCGCACTGGGTCCGGCGTCTGAACGGGCTCGGACATCAGTGCGCAAGGCGGTCGCCGCCGCCTTGGAAAGGATTGCCGCAGCGGAGCCGGACGTGGCCCGCCTGCTGCGCGACGGGATCAGCACCGGGAGGATGTGCCGCTACGAGCCCGACCCGTCCCGGCCGGTCCGGTGGCTCACCGACCCGGCTCCGCGCGAGTGACCTCGGGAGACCGGGCCCCGCGCGACGCCGACCCGCGGTCACGGCGTGCCGCCGTCCGCGGCGGGCGAAGTGTCATGCGGTCCCGCCAGCCTGGCACGCAATCGGCGGACCCGGACCGGCGTCAGCGCGTCCACTCGTACGGGGTGGTGGTGGAGACCTTGACCAACCCTGACCGTTCCAGGATGGGGCGGGAGAATTCCGTGGAGTCGCTGTGGACCAGCTTCTTCCCCATGGCCAGGGCCGAACGGGCCCGGGCCGCCGTCAGCGCCCGGTAGATGCCGCGGCCGCGGAACTCCGCCAGGGTGGCGCCGCCCCAGATCCCCACGAAGTCCGTGCCCGGCACCGGTTCCAGGCGTCCCGCGCTGACCATGCGCCCATCGATTTCAGCGACCCACAGTTCCATGCCGTCGCGGCGGGCAAGGCGTGCGATCAGCGCGTCCGCGGTGCGCGCGTTGACGGACTCGCCAAAGGCCTCGTCGGCCATGGCACTCATGGCCCGCACGTCGGCGTTGGAGGTCACCTTGCGCAGCGTCACCCCGGCCGGCACGGGGGCGTCCGCACACAGGCCCTCCAGCGGGCCGACCATGATGGATTCGGGCTCGCCGGGCACAAATCCGTTCGCCACCAGCGCCTCGTGCAGGCCCGGGGCGTGGTCGTGGCCCCGGGTCTTCCATTCAACGCCGGTGATGTCCGGGTCCACGCGGAAATGGCCCAGCGCGTCCGCCACCAGGGCGGCAATGTCAACGGCCCCCGCGAGGTCGCGGTAGGTGATGAATCCGCGGCCGCCGGCAAAGGTCACCAGCCGCAGCGGACCCATCGCGGCCACGCTCAACGCGCTGGGCGTTTCCGCATCGGTCCGGAGCTGGTCGTCATAGGCCCGAAGATACCGCTCTGAGTCAGTCATCACAATCATCTTCACAGGCCGCCACGCGGGCCGCAACCGGGCCGGCCGCCGGCATGCCGTCGGCGGGCGCACCGTGTCAGCCCCACCCGCTACGGTTAAACCATGACGCCCACCGTGGACCAACTCTCCGAATCGGCCCTGCTGGCCCGCATCTTCCCGCGCCTGCCTGCCGGCACCTCCACGCTGCTGGGACCCGGCGACGACTCGGCCATCATCGCCTCCCCCGACGGCCGCACCGTCATCTCGATCGACACCCAGGTCCAGGACAGGGACTTCCGCCTCGCCTGGCCCAACGGCTACGCGACCACGGGTTACGACGTCGGCTGGAAGGCCGCCGCGCAAAACCTGAGCGACATCAACGCCATGGGCGCCGAGGCCACGGCCATGGTGGTAAGCCTGACCCTTCCGGGCACGACGCCGGTGGCCTGGGTTGAGGGGTTGGCCGACGGCCTGGGTGCCGCGATCCTCGCGCTCGGCGCCGGGCGGTGTTCGGTGGCCGGGGGGGACCTGTCCGGGGGCTCGGAAATCGTGGTGACCGTGGCCGTGACCGGATGCCTGGACGGCCGGGACCCCGTGCTGCGCAGCGGCGCCCGACCCGGCGACGTGGTGGCCGTGTGCGGCAACGTGGGATGGTCCGCCGCCGGGTGGGCGCTGCAGGAAAGCGGCATCGCCCCCCCCAACTACACACCCGCGCTGCAGCACGCGGCGGACCTCTTCAACCGGCCGCAGCCGCCGCTCGTCGCCGGACCCGCGGCGGCCCGCGCCGGGGCCACCGCCATGATGGACATTTCCGACGGCCTGCTGCGCGACGCCGGGCGCCTCGCCGCGGCCAGCGGCACCCGGCTGGACCTGGACGGCGTCGTACTGCGAAGGCTGGCGGAACAGCTGGCCGAATGCGGGCGGGCACTGGGGGCGGACCCGCTGCAATGGGTGCTCAGCGGCGGGGAAGACCACGGATTGTTATCCACATTCCCAGCCAATGGTGCGCTCCCGCCCAGCTTCCTTGGGATAGGCTCAGTAGTGTCCGCGGGCGCCGGCCAACCGGCGGTTTCCCTTGACGGACGGAACTTCAAAAGCGTCGTGGACGGCGCTGTGGGATGGGATCATTTTGCAGTCTAAGATTGCCGCAACTGCACCCGTAATTCGACGTTGGCTCGCCAAGGCCGAACAAACGCTCGCCAATCACAGCGACAGGCTCAACGCCATCAACATCTACCCCGTGGCCGACGCCGACACCGGGACCAACCTCTACCTGACCGTCCGGTCCGCCTCCCAGGCCGTGGCGGAACTGGAGCCGTGCGACGCCGGAACCACCATGGCCGCCGCCGGGCGCGCCGCCATGGAGCAGGCCCGCGGCAACTCCGGCACCCTGTTTTCCGTGTTCCTCAGCGCCATGGCCGAGCCCCTTGCCGGGCAGCAGCGGATCAACGGCCCCCTGCTGGCCGCGGGCCTGCACCGCGCCCAGCTGCGGTCCTGGAGCGCCCTGAGCGAGCCCATGCCCGGGACCATGCTGTCCGTGCTGGAGGCCGCGGCCCGCGGCGCCGCCGAGGTGGAGTCGGCGCTCAACGGCGACGACTCCAACCAGGCGCTGGCCGAGACCCTGGACGGAGCCGTGGCCGCGGCCCGGGAGGCCGTGGTGCTGACCGAATCCCAGCTTGGCGTGCTGGCGGCGGCCCACGTGGTGGACGCCGGTGGCGTCGGGCTGCTGCTGATCCTGGACTGCCTGCGGTCCGTGGTGGTGGGCGAGCCACTCCAGGAGGACCTGCTGGACGGGCTCTCCGGCTACAAGGTCCAGGACCCCAACATCGCCCTGGACATGCCCGAACAGCTGGGCGTGGAGGTCATGTGCACCATCAACCTCACCCCGCTGGCGGCCGCCGGCCTGCGCATGCAGCTGGACGAGCTGGGCGAGTCCGTCATCTTCAGCGCCGTCACCGAACAGGCCGACGACAGCGGCGCGTACCCGTGGCGCGTCCACGTCCACGTCCCGTCGCCGGCCACCGCGCTGGATGCCATCCAGGCCGTGGGTGATCCAAGCAACGTCAGCATCTCCGCGCTGAGCCCCAACGCCACTGCGGATGCCCATGACCTCCTCTGACGGCTCCGCCTTCGACTTTGGCGGGTACGACGCCGGCGA
>Ga0134128_10001852_pt1 | contig 26710 bp, 26 predicted proteins | sample KB31754_FD_96462 | JGI IMG/M metagenome (GOLD analysis project Ga0134128, IMG submission 96462) | Terrestrial soil microbial communities with excess Nitrogen fertilizer from Kellogg Biological Station, Michigan, USA - KB3-175-4 | ecosystem: Environmental > Terrestrial > Soil > Unclassified ...
AGAAGGAGCGCCGGCATGCCCGTCGTAACCATGCGCCAGCTGCTTGACAGCGGCGTCCACTTTGGACACCAGACCCGTCGTTGGAACCCGAAGATGAAGCGATTCATCCTCACGGAGCGCAACGGCATCTACATCATCGACCTGCAGCAGTCACTGTCCTTCATTGACCGCGCGTACGAGTTCGTGAAGGCCACCGTTGCACACGGCGGCACCGTGCTCTTCGTCGGCACCAAGAAGCAGGCACAGGAAGCCATCGCCGAGCAGGCAACCCGCGTGGGCCAGCCCTACGTGAACCAGCGCTGGCTCGGTGGCATGCTCACCAACTTCCAGACGGTTTCCAAGCGCATCCAGCGCATGAAGGAACTCGAAGAGATCAACTTCGAGGACGTCGCCTCCTCGGGCCACACCAAGAAGGAGCTCCTGCTCCTCAAGCGTGAGCTCACCAAGCTTCAGACCAACCTCGGCGGCATCCGCAACCTGACCAAGGCACCGTCCCTGATCTGGGTTGTTGACACCCCCAAGGAGCACCTCGCCATCGACGAGGCCCACAAGCTGAACATCCCCGTTGTTGCCATCCTGGACTCCAACTGCAACCCGGACGACGTCGATTTCCCGATCCCGGGCAACGACGACGCCATCCGCTCCGTTGCGCTGCTGACCCGCGTGATTGCCGACGCCATTGCCGAGGGCCTCATCGCCCGCAACGCCAAGGCAACGGGCAGTGAAGAAGCTGCGGCTGAGCCGCTGGCCGAGTGGGAGCGCGAGCTTCTCGAAGGCGACACCGCCGCTGCTCCGGCAGAGGCTGCTGCTCCGGCTGAAGCTGCTGTCGAGGCCCCTGCCGCCGAGGCTGCTCCGGTTGCCGAAGAGGCTCCGGCCGAGGCCGCCGCTGAAGAAGCTGCAACCGAAAAGTAATTCCGACTCCACGGCGGGCGGGTCAACCGGCCGCCGCACTGAGGACTTAGACGCTGGCAGGATCGCGGCGCCCACAAGGCGCAGCGGTCCTGCCAGAGTTCAGTGAAGCAAGTCAAAATACGCAAAAATCTACACTGAGGGGTTCATATGGCGAACTACACCGCCGCTGATATTAAGGCTCTGCGCGAGCGCACTGGCGCTGGCATGATGGACGTCAAGAAGGCTCTCGACGAGGCCAACGGCGACGCCGAGAAGGCCATGGAGTTCATCCGCATCAAGGGCCTCAAGGGTGCCACCAAGCGCGAAGGCCGTTCCACGGCTGAGGGCCTGGTTGCCGCCAAGGCTGAAAACGGCGTGGGCGTCATGGTTGAGGTCAACTGCGAGACCGACTTCGTGGCCAAGGCTGCCCCGTTCATCGAGTTCTCCAACAAGGTCCTGGCCACCGCCCTGGCTTCCGGCGTTTCTGACGTCGACAGCCTGCTGGCCGCCGACCTTGACGGCAAGCCGCTGTCCGAGGCTGTCATTGAAGCCGGTGCGCTGCTGGGCGAAAAGGTTGCCATCCGCCGCATTGCCCGCGTCGAGGGTGCCACGGTTGACGCCTACCTGCACAAGACGTCCAAGGACCTCCCGGCCCAGGTTGGCGTGCTGTTCGCGGTCGACGGCGACAACCAGGAAGTCGCCCACGACGTTGCCGTGCACATTGCGGCCATGTCCCCGACGTTCCTCACCCGCGAGGAAGTTGCTGCGGAGACCGTCGAGAACGAGCGCCGCATCGCCACCGAGACCGCCCAGGCTGAAGGCAAGCCCGAAGCTGCCATGGCGAAGATCGTTGAAGGCCGCCTGACCGGCTTCTTCAAGGAAATCGTGCTGGTGGACCAGTCCTTCGCGAAGGATGCCAAGAAGAGTGTTGGCACCGTTCTGAACGACGCCGGCGTCAAGCCGGTTGCCTTTGCCCGCTTCCGCGTTGGGGCATAAAGCAGCAAACTGCTGATGTGACGAAGAAGGGGCAGCCGCCATGGTCGGCTGCCCCTTTCTTGCGCCCCGCGTCAGATAGGATTTGAGACGCACCGAACACAACTGCATTGAGGGAACGCCGTCCAGCTGCAGGCTGCCGGCCCCGATGGAAGGCGACATGACAACGAACACCCCCGACACCACGCAGGACGTTCCCCACAACCCCTCAGGCACCATCAAGCGCCGCCGTGTGCTGCTCAAGCTTTCCGGGGAGGTCTTTGGTGCCGGCAAGCTCGGCGTTGACCCTGCCACGATCCGCGACATCGCCCAGCAGATTGCCAGCACGGTGGACAGGGTGGAAGTTGCCATCGTGGTGGGCGGGGGAAACTTCTTCCGGGGCGCGGAACTCTCCGCCTCGGGCATGGACCGCTCCCGCGCCGACTACATGGGCATGCTGGGGACGGTCATGAACTGCCTGGCCCTGCAGGACTTCCTGGAGCAGGCAGGCGTTGACACCCGCGTGCAAAGCGCCATCACCATGGGCCAGGTGGCCGAGGCCTACATTCCGCGCCGCGCCATCCGCCACATGGAAAAGAGCCGCGTGGTCATTTTCGGTGCCGGCGCCGGGCTGCCTTACTTCTCCACTGACACCGTGGCCGCCCAGCGTGCGCTGGAAGTCCACGCCGACGTGGTCCTAATGGCCAAAAACGGCGTGGACGGCGTCTACACCGCGGACCCCAAGAAGGACCCCACTGCCGTCAAGCTTGACCACCTCAGCTACGACGAGGCCATGGCCCGTGACATTCGCGTCATGGACCAGACGGCGTTCAGCCTGTGCCGGGACAACAACGTCACCATGCTGGTATTTGGCATGCAGGGGCAGGGCAATGTGGCACGGGCCATTTTGGGCGAGGAACTGGGCACCCTGGTCACGCCCTAGGAGGCCATTTGGCGCGCGGTGACGGCCCGGCGTCGTCCTCGTCCCACGGCCATCCCACGGTAGGATGGTTTCAGGATTGCCACGTGCACGCGCCGTGGATGAGTTGTGTACACCAAATTGTTGAGGGAGACAGACGTGATCGAAGAAACCTTGTTCGAGGCAGAAGACAAGATGGACAAGGCCATCGAGGTCGCCAAGGAAGACTTCTCCGCAGTGCGGACCGGCCGCGCCAACCCTGCCATGTTCGCCAAGGTCATGGTGGAGTACTACGGGGCGCCCACCCCGCTGCAGCAGCTGGCCTCCTTTGCCGTCCCCGAAGCGCGCACCCTGCTGATCACCCCCTTCGACAAGTCCGCGCTGCATGAAATTGAACGCGCCCTGAGCTCCTCCGAGGTGGGCGCGAACCCGTCCAATGACGGCAATGTCATCCGGATCATGATGCCTGAGCTGACGCAGGAGCGTCGCAAGGAATACGTGAAATTGGTGCGCACCAAGGGGGAAGACGCCAAGGTCTCTGTGCGCAACATCCGCCGCAAGGCCAAGGAACAGCTGGACAAGCTGGTCAAGGACGGCGACGCCGGCGAAGACGAGGGTGCCCGTGCCGAGAAGGAACTGGACGCCCTGACCAAGGCGCACACGGACACCGTGGACGAGCTGCTCAAGCGCAAGGAAGTCGAGCTTCTCGAAGTCTGATGAAGGACCCCCAGCCCGCGCCGGCCGGTTCCCCTGGGGAGGGGCCGGACGCTCCCAGCCCAGCAGCGGATGCCGCCGGGGAGCCCGCCGCCTACCAATTTCCCACTCGGAAAGCCCGGCGCGTTGCTGAATTGACGGGTTTGATTCCCGTTGTGGTGCCCGAAACCGCGCCGGCAGCCAAGTTGTCAGTACCCCCGACGCCGGCAGGCGCCGTCGTGCCTGAACCGGCGGATCCTGCACCGGGCGTGCGTTCACCGGGCGGGCCTGCTCATGCTGCAACGCCTGTGCCGGCACCGGCGGCGCCAGTGCCGGCCCAGCAGGCCCGCGCACCGAAGGCCAAGGTGCCCACCAAACCCAAGGCACCCGCCCGCCAGCGGCCCGCAGTCCCCGTGCCCGTGGGACCAGTTGCGGCGATCCCGGACGAGGTGTCGGCCGGGAAGCCGCAGCGCACTCCCAAGGCCGGGCGCGACCTGCCCGCCGCCGTCGGCGTGGGCGTCACCCTGCTGGTCCTGGTGCTGGGCAGCCTGCTCTTTTTCCCCTTGGCGTTCGTCATCGTGGCGACGGCTTTTTCCACTGTCGGTGTATGGGAAGTCTCCCGCGCCATTGCCCGCAGGGGAATCAAGACGCCCCTGACGCCCGTGATGATTGGCGCGCTGGCCATGCCGGCGTCGGCCTATTTTGCCGGCTCGGAAGGCCTGCTCTTTGCCCTCGTGGCCACGGCGGGGGCCACCTTGCTGTGGCGTTCCCTGGACTCGGAGCCGGGCGCCGTGAAAAGCATCGTTGCCGGAGTCTTTTCCCTCCTGTGGATTCCTTTCCTGCTCAGCTTCGTCTTCCTGATGCTGCGGGGGACAACCGGACCCACCCTCGGGCTGACCCCGGACCTGGGAAACATCAACCCCGGCGTTGTTGAAGTGGTCATCATGCTGATCCTGGTGGTTGCCAACGACACGTTCGGCTACCTGGTGGGCGTGCTGTTCGGCAAGCACCCAATGGCCCCGCAGATCAGCCCCAAGAAGTCGTGGGAGGGGTTCGCCGGTTCGATGGGGGGAGCCACCCTGGTGGCCATCCCGGCCACTGTTTTCCTGCTGGACCAGCACTGGTGGGTGGGGCTCGCCCTGGCCATTGGGATGGTCCTGGCCGGCACCGGCGGCGACTTTGCCGAATCCATGGTCAAGCGTGAACTCGGCGTGAAGGACATGAGCAACCTGCTGCCGGGCCACGGCGGCGTCATGGACCGGCTGGATTCAATCCTGTTCGCGGCTCCCGTGGCCTATACCATCTTCAGCATATTGGGCCAGTTATGATGTGCATCAAACAGCCCGTGCCCCCCGTTTCCGTCCAAGAATGCAAAACCCTCTAGGAATGACTGTGACCGTGGAAGAAAAGACCCGCACCAACTCCAAGTTCAAGCTGGTTGGCCCCAAGGAAATTGGCTACAACGTCAAGCAGGTTGACGTGTTCCTGGACCGTGCCCGCGCCTACTTTCTCAACTCCAACACGGCCGACACGCCCATCACCAGCCATGACGTCCGCACTGCGTCGTTTGAGCCCGCGCGGGGCGGCTACAACGCGCAGGCCGTGGACGCCGCCATGGACCGCATCGAGGACGAGTTTGTGCTCCGCGAGAAGGAGCTGCTGATCAAGGCGGACGGCGAAAAGGCCTGGATGCTCAAGATCGGCAAGACGGCCGCAGTGCTGCGCGGCAGGCTGCACCGGCCCGACGGCGAACGCTTCCGCCGCCCGGCCCGCCGGAACGCGCAGAGCTACAGCATCGAGGATGTGGACCTGCTCTGCCACGAGCTGCTCACCTACATTGAAGACAACGGCGAGCTCAGCGTGGACGTGGTCCGCCGGGCAGTCTTTTCCCCCGCCAAGGGCCCGGCCGGGTATGAGGAAAGCCAGGTCGACGCGTTCCTGGACCGTGTGGTGGAGCTAATGGCGTCCATCGACACGCCGGCCGACAAGTAGCGGCCAGCCCTAGCGCGACGGCCCAGGGTGCGCCAACGGCCTTTCCGGCACATGCAGTTTTGACATGAACCTGGCCGCCCCCGGACTGCGGCGCCTGGGCGTGGCCAGCGACACCAGCACCATGGTGATGAACGACGCCGGCACCGTCCAGGCCGCCGGCTGGGCCAGGACGTCCCGCCAGCCCGAATCCACCCCGACCCGGGCAGCCAGCATGATCGCAGCCCCGCACAGCACGCCGCCCACCACCATGCCGGCCACGGCGCCGGCGTCCGTGAGGCCGCGCCACCAGATGCCCAGCAGCAGCAGGGGGCACACGGTGGACGCGGTGAAGGCAAACACGAGCCCCACGGTGCCGGCCAGGGCCAGGGAGTCGGTGCCCAGCGCCACCACCAGGGGCACGACGGCGGCGCCCACGGCGGCGATCCGGAAACCGCGGACGCTGCCACCGAGCAAGTCCTGGCTGATGACACCCGCCAGGGAAACCACCAGCCCGGACGTGGTGGACAGGAACGCCGCAAAGGCGCCGGCCACCACCAGCGCCGTCAGCAGGCTCCCGCCCATCCCACCCACCAGAGCGCCGGGCAGCAGCAGCACCGTCGCGTCGGGGGTGCCTTCCTCGGCCAGGCCCGGCAGGAAAACCCTGCCGAGCACGCCGAAAATGGTCGGGAACAGGTAAAAAATCGACAGCAGCCCGAGCACGATCAGGGTGGTGCGCCGGGCTGCGGCGCCGTCGGGGTTGGTGTAAAACCTGACCAGCACGTGGGGCAGGCCCAGCGTGCCGAAGAGCAGCGCCACCAGCAGCGACAGCGTGGTGTACATGCTGCCCCCGCCCGGGGGATTGGACGGCGGGAAGAAGTCGGTGCCGGCCGGCAGGGGGCCGCCCGGAAGCGTCCCGGCCGTTCCGGTCACCAGCAGCAGGATAAAAAACGCAGGCACCGCCAAGGCCGTCAGCTTGAGCCAAAACTGGAAGGCCTGGACAAAGGTGATGGAGCGCATCCCGCCCGTCATGACCGTCAGGCACACAATCACGACGACGGCCACGGCGCCCACCCACGAAGGCAGCCCCGTCGTCGTCCTGATGGTGAGGGCGGCGCCGTGCAGCTGCGGCACAATGTACAGCCAACCCACCATGACCACCAGGATGCTGGTGACGCGGCGTGCGCCCGTGGACCCGAGGCGGGCCTCGGCAAAGTCCGGAATCGTGTACGCGCCCGAACGCCGCAGGGGGGCCGCGACGAAAAAGAGCAGCATGAGGTAGCCGGCGGTGTAGCCAATGGGAAACCACAGGGCATCCAGGCCGGAGATCATGATGAGGCCGGCGATGCCGAGGAAGCTGGCCGCCGACAGGTACTCCCCGCCAATGGCCGACGCGTTCCACCACGGCCGCACGGTGCGGGAGGCCACATAAAAATCACTCGTGGTCCGTGAGACCCTGAGCCCGTATATGCCGATCAGCGCGGTGATGACGGAAACGGCAATGACGGCGGTGAAGCCGACGGCGGGGTTCACTTTTCCTCCACCAGGTCGCGGTACTGGTTTTCGTTCTTGGTTGCGGCCCGCACGTACAGCCAGGCGCAGGCGCCAATGACGGGGTAGACGCCGGCGCCCAGCATCAGCCACGGGGCGGGAATGCCCAGGATCCGCCAGGCCGAGAAGCCCGGGACCCACCGCAGCACCATGGTGCCGATGAACAGGGCCGCCATGAAGCCGAAGGCCACCACCAGCGACAGCCGAAGCTGGGAGCGGATCAGTGACCGCACCATCACCTCACCCACGGCGGACTGTTCGGCCACTTCCTGGGACACGCTGGTCAGTTCCGGGAGGTGGCGGGCCTGGCTGCCCGGGGCCACCACGCGCACGCGTCCCGCGGCGGGAGGGGCGGCAGGGGGCACCGGCTGGGACTGGGGGACGCCGTCGTCGTTCATGGGGAGGGCCGCACCCGGGTGGCCTGCAGGCGTTCGCGCAGGGCCGGGAGGTGGCGGCGGCTCACCGGGAGGTCGGCATTGGAGACGGAGACCGTGGGCTTGGCGGAGCTCAGCTTCAAGGCCGTGACGAAGGGCATGCAGACCAGATAGGACCTGTGGATCCGCAGGAAGCCGGACCCGGACCAGCGGCGCTCCAAGTCGGCCAGCGGCACCCGGACCAGGTAGCTGGCCTCGGCCGTGTGGAGGCGGGCGTAGTCGCCCTGGGCCTGGACAAAGCGGACCTCGTCCAGACGGATGACCCGGCTCACCCCGCCCTGGTCCACCGTAATTAGCTCCACGGCGGCCGCGGCTGCCGGGGTGGCCACGAGTTCCGCGACGCGCCCCACCGTCTTGGCCAGCCGCTCCGGGCGGACCGGCTTGAGGAGATAGTCGACGGCGGCGAGGTCGAAGGCTTCCAGGGCCAGCTCGTCATCGGCCGTGACAAACACGACGACGGGCGGGCTGGCTGACCGGTTGATGGCCTGGGCCAGCTCGAGGCCTGACAGTCCGGGCATGTGGATGTCGAGGAAGACTGCGTCAACGGTTTCCGTCGACAACACCGCCAGGGCCCCTGCGCCTCCGGACGCCCTGTGGATGGTGCCAATGCGCGGGTCCTGGCCCAGGAGGTAGGCCAGTTCCTCGACGGCGGGCAGCTCGTCGTCGGCAACAAGGACAGTGATCATGGGACCAAGCCTAGCGGCCGAGGGGCACCACGCGAGCTTGCGAGCGGTGGGGAGGGCGCGAAGGCGCTAGCGGCCGAGGGGCACCCTCAGGCATCGTGGCCGGGCTGGTTCTTGGGCACTGTCATGGTGATCAGCATGCCCTGGCCCTCGGCAGTGTCGATGGTCAGCCCGTGCTGGTCGCCGTAGACCTGCCGGAGCCGGGCGTCCACGTTGCGCAGCCCCACGTGGGTGCCGTCGCGCTGCCCGGCCAGGAGCAGGCGGAGCTGCTCGGGGTCCATGCCGACGCCGTCGTCCTCCACCGTCACCTCCGTATAGGCGCCCAAGTCCCGGGCCGACACCTGCACCAGCCCGCGGCCCACCTTGGCCTCCAGGCCGTGCCGCACCGCGTTTTCCACCAGGGGCTGCAGGCTCAGGAACGGGATCACGGTGCTGAGGACCTCGGGGGCGATTTGGAGGTTGATCTGCAGCCTGTCCCCAAAACGGGCGCTCTCCAGCAGCAGGTACCTGTCAATGCAGCGCAGTTCCTCGGCCAGGGTGGTGAAGTCGCCGTGCCGGCGGAAGGAATACCGGGTGAAATCGGCAAATTCGAGCACTAGCTCCCGGGCGCGCTGCGGGTCGGTGTTGATGAAGGAGGCGATCGCGTTGAGCGAGTTGTAGATGAAGTGCGGGCTGATCTGGGCTCGCAGGGCACGCACCTCCGCTTCCGCCAGGGCTGTGCGCGAGGCACTGAGCTCCGTCAGTTCCAGCTGGGCGGACACCCACCCGGCCACCTCATTGGTGGCCCTGACCAGCCCGGCGCTGGGCGCCTTGCTGAGTATGATCACGGTGCCCACGGCACGCGAGTTGACCTTGATGGGGCAGATCACCGCCGCCTTGAGGTCCGAATCGGCTTCCGGCAGGCCCAGCGACTCCCGGAGCGCGGAGTCCAGCACGGCCACCTGGGTGCGGCCGCTGCCGAGGGCCCGGGCAGCCAGCCCCATGACCGCAGCCGAATCCGGTTCCTTGGCGGCCGGCCCGGCACCGTCCCAGGCCAGCAGCTGGCAGTCGTCCGTCATGGCGAAGGAGGCGCAGTTCAGAAGGGCGCGCAACTGCCTGCTTGCCTTGAGCGCACCCACCGGCTCGAGTCCGTTGCGCAGCTGGGCCCCGGCAGCTGCCGCCGAATGCAGGGCCCGAAACGTGGCGCGCTCGGCATCGGTGCCCAGCTCGCGGTGTGATTGCGACAGCCGGAATCCCACGGCGGCCACGATGGCCAGGGCGGCCACCACCACGCCGATGGCGGTAATGAGCAGGAGCGTGGAGTCACTCAGGGCGGGGAAGGGCATGGACAAACCCTATCGCCAGGGGCCGCGGATGCCGTTCGGCGCAGCGCCCATGCCGTTCAGCGCGGGACATCTGCCAACCGGGGAAAATGTGAGCCACGGCACCCCATAGTGAAAGGGATCACATCTCGCAAGGAGGAATGATGGGTAATCCTGCCCAAGCAAGCCAAGAAGATCCAACGGTGGATTTTGTCCAGGTCCAGAATTCGGAGGAGTTCCAGGACCTTCGCAAGACGCACCGCAACTTTGTTTTCCCGGTGGCCGTCGGCTTCCTGCTCTGGTACTTCGCATACGTCCTGCTGGCCGCCTATGCACACGACTTCATGTCCATCAAGGTGTGGGGGTCCATCAACATCGGACTGGTCATGGGCCTGCTTCAGTTCGTCACCACCTTCGGCATCACCACCTGGTATGTCACGTATGCCAACAACAAGCTCGACCCGAAGGCCGCCAAGATCCGGACCCGTCTTGAGTCGCAGATCCTGGCCGCCCAGACCACGAAGGAAGAGGTATAGCCGGTGAACCTGTCCTCTGCACTCACCGCCCTGGCCCCCATGAAGTCACTGGGGGAGCAAACCAAGGACACGTCCTGGGTCAACATCCTGATCTTTGTCCTCTTTGTGGGCGTCACCATGGTGGTGGTTTTCCGCGCCAGCCGCAACAACAAGACCGCCGCCGACTACTACGCGGCCGGCCGCTCCTTCTCCGGCGGGCAGAACGGCACCGCCATTGCCGGCGACTACCTCTCCGCCGCATCCTTCCTGGGCATCACCGGAGCCATCGCCATCAACGGCTACGACGGCTTCCTGTATTCGATCGGCTTCCTCGTGGCCTGGCTCGTGGCACTGCTGCTCGTGGCGGAACTGCTCCGCAACACCGGCAAGTTCACCATGGCGGACGTGCTCTCCTTCCGCCTCAAGCAGCGCCCGGTCCGCATCGCCGCGGCCACCACCACCCTGGTGGTCTGCTTCTTCTACCTGCTGGCCCAGATGGCCGGTGCCGGCGGGCTGGTCTCGCTGCTCCTTGGCCTGGACAACAACAACAAGACCGGCCAGGGCATCGTCATTGCCGTGGTTGGCGTGCTCATGATCGTGTACGTATTGATCGGCGGCATGAAGGGCACCACCTGGGTGCAGATCATCAAGGCCTGCCTGTTGGTGATTGGTGCAGCCATCATGACCATCATTGTGCTGGCCATGAACGGCTTCAACCTGACCACGCTCATGGATGCGGCCGTCCAGACCTCCATCAATGAAGGCGGCGCCGGCGCGGCCCTGCTGAACCCCGGCGCGGCCTATGGCAAGGCGCCCCTTGACTTCATTTCGCTGGCCCTGGCGCTGGTCCTCGGCACGGCGGCCCTGCCGCACGTGCTGATGCGCTTCTACACGGTGCCCACGGCCAAGGAAGCCCGCAAGTCCGTGGTGTGGGCCATCTGGCTCATCGGCATCTTCTACATCTTCACCCTGGTGCTCGGCTACGGTGCCGGCGCGCTGATCGGCAAGAAGGAAATCCTGGCTGCACCCGGAGGTGTGAACGCTGCGGCGCCACTGCTTGCCTTTGTCATCGGCGGGCCCATCCTGCTCGGCTTCATCTCAGCAGTCGCCTTCGCCACCATCTTGGCCGTGGTGGCCGGCCTGACCATCACCGCGGCGGCTTCCTTTGCCCACGACATCTACTCCAACGTCATTGTCAAGGGCGAGCCCAAGCCGGAAATGGAAGTCAAGGTGGCACGCCGCACGGTGGTCGTGATTGGCCTGGTTGCCATAGCGGGCGGCATTTTGGCCAATGGCCAGAACATCGCTTTCCTGGTGGCACTCGCCTTCGCCATTGCCGCGTCCGCGAACCTGCCCACCATCGTGTACTCGCTGTTCTGGAAGAAGTTCACCACCAAGGGTGCCCTCTGGAGCATGTACGGAGGCCTCGCTGCGGCCATCATCTTGATCGCATTCTCCCCGGTGGTTTCCGGCAGCCCGAAGGCCATGATTCCGGGAGCAAGCTTTGACTGGTTCCCGCTCGCCAACCCCGGCATCATCTCCATCCCGCTCGCGTTCTTCCTGGGGTGGCTGGGGACCGTGCTGGACAAGGGGACCGAGGATCCCCGCATCCAGGCTGAAATGGAAGTCCGTTCGTTGACCGGTGTTGGCGCCGAAAAGGCCGCCGAACACTGATCCACCGCGAAAAGGCCCCGTTCCGCGTCGAAGCACGACGCCGGGCGGGGCCTTTCGCCGTCGTCCGGCCTTGGGTGCCGTCCCCGGCAGGGAGTTGGTGCTGGGTGTGTCAGTGGCGCAGTCGGCGTTCCAGCAGGGGAGTGAGGCGGAACGGGACCAGTTCGTTCATGGCCAGGGACGTTTCCGTGCGCTCCACGCCGTCGCAGGCCAGGATTTTCCCGTTGATGCGGAAAAGGTCCTCGGCTCCCATGGACACCACGCGCACCAGCAGGTCCGCGCGCCCGCTGAGCCCGTGGGCTTCAAGCACTTCCGGGATTCCGGCCAGGGATACGGCCAGGGCGCCCAGTTTCTGCTGCTGCACGTGGACCGAAATGAAGGCCGTGAGGGGGTACCCCAGTGCGGCCGGGCTGATGCGGTGGTCGAAGGCCAAAAAGGCGTGCCGCTTCTCCAGGGATGACATCCGGGCCTGCACCGTGTTCCGAGACAGACCCAGCTTGGCGGCCATGGCCACCACCGTTTGCCGGGGGTCCTCCACCATGGCCAGGAGGATCCGGGTGTCTGTTCCGTCCAAAGTATGCATAATGCGCAGATTAGCACGGTCACTGGCGGCAATATAAGGCAGAATGATCAATATTCTTAGGACACATTGCGCCGTCTGCGTGCTGTGAGTAGTCTCACATCTAAGGGCGGCAATGACGCCATCCTGCCGCGCGCGGATAATCTTCGTCGCCGGCCGTTGAGCCTGCGTTTACCCGATGCACTGACTCATTGCCAGGGGACCGAACCCGTGGCAATCACCAAGGAGGCGTTTCTGCCGTGCTGGATACATCATCCGACAGCGGGCCACAGCCCGGGATTCACCAAATTATTGCCGCCGACGGCACCCTTCATGCCGACGAGGTCCTTTCACCCTTCGTGGCAGACGTCAATGACGACCAGCTTGTCCAGCTGTACCGGGACATGGTGGTGATTCGGCGCATCGACACGGAGGCCACCGCCCTCCAGCGCCAGGGGCAGCTTGCCCTGTGGCCGCCCATGCTGGGCCAGGAGGCCTCGCAGATCGGCTCCGTCCGGGCGCTGGAAGAGGATGACTTCATCTTTCCCACCTACCGTGAAAACGGCGTCGCCTACTGCCGCGGCGCAGACCTCGCCGGCATCATGAGCACCTGGCGCGGCACGGCCAACACCGGCTGGGACCCGCATGAATTCAACATGGCCACCCCGCAGATCATCATTGGCGCGCAAACGCTGCACGCCACCGGCTATGCCATGGGACTGACCATGGACGGCAAGGAATCCCTGGCCATCGCCTACCTCGGCGACGGCGCCACGAGCCAGGGCGACGTCCACGAATCCATGGTTTTTGCCGCCAGCTTCCAGGCGCCCGTCATCTTCTTCTGCCAGAACAACCACTGGGCCATCTCCGAGCCCGTGGGCCTGCAGGCACACTCGCCCATCGCCGGCCGGGCACCCGGCTACGGCATCCCCAGCGTGCGCGTGGACGGCAATGACGTGCTCGCCGTGCTGGCCGCAACCCGCTGGGCCGGCGCCCGCGCCCGCAGCGGCGGAGGCCCCAGCTTCATCGAGGCCGTCACCTACCGCATGGGCGCCCACACCACCGCGGACGACCCCACCCGCTACCGCGGCGTCACGGAACTGGAGGAGTGGGGCGCCAAGGACCCCATTGCCAGGGTCCGCGCGCTGCTGACCGCCCGTGGCAAGCTCGACGCCGGCCGGGAGGCTGAGATTGCCGCGCAGGCCGACGCCGTGGCCGCGGAGCTCCGCGCCGGTTGCATCAACCTCCCCGACCCGGACCCCATGGCACTCTTCGACAATGTCTACACCGGCGACCATGCCATCCTGGACCGCCAGCGCGACCACTTCGCGCGGTACCTGTCCGGGTTTGCCGCCACTGAATCTGCCACCACCACGCTGGAAGGAAGCCGGTCATGAGCAAGCTGACTCTCACACAGGCCATCAACGCCGGGCTGCGCAAGGCCATGGAGGACGATCCCAAGGTGGTCCTGCTCGGCGAGGACATCGGCACGTTGGGCGGCGTCTTCCGGGTCACTGACGGCCTCATGAAGGACTTCGGCTCGCACCGGGTCATTGACACGCCCCTGGCCGAATCCGCCATCATCGGCACGGCAGTCGGACTGGCGTACCGCGGCTACCGCCCCGTCTGTGAAATCCAGTTTGACGGCTTCATCTACCCGGGCTTCGACCAAATAGTCTCGCAGGTGGCCAAGCTGCACGTGCGGACCCATGGCAAGGTCACCATGCCGCTGACCATCCGCGTCCCCTTCGGCGGCGGCATCGGCTCACCGGAACACCACTCCGAGTCGCCTGAAGCGTACTTTGTGCACACTTCCGGATTGCGGGTCATCAGCGCATCCAACCCCCAAGACGCGTACACCATGCTGCGCCAGGCCATCGAGTGCGACGACCCGGTCCTCTTCTTCGAGCCCAAGCGCCGCTACCACAGCAAGGGCGAGGTGGACCTGGACGCTGACCTCTCATGTGCGCCCGCCATGGGTGCCGCCCGCGTGGTCTCTGCCGGTACGGACGCCACCCTGGTCACCTACGGCCCGCTGGTCCCCACCGCCCTCGACGCCGCCAAGGCCGCGGCCGACGACGGCGTCAGCCTGGAGGTGATCGACCTGCGTTCGCTCTCACCCATTGACTACGCACCCATCGTGGAATCCGTGCGGCGGACAGGTCGCCTGGTGGTCACCCACGAGGCGTCCGAAACGCTCGGCCTGGGTGCGGAAATCGTCGCCGCCGTCACCGAACGGTGCTTCAACTACCTCGAGGCTGCCCCCGTGCGGGTCACCGGCTTCGACATCCCGTACCCGCCGTCCAAGCTCGAAAAGCACCACCTGCCCGACCTCGACAGGATCCTCGACGGCGTAGACCGCGTCCTGGGCCGCCCCAACTCCCTGAGCGGGCTGGAAGGATGACCACCATGATCGAAGAATTCCGGCTCCCGGACCTGGGCGAAGGGCTCACCGAATCGGAAATTGTCGCCTGGCACGTGGCCGTCGGCGACACGGTTGCCCTGAACCAGGTCATCGGCGAAGTTGAAACGGCAAAGGCCGTGGTGGAACTGCCGTCGCCGTTCGCCGGCACCGTCACCGCCATCACGCACGAGCCCGGGACAACCGTCGAAGTGGGCGAGGTCATCATCGCGTTTGAGGTCGAGGGTCCCGCTGGCGCCAGCGGTCCCGACGCCGAGGCGCCGCAAAAGCGGGTGCCCACGCTCGTCGGGTACGGGGCAGATCCGGAGTCGTCCTCGCGGCCCGCGCGCCGGGCCCGGGCATTTGCCGGCGCTCCGGCCACGACAACAACCACCACCACCGTGGCCGCAAGTGCGCCCGCCAGGCTGCCGGCAGTCCTGCCGGCCGTCCCGCCGGAAACCCCGCCTGCGCCGTCGGCAAGGGTGCAGGCTGAGAGGCCGCGGTCCACGCCTCCCGTGCGGAAGCTGGCCCGTGACATGGGCATCAACCTGGAATTGCTGGCTGGCTCGGGGGAGCGCGGCCTGATCACCCGCGGGGACGTCGTCGCCTTTGCCGAGGACCAGCCCCACGGTGCCGGGACACCGGTGGCGGTGCCGGCGTCGTCGGCCGGGCCGGCACAAACGGCGGGAGATGCTGCACGGGAAGTGCGCACGCCCATCAAGGGGGTCCGGAAGTTTACAGCCGCAGCCATGGTGCAGAGCGCGTTTACGGCACCGCACGTGACAGAGTTCCTGACGGTCGATGTGACTGCCGGCATGGAATTTTTGGCCAGGCTGAGGGGGTCCCGGGCGTTTGCGGACGTCAAGCTCACGCCGCTGACCCTGGCGGCCAAGGCCGTGTGCATCGGCATTGCCCGCCAGCCCTCGCTCAACTCGCGGTGGGATGAGGCAGCGCAGGAAATCGTCACCATGAACTACGTGAACCTGGGTATTGCCGCCGCCACCCCGCGCGGGCTGATTGTGCCCAACATCAAGGACGCGCAGGCGCTGGGCATGCACGGGCTCGCCGAGGCCATCGGCGGGCTGTCCTCAACCGCCCGCTCGGGCAAGACGCCGCCGCAGGACCTGGCAGGGGGCACCTTCTCCATCACCAACATCGGGGTGTTCGGCATCGACGCGGGCACGCCCATCCTCAACCCCGGGGAGGCCGGAATCCTGGCCCTGGGGGCCGTGCGGAACACGCCGTGGGAGTACCAGGGAGGCATTGCGCTGCGCCAGGTGATGACCTTGAGCCTGTCCTTCGACCACCGCCTGGTGGATGGCGAACAGGGCTCCCGCTTCCTGGCCGACGTCGGTGCCGTCATGGCCGACCCGGCCATGGCCCTGGCACTCTCGTAGGGATGCCGGGAATGGTGCCCCACTGCAACCTTGGGCCTCTGGAATAGCTGCACGGACGGACGTATATTTGTAGTGACCCCCACTTTGGGAGCCACCTTGTAAGGAGGTTGGTATCGATGAAGAAGTGGAACCGCTGGCAAGATTACGTTGCTGTGGTGGCAGGCCTCTATGCTGCATTGTCGACAATGTGGACAACCCAGCAGGCCAGTTCCATGGTCATGATGATCGGGTGCGGCGTCCTCTTGATTGCTGCAGGCATTTGGAACCTCATGAGCCCCGGGACACCGGTCGCAGAATGGGTCCAAATGGTCCTTGGGGCCTTGCTGTTCATCTCCCCGTGGCTGGCCGGGTACTCCGGACACATGGGCGCAGCGTGGACCTCGTGGATCGCAGGTGCTGTGGCGCTGATCGCCGGAGTGCTGGCCGTTCAGCCCAGCATGCGCGAGCACACGGTTGGCCACGACAAGGGGCTGCCGGCCCACTAAGTTCCCTGCAACCGTGGGCCGCCTCGTGAGAGGCAGCCGGCCCACGGCAACCGGCCCGCAATCAAGGTCGAAAACCCGCCCCGCGGGTTCCCGGCCCTTATTGCGGGCCGTTTGCGCTATTGCGGGCCGCTTGCGTCCCCAGGGCCTCAGTGCCCGCTGCCCGCCAGCGCATTCAGTGCCAGTTGTTGAAGCACGGGGCGAGCAAAGGCTGCCCCCGCCCGCCGGCCGTGCACCTGCACGCTGTGCGGGGTGGAGTTGATCAGGCCAAACACGGCATGGGCCTGCAGCCGCCGCAGGGGGGTGTCCCTGTCGGGGTAGAGCCGGCCCAGCACGTCCACCCACAGCTCCACATAGCCGCGCTGCAGGGAGCGCACCTGGCGCTGGTCGCCCTCGCTGAGGCTGTCAAAGTCGCGGTCCTGCACGCGGATCACGTCGGGTTTGGTGAGGGCAAAGTCCACGTGGAAGGCGACCAGCTCGCGCAGCGCGCCGCCGTCGTCGAGCCCTTCGGCAAGGACGGCGCGGCCTCCGGCCAGCAGGTCCTCGCTCACACCCACCAGCAGCGCCCCCAGCAGTGCCTGCTTGCCGCTGAAGTGGCGGTACACGGCCGGCCCGCTCACCCCGGCGGCGGCGCCCAGGTCCTCGAGGGACACCCCGTTGAAGCCCCGCTGGGCAAACAGCGCCGCCGCGGAGTCCAGCAGCACCGTTCTCCGGTTGGCCTTTGCCTGGGTGCGGGTGGGGGCTGGTGACTCACTCATGGTGTTCCTTGTTCGGGGCTTTGCTGGACATCACAGAATTCACGGGATAACCTGAAACTCAGTTAGTGATTATTAACTTAGCATGATGATTCGGTTGACGTAAGGGCCCCCAAGGCGCCTGCCGCCGGGAAACGGATGGGGAGTCAATGGAGACTTTGCACAGCCGGCTGGAGCCAGCCGGGGAAGCATTCGCGCGCAACGACGCCGCCCAGCGCACGCTCGTGGCGGAACTGCGCGAGCACCTGCGCACCACGGCGCTGGGCGGGCCGGCAAAATCACGTGAGCGCCACGTGGCACGCGGAAAGCTGTTGCCCCGCGACCGCGTGGACAGCCTGCTCGACGACGGCAGCCCCTTCCTGGAGATCGCACCCCTGGCGGCAAACGGCATGTACGACGGCGCGTCCCCGGGCGCCGGGGTCATCGCCGGCATCGGGGTGGTCCGGGGCCGCCACGTGGTGGTGGTTTCCAACGACGCCACGGTCAAGGGCGGCACGTACTACCCGCTGACTGTCAAGAAACACCTGCGGGCGCAGGAGATTGCGCTGGAAAACCGGCTGCCGTGCATCTACCTGGTGGATTCCGGCGGCGCCTTTTTGCCCAAGCAGGACGAGGTGTTCCCGGACAAGGAGCACTTTGGCCGGATCTTCTTCAACCAGGCCCAAATGTCCGCCCGCAAGATCCCGCAAATAGCCGCCGTCATGGGCTCCTGCACGGCCGGCGGCGCCTACGTGCCCGCCATGAGCGATGAAACTGTGATCGTGCGCAACCAGGGCACCATCTTCCTGGGCGGCCCGCCGCTGGTGAAGGCCGCCATCGGGGAGATTGTCACTGCCGAGGAACTGGGCGGCGGGGACGTCCATGCACGCATTTCGGGGGTGGTGGACCACCTGGCCGAAAATGACCAGCACGCGTTGCAGATAGTCCGCGACATCGTGGGCACCCTCCCGCCGGACCCGAAGCCCGCCTGGGACGTGGAGCCCGCCGAGGAACCGGTGGCGGATCCGGCGGAGCTGTACGGGGCAGTGCCCACGGACCTGAACACGCCCTACGACATCCGCGAGGTCATTGCCCGCCTTGTGGACGGCAGCCGCTTCCACGAATTCAAGAAGAACTACGGCACCACCCTGGTCACCGGTTTCGCCAGGCTGCACGGCCACCCCGTGGGCATCGTGGCCAACAACGGGGTGCTGTTCAGCGAATCCGCGCTCAAGGGCGCCCACTTCATCGAGCTGTGCGACCAGCGCGGGATACCGCTGATCTTCCTGCAAAACCTCAACGGCTTCATGGTGGGCAAGGACTACGAGCAGGGCGGCATTGCCAAGCACGGTGCCAAGATGGTCACCGCGGTGGCCACCGCCCGCGTGCCCAAGCTGACGGTCATTGTGGGCGGCTCCTTCGGCGCCGGCAACTACTCCATGTGCGGGCGCGCCTACAGCCCCCGCTTCCTGTGGATGTGGCCCGCCGCGCGGATCTCCGTCATGGGCGGCAACCAGGCCTCCTCCGTGCTGGCCACCGTCAAGCGCGACCAGCACGAGCGCCGCGGGGAGGAATGGTCCGCCGAGGCCGAGGAAGCGTTCAAGGCCCCCATCAAGGCCCAGTATGAAGACCAGGGCAGCCCCTACTATTCCAGCGCCAGGCTCTGGGACGACGGCGTGATCGACCCCGCGGACACCCGCACCGTGCTGGGCCTGGCCCTGGACGTCTGCGCCCAGACCCCCCTGCCGGACACCTCCTTCGGCCTCTTCAGAATGTGAGCCACCCGTGAAACCCTTGTTTGACACCGTCCTGGTGGCCAACCGCGGTGAAATCGCCTGCCGCGTGATCCGCACCCTGCGCACGCTCGGCATCCGTTCCGTGGCCGTTTATTCCGAGGCCGACGCCGGCGCCCGCCACGTGCGCGAGGCCGACGAAGCGCTGTGCATCGGTCCCGCCGCCGCGTCCGAAAGCTACCTGAACATTGCCGCCGTCGTGCAGGCCTGCCGCGCATCCGGCGCCCAGGCGGTCCACCCCGGCTACGGCTTCCTGTCCGAAAACCTGGCCTTTGCCCAGGCCCTCGCGGACGCGGGGATCACGTTCATCGGCCCCAACGTCGAGGCGCTGAACGTCATGGGGGACAAGATCCGCTCCAAGAACCACGTGGCGGCCGCCGGCGTGCCCGTGGTCCCAGGCATCTCCGAACCGGGCCTGTTGGACGCTGACCTGATCGCCGCCGCGGCCGGCATCGGCTACCCGCTGCTCATCAAGCCGTCCGCGGGCGGGGGCGGCAAGGGAATGCACGCCGTGTTTGCCGCGGAGGAACTGCCCGCCACCCTGGCCACCGCGCGGCGCGTGGCCGCCAGCTCCTTCGGCGACGACACCCTGTTCCTGGAGCGGCTGGTCTCCACCCCTCGGCACATCGAGGTGCAGATCCTCGGGGACAGTTACGGCAATGTCATCCACCTCGGAGAACGTGAATGCTCACTGCAGCGCCGCCACCAAAAGGTGATTGAAGAGGCGCCCTCGCCCCTGCTGTCCGGCCTGGCCGACGGCGAAGCCGTCCGCGCGCGCATCGGGGCCGCCGCATGCGCCGCTGCCGCCAGCGTCAATTACACCGGCGCCGGCACCGTGGAGTTCCTCGTCTCGGACGACCGTCCTGACGAGTTTTTCTTCATGGAGATGAACACCCGGCTGCAGGTGGAGCACCCCGTCACCGAAATGGTGGTCCGCGCCAACGGTGAAGCCCTCGACCTGGTGGAATGGCAGGTCCGCATCGCCGCGGGGGAGAAGCTCGACTTTGCCCAGGCGGACGTCACCCTGGAGGGGCATGCCGCAGAGGCCCGCGTGTATGCCGAAAGCCCGGCCGAGGGATTCCTGCCAGCCACCGGAACCGTGGTGGCACTCGATGAATCGGCGGGCGCCCGGCCCGGCGTGCGGGTCGACAGCTCGCTCCTGGCCGGACTGGAAGTGTCCGCCAACTACGACCCCATGCTGGCCAAGGTCATCGCCTGGGGGACAGACCGGACCCAGGCATTGGACCGGCTCGACGCCGCCCTCGCCGACTACGTGGTCCTGGGCATCCCCAGCAACGTCGAATACCTCCGCCTCCTCCTGGCCGACCCCGACGTCCGTGCCGGCCGGCTCGACACGAACCTGATTGAGCGCAAGCTGCCGGACATGGAGTTCCGCGCCGTCGCGGCCGCCGAGTACGCCGCCGCGGCACTGGTCGCACGCGTCCCGCTGGTCGAGCCTGTCGAGGCCCAGGGTCGCCTGGCGGCGGACCGGGCGGCGGACCGGCATTCCCTCGGTCGCTTCCCGACCGACGGCCGCGGGCGGCCTTACGGTCTCCTTGACGCGACCTCCGGGAACACCGGCTCCGCCGCCTCAAGTCCGGAGCCGCCCGCATCTCCGTGGGCGCGCACGGACGGGTGGCGGCTCGGCGATCCGGCACCGTGGCGCAGCAGCTGGGCCGCACCCGGGCGCACCGGGGTGGTGACGGTCAGCGGATCGCAGGCCGACAGCGGCACGGAAGGTCCCGGCGTCGTGCATGTCACCGGGCTGGGCCAGGCGGCCCAGGAGGTGCCCGGCTCGTTTGGCGGCTACAGCGTGGGCGTGGCCGGGGACACCGTCTTCCTCGGCAGCGGCGGCTGGAGCGTGGGGCTGCAGCGGCTCGACCAGGACGCCGCAACGGCGCGCATGCTGGCCGGGCTTGAGCGCGCGGACGCCGCAGCGGATCCGCTGCTGCGCAGCCCCATGCCGGGCACCGTCACCGTGGTCAACGCCACAACGGGGGACCGGGTCGAAGAAGGCTCGGTGCTGCTGGCCGTGGAGGCCATGAAGATGGAACACCAGATCACCGCAACCATGGCCGGGACGGTGCACATCGGCGTGGCAGTCGGGACGCTGGTCAAGGCCGACCAGATTGTGGCCACGATTGTCCCGGACGCGCCGGCAGACGACAATTCAACAACAAGCCCTGAAGGGGAATGACCGTGCCAAACTTCGAGCTCAACGACGAATACCAGGACCTGAGCGACACCGTCAGGGACTTTGCCGACAACGTGGTGGCCCCCGTGTCCGCCAAACACGACGAGGAACACAGCTTCCCCTACGAGGTGGTGGCCCAGATGGGCGAGCTGGGCCTCTTCGGGCTGCCGTTCCCGGAGGAATACGGCGGAATGGGCGGGGACTACTTCGCCCTGGCCCTGGCCCTGGAACAGCTGGGCCGGGTGGACCAGTCGGTCGCCATCACACTGGAGGCCGGCGTCTCCCTGGGCGCCATGCCCGTGTACCGCTTTGGCACGGAAGCCCAAAAGCAGCAATGGCTGCCGTCGCTGGCCGCCGGAACCTCGCTGGCCGGCTTTGGCCTGACCGAGCCCGACGCCGGTTCGGACGCCGGGGGGACCACCACCAAGGCGCGGCTTGAGAACGGCGAGTGGATCATTGACGGCCACAAGCAGTTCATCACCAACTCCGGCACGGACATCACCAAGTTCGTCACCATGACGGCGGTCACCGGCACCTCCCAGCGGGCCAACGGCTCCATCAAGAAGGAAATCACCACCATCCTGGTCCCCAACGGCACCCCGGGGTTCACGGTGGAAAAGCCCTACAACAAGGTGGGCTGGAACGCCTCCGACACCCACCCCCTGACCATGGTGGACGTCCATGTGCCGGAGGAAAACCTGATCGGCGTCAGGGGCCGCGGCTATGCGAACTTCCTCTCCATCCTGGACGAGGGCCGCATTGCCATTGCCGCACTCGCCACCGGCACGGCGCAGGGCTGCGTGGACGAGGCCGTGCGCTACGCCAAGGAGCGCACCGCCTTCGGCCACAACATCGGCCACTACCAGGGCGTCTCCTTCAAGATCGCCCGCATGCAGACCCGCGCCCACACCGCCCGCCTTGCCTATTACGACGCCGCCGCCCGTATGCTGGCAGGCAAGCCGTTCAAGACGGAGGCCGCGATTGCCAAGATGGTGGCCAGTGAGGCAGCCATGGACAATGCCCGCGACGCCACCCAGGTGTTCGGCGGCTACGGCTTCATCAACGAATTCCCCGTGGCCCGCCACTACCGGGATTCAAAGATCCTGGAGGTGGGGGAGGGGACCACGGAGGTCCAATTGATGCTGATAGCCCGCGAACTTGGCCTGTAGCTCCCCGATGGCCGAAGCTGTTCAGACCCGGACACAATGAAAGGTACTAGCGATGATTAACAAAGTGGTTGCTTCCGCTGCCGCCGCCGTCCATGACATCCACAATGGCGCGTCCCTGGCGGTGGGCGGGTTTGGGCTGTGCGGCATACCCGTGGCCTTGATCCAGGCCCTGCACGACGCCGGCACGCATGAACTGGAAACCATCTCCAACAATTGCGGCGTGGACGACTGGGGGCTGGGCGTGCTGCTCACCGACGGCCGGATCCGCCGCACCATCTCCTCCTATGTGGGGGAAAACAAGGAATTTGCCCGCCAGTTCCTTGCCGGCGAACTTGAGGTGGAACTGACCCCGCAGGGCACCCTCGCCGAGAAGCTGCGGGCCGGCGGCGCCGGGATCCCTGCCTTCTACACGGCGGCCGGTGTGGGGACCCAGGTCTCCGAAGGCGGCCTGCCCCGCAAGTACGACGGCGCCGGCGGGGTGGCGATCGCGTCCGAACCCAAGGAGGTGCGCACTTTCGGCGGGGCTGACTTTGTTCTTGAGGAATCCCTCACCCCCGATTTCGCGCTGGTCCACGCCTGGAAGGGCGACCGCCACGGCAACCTTGTCTTCCACGCCACCGCCATGAACTTCAACCCCTTGTGCGCCATGGCCGGGAAAATCACCATCGCTGAAGTGGAGGAACTCGTGGAGCCCGGCGAGCTCGACCCGGAACACATCCACGTCCCCGGCATCTTCGTCCAGCGCGTGGTCCACATACCGGCAGGCACGCCCGGCAGCGAGAAGCGCATTGAAAAGCGCACAGTCACTGTGGTTGAGACCGTCGAAACCAAGGAGGCATGACCATGGCACTTTCGCGCAATGAACTGGCTGCACGGGTGGCGCAGGAACTGCACAACGGGCAATACGTAAACCTGGGCATCGGCATGCCCACCTTGATCCCCAACTTCATCCCCGATGGCGTGGAAGTGGTGCTGCACTCGGAGAACGGAATCCTCGGCACCGGCCCCTACCCGCTTGACGCGGACGTGGACCCGGACCTGATCAACGCAGGGAAGGAAACCGTCACGGTCAACAAGGGGGCGGCCTTCTTTGACTCTGCCACCTCCTTTGGCATGGTGCGGGGCGGCCATGTGGACGTTGCCGTGCTCGGTGCGATGCAGGTGGCCCAAAACGGCGACCTCGCCAACTGGATGATCCCCGGCAAGATGGTCAAGGGCATGGGCGGCGCCATGGACCTGGTGTTCGGCGCCAAAAAGCTGATCGTCATGATGGACCACACGGACAAGGGCGGCAACCCCAAGATCCTGGAAAGCTGCACGCTGCCGCTGACCGGCAAGGGGTGCGTGGACCTGATCGTCACCGACCTGGCCGTCATCGAGGTCACCCCGGACGGCCTGGTCCTGAAGGAACTCGCGCCGGGTGTCACGGTGGAGGAGATCGTGGCCGCCACCGGCGCCCCGCTCAACCTCGAGATGCACGACCTGGACGCCGTATGAGCGGCGCCAGGGTGGTCACGCAAAGGGGGCTCTATTACGAGGAGCTGGAGACCGGCGTCGTGTATGAACACAAGCCGGGGAGGACCATGACGGAAACGGACAACGTCCTGTTCACCACCATGACCATGAACACCCAGGCGCTTCACCTGGACGCAGCCTGGAGTGCCACACAACCGTTTGGCCAGCGGCTGGTCAACTCCATGTTCACGCTGGCCACCATGGTGGGGCAGTCTGTGGCGCAGCTGACCCAAGGCACCATTGTGGCGCAGCTGGGCATGACGGACATCTCTTTCCCCCACCCGCTGTTCCACGGCGACACCCTGTACACGGAAACCGTGGTGACGGAGAAGCGCCTCTCCGCCTCGCGCCCCGGGCAGGGTATTGTCACCATGGAACACACGGGACGGAACCAGGACGGCGTGGTGGTGGGCAGGGCCAGCCGCACCGCACTGTTCTGGCTCAAGCCCGCCCAGTAGCGCCGGACCGCTCTGCCGGCAGCACGCCGCCACCCGCCACCCGAAGGAGACCGCCATCAACGTCCCGACCACTGCCCTCGCCATGGGGCCGGCCCTGCTGTTTGCCCCCGCGGACCGGCCGGAACGCTTCGCCAAGGCCGCCGAGCGTTCCGACGCCGTCATCCTGGACCTGGAGGACGCCGTCGCCCCTGAGGCCAAGGCGCAGGCACGGGAGAACATGCTCCACAGCACGCTGGACCCGGCAACCACCATGGTGCGGATCAACGCCTTGGACACCCGTGATTCCCATCTGGACCTTGCCGCCGTCGAACGGAGCAATTTCCGCACCATCATGGTGGCCAAGGCGTCCGACGTCGACGTCATTGCCTCGCTCACGGATTTCAACGTGGTGGCGCTGTGTGAAACTGCGGCGGGCATCCTTGCCGCGCCGCGCTTGGCCCAATTGCGCAATGTGGTGGGACTGATGTGGGGCGCCGAGGACCTGGTGGCATCCCTGGGCGGTACCTCCAGCCGTTTCGGCAGCGGTCACAGGGCAGGGCGCTACCGTGCCGTGGCGACCCATGCGCGCTCGCAGCTGCTGTTGGCGGCCGGCGCGGCGGGCAAGCTGGCCATCGATTCCATTTACGCCGATTTCAAGGATTTGGCGGGCTTGGCGGAAGAGGCGGAGGACGCCGTCGCCAGCGGCTTTGGCGCCAAGGCGAGCATTCACCCGTCGCAGGTGGCCGTGATCCGGGAGGCCTACCGTCCCTCCCAGGAAGCCGTTGAGGCTGCCCGGGAGCTGCTGGCCGCCGCGGACGCTGCCGGAACGGGCGTCTTCGCGTTCAACGGTCAGATGGTGGACGGGCCCATCCTGAAGCACGCAAGGGAAACCCTCCGCCGCGCCGCCCCCTGACGCTCCCTCATCTTTTGCGGTGTTTCTTGGTGATGCTCCCTCACTTTTTGCGGTGTTTCTTGGTGATGCTCCCTCACGTTTTGCGGTCTTTCCGGTGATGCTCCCTCACGTTTTGCGGTGTCAACCAAGAGACCCCCGGACCGCCATGCCAGCCTGTGGATAACTTCTGCGGCAAGTCTGTTTCTGGGCCATCATGGGAACATGGAGACCAACGACGAACTCCCCGGGACCACTGCCCCCTTTACCGTTGCCGAGGCACGGGCTGCCGGGCTCACGCCGGCACAATTGAGAAGCAAGTCCTTCGCAAATGTCAGCCACGGACTCTTCCGCCCGGCGGAATGGGACTTTGACTTGCTGGAAGCTGCCCGGGCACTCTGTGCGGCCACCCCGGGGGCCTGGATTTCACATTCCACGGCAGCACGACTGCAAGGGCTCATCCTGCCTCCGTGGTTGGCAGAATCAGACGAACTGCACCTGTCCAAGCCCAGACGATTGCCCGAGGTCCGAAGGAAGGGCATCACCGGTCACACTGTGGTTGCATTTCCTGATGAAGTGGAAAATGCCGGTCAGCTGCGGATCAGCACAAGAGCCCGCACCTGGCTTGACCTCACCCGAACATTGCCATTGAGAGACCTGATCTGCATCGGCGATCAACTCATCAGGATCCCGCGGCGGGAGTTCGAGGACCGCAGCGAGCCATTTGCCACCCTCGCCTCCCTCCGGGAAATGGTTCAGCGGCACGGCAACTTGCAGGGAGTCGTTCGGGCCAGGGAAGCGCTCGAACTAATGCGTGTGGGCGCAGATTCCGGCCCGGAAACCCTCTTGCGCCTGGCCATGCTCGACGGCGGCCTGCCGGAGCCGGACTTGCAGCTCAAGCTCTGGAACAGTCCAACGGCACCGTCGGCCGACGCCGGATACCGTGCCAGGCGGATTGCGCTGCAATACGACGGGGCCCACCACTTGGACGCCGTGCAGCGGCACAGCGACCGGCGCCGGGACAAGGCATTTGAAGCTGCCGGCTGGACAGTACTTACATTCACCAATGAAGATTTGGCGGACGGATTCGACCAGGCCGTGCAAAAGATCAAGCAGGCGCTCAGGAGTGCGTGGATCGACCCGACAATCGCCTCCGGGTTCGCGTCCGGGACTTGACCGTGCCGCGGAAAAGCAGGACGCCCCCCAACGTCGAGGGAGCATCGGGCGGAGGGCCGCGAATCATGAGGGAGCGTCGGGCGGAGGGCCGCGAATCATGAGGGAGCGTCGGGCGGAGGGCCCCGAAAAGTGAGGGAGCGTCCTGTTGGTGGCTAGGCGGCGGCCATGGCCTCTTCACGAACGGACTGCAGGGCACGCGTCCAAGGCACCAGCTGGTCCAGCATGGGGGCCAGGGAAGCGGCCTGCAACTCGGTTGGCTTGAACGTGGAGAAGTTCTCAAAGTCGGTGAACAGGGAGAACATGCCTGTCTTCTGAACATGGGCCACCTGAAGCTCCGACAGGATGCCGCGCAGGTGCTCGACGGCG